>Ga0272443_10003453_pt1 | contig 18591 bp, 31 predicted proteins | sample SSMAcet12_FD_193581 | JGI IMG/M metagenome (GOLD analysis project Ga0272443, IMG submission 193581) | Marine sediment archaeal communities from Little Sippewissett salt marsh, Falmouth, MA, United States - SSM-Acet-12 | ecosystem: Environmental > Aquatic > Marine > Wetlands > Sediment ... | reverse complement strand
ATGATGGTGGAACTGATCGTTCCCATCGCGTTGGAGCAGGGCGGCAAATTCGCTATTCGTGAAGGTGGTCTGACGGTTGCGTCCGGCGTGGTCACTGAAATAATCGAGTAAACACATGGCAAAACAAAAAATACGTATTCGTTTAAAAGCTTACGATCACAGAGTGCTGGACCAGTCTGCACGACGGATCGTAGAAACTGCTGAGAGGACCGGCGCACGCGTCGCGGGACCGGTACCCCTGCCAACACGGATTGAGAAATTTGCGGTCCGCAGGTCGACATTTATTGATAAGGATTCCCACGAACATTTCGAGATCAGGACCCACAAACGCCTGATAGATGTTCTGGAGCCGGATTCACAGACCATTGACTTACTGATGCGTCTTAATTTACCTGCAGGTGTTGATATTGAAATTAAGATTTAATCGTGTATAATAGACACTCCGTGTCAAATTGCATGGGGCAGCAGTAAGGAAATAAGTTCGAAAAACTCCGCCGCAGAACTGGCGGAGTTCCTCTGAGAGCCGGTCGGGAGACTGGCCCAGAAGTAGGATTGGATAACGTAAGAACGTTTCCTGGTGAGAACACAAAATCCAGCTGTTCGCGAAGGTTCCGTTGACTGCGTTATTTGGGATGATGAAGCCAAGCCCTGGTTTACATTCCCAGAAAAATAATTTTTGTTAGGAGACATAAGAGATGAAAGGGCTAATTGGAAAGAAAGTTGGTATGACCCAGTTATTTGATGATTCAGGGAAAGCTGTTCCCGTTACTGTCATTAAAGCTGGGCCTTGTTATGTCACACAGGTTCGCTCTGTGGATAAAGACGGCTACCAAGCTGTTCAGTTGGGCTACGAAGAAGCAAAACCCCAGCGCCTGACTGGTGGCGAACTCGGCCACCTCAAGAAGAATGATCTGCCGCCTCTCCGCTACCTGAGGGAATTCCGCACCAGTGAAGAGATCGAAGAAGGCCAAATGCTCACCGTAGAAGTATTTGCGGAAGGCGAGCGCGTGGATGTGGTTGGAAAGTCCAAAGGGCGGGGATTTCAGGGTGTGGTCAAGCGCTATGGTTTTTCCGGAGGACCGAAAACACATGGTCAGTCAGACCGCCACCGGGCGCCGGGATCCATTGGCGCCGGCTCTACTCCGGGGCGTGTCTTTAAGGGCAAAAGAATGCCCGGCCGGATGGGAAATGAGACAGTGACTTCCCAGAATCTGCAGATCTCCCGGATCGATCCCGAGAATAATATCATTGCCGTCCGTGGTTCCGTTCCTGGGCCCAAGAACGGGCTGGTTGTCATTAAGGAAGCCCGGAAGCAATAACCGGATGGAGCAAAAGATTATGGAAGCAAATGTGATTGATATGAAGGGGAAGAAAATCGATACCGTCGAATTGCCAGGTGAGATTTTTGACGCCCCGATTAATGTGGATATGATGCACCAGGCCTTTGTTCGCCAGCTGGCGAACCAACGCCTGGGTCGGCACAGCACCAAAGGAAGGAGCGAGGTCTCCGGCGGCGGGCGTAAGCCTTGGCGCCAGAAAGGGACCGGCCGGGCCCGACAGGGCTCCATCCGGGCAGCCCAGTGGGTGGGCGGCGGCAAGATCTTCACCCCTAAACCGCGCTCATATGACAAGAAAATGCCCAAGAAGATGCGCAGGGCTGCCCTGCGTTCTGCCATTACTGAAAAGTATTCCGCCGGGGAATTATTCATCGTAGATGAATTTTCCCTCAAAGAACCCCGGACAAAATTAATGGCCCAGGCTCTTGATAAGGTCGCTAACAGCCAGCACTGCCTGGTTGTCTACCCGGAACGGGATGAGAATTATGAACTCCTGGTCAGGGCCATCAACAATCTACCCAAAGCCACTTTGATCCTGGCGGATTACCTGAACATTCGCGATTTACTGGGACATGAGAAGGTCATTCTTGTCAAATCAGGATTGGACCGCATCTCGGAGATCCTTTTACGGGAGTAGACAGATGACTTCGATTTATGATGTATTAAGACGTCCTATATTAACGGAAAAATCCAGCCACCAGTATGCCAAGCTGAATCAATATGTCTTTGAGGTGGCGAAAAATGCCAACAAAAGCATGATCAAGGAAGCCGTCGAGGCGATCTTCGATGTCAAGGTCATTCGGGTCAACACGATGATCATGCCCGCAAAAAGATCTCGCCGAGCCATGAGCCGCCGGGTACTGATCCGGAAAAGCGCTTATAAGAAAGCCGTAGTCACCCTGGCTCCTGGCGACACGATCGCGGTATTTGAAGGAGTACGGTAATGGCAGTCAAAAAATATAAACCGGTGACCCCCAGTATGCGCGGCAGGACGGGGTACACTTTTGAGGAAATAACCAAATCTAAACCAGAGCCATCTCTGGTACGGTCGATGAACAAAAAGGGCGGCCGGAATGCATACGGCCGGATCACGGTTCGTCATCGCGGTGGAGGCCACAAGCGAAAATACCGCGTGGTCGATTTCAAACGGGAGAAAACCAATATCCCTGCCGTGGTCGCTGCCATTGAATACGATCCTAACCGCACTGCGCGCCTGGCCCTGTTGAATTATGCAGATGGGGAAAAGCGCTATATCATCGCGCCGGTTGGCCTGCGGGTTGGTGACACGATCCAGTCCGGCCCAGAAGCGGAAATCGCTCCCGGGAACACGCTGCCCCTGAGCAGTATTCCCACAGGGACCCGGATTCACAATATCGAATTGAAACCTGGCGGCGGAGGACAGCTGGTCCGATCTGCAGGTACTGCGGCCCGGCTGATCGCCAAAGAAGGGAAGTACGGACAGGTTCGGCTGCCTTCTGGAGAGATCCGCTTGATCATGCAGAACTGCACCGCTACCATCGGTCAGGTTGGGAATGTGGATCACAGTAATATCAAACTGGGTAAGGCTGGACGAAAGCGCCATATGGGCATTCGCCCCACGGTCCGCGGTTCTGCGATGTCCCCCCGGGACCATCCGCACGGCGGCGGTGAAGGCCGCTCCCCGGTGGGTATGCCCAGTCCGAAGAGCCCTTGGGGTAAGAAGACCCTGGGTGCCCGGACCAGGCGCAATAAGCGCACCGGCAAGTATATTGTTCGCGATCGGCGGGTAGGAAAGAAACGCCGCTAAGTTGATCCTGCGTCCTCGCTTGGAGAGGCCGCATGAGGAGTATAAGATGTCAAGATCACTGAAAAAGGGTCCTTTCATTGACCCGAAATTACTGAAAAAGATCGAAGCGATGAACGAGCGCGGAGAGAAAAAGGTCATCCGGACCTGGAGCCGGGCCAGTGTGATCTTCCCCCAACTGGTGGGTCACACCATTGCAGTGCATGATGGTCGGCGCCATGTGCCGATCTATATCACTGAAAACATGGTCGGCCACCGTTTGGGCGAATTTGCACCAACCCGCACCTTCCGGGGCCATTTGGCTGCCAAACGGAAAACCGCTAAGAAAGAAACCGCATCGATGGCGGCGAGGGAGATTTAGTCATGGACCAGGATATTAGAGCCAAAGCAAGCCATATTCCTGTCTCTGCTCAGAAAGCCCGCCTGGTTATCGATCTGGTTCGCGGAATGGATGTTGTGCCGGCGCTGGAATTGCTGGATTACACCCCCAATAAAGCAGCGCAGCCGCTTTCCACCCTGATCAGATCAGCGATTGCCAATGCGGAAAACAACTTTGGGTTGAACCGCTACGACCTGTACATCCATAAGGTTGTGGCGGACGAAGGACCGACCCGGAAATGGCGCCGTTTTGGCGCCCGCGGGCGCGTAAAACCCCGCCTGCGAAGGTCCTCCCATTTATCGCTTATTTTACGAGAACACCAAGGGGCATAAGAACGAGATTTGTAAACTTCCCCCGCAGGAAGGAACGCGGATTGGAAGTGAGCAGTAGGAGAAAATATGGGTCGAAAAGTACATCCGATTGGATTCCGTTTGAAAGTTACCAAGACCTGGGACGCTCGCTGGTTTGCTGAGGGTGACAAGTATGTGGATTTCCTTCAGGAAGACATTGCTATCCGGAAATTGATCCTTGAGGAAAGCGAAAATGCTGGGGTATCCAGAATTGAAATTGAACGCTTTCCCGGCAAAGTGAAAGTAATTTTACATACATCGAAACCAGGTGTTTTGATCGGACGCAAGGGCGCGAACGTAAAACTTCTGCGGAAAAAGCTGGAAGAACTGGTTGGAAAAGCCATCGATGTGGACATCAAAGAGATAGAAACACCGGATCTGGATGCCTTTCTGGTTGCGGAGAATATTGCCCGCCAGATCGAGGGCCGGATCAGTTATTCCCGGGCAATGAACCGGACCATTCAGCGCACGATGCGTGAAGGCGCTGAGGGAATCCGCGTTGAGGTTGCCGGAAGGCTGGGCGGAGCGGAAATGTCCCGCACCATCCATATGCGGGAAGGCCGGGTCCCCCGCCAGACTTTAAGGGCTGATATCGATTATGCTGTTACGGAGGCATCCACCACCTACGGCAAGATCGGCGTAAAAGTCTGGATCTATAAGGGCGAAGTCCTGCCAACCCTGGAAGAGGAAGAAGAAACAGAAGCGCACGATGGAGTTTATGTCAGCAAATAATATCTGGCTGGGATAACTTCAGCGGATCAGAGATAGGAATCATAACATGTTGATGCCAAAACGTTACAAGTATAGAAAACAAATGCGCGGCCGCATGAAGGGCAAGGCCCGCCGCGGTGCAGAGGTCCATTTTGGAGACTTCGGACTGCAGGCGCTGGAACCCGCCTGGATCACCGCCCGACAAATCGAAGCCTGTCGGCGTGCCATGGTGAGAGCCATGAAGCGCCGCGGGAAGGTTTGGATCCGCATTTTCCCGGACAAACCAATCACCAAAAGGGCGGCAGAATCCAGGATGGGCAAAGGCAAAGGCGACGTCGAATTCTATGCCGCAGTTGTCAAACCCGGCCGGATCCTGTTCGAGATCGGCGGCGATGTGGTCGAAAGCACTGCGCTGGAAGCAATGAGGTTGGCTTCCTACAAGCTGCCTATTAAAACCAAGGTGGTCCGCCGAGAAGAAGTAGGAGAAAGCCAATGAAAGCTGAGGAAATTCGCGGTCTAACCGATGAAAAAATCAGGGCCGAGATTGATGGGGCCAGGGAAGAATTAATGAACCTGCGCTTTCAGCAATCCACAGGCGAACTCCTGGATACCTCCCGGATCCCCGTGGTCCGGCGAACGATTGCCAGGATGGAAACAATCTTAAATGAACGCGCGCGTGAAGGCGCAGTGGAAGGTGAAGAATGAGCAACCGCCGACGCATGACAGGTGTGGTTACCAGCAATAAAATGGAGAAAACCGTCTCGGTGAGGCTCACCAAGCGTTTCCGCCACCGCCTGTATAAAAAAGTGATTGATCGACATAAAGCAGTCAAAGCCCATGATGAACTGGGCTGTGATGTTGGAGACCATGTCTTGATCGTAGAATCAAAACCGATTTCCAAGACCAAAAGATGGGTTGTGGAAGAAATCATTCGTAAATCGGTTTCTACTCAGCAGGCATAGCGGGAGGCAGCAATGATACAGCAAGAATCAAGAGTTAATGTTGCCGATAATTCAGGCGCCCGAGAACTGCTGGTAATCCGTGTGCTGGGCGGATCTAAGCGGCGCTATGCCCGTGTAGGGGACATTGTGGTCGGTTCCATCAAGGGAGCTGCCTCACAGGGTTCTGTAAAAGCACATGAGATCGTTCGGGCCGTTGTGGTCCGCACCGCGAAGGAATGGCGCCGCAGTGACGGCTCCACTGTCAAGTTTGATGACAACGCGGTAGTGATCCTGGATGCGGACGGCACCAATCCCAAGGGAACTCGCATTTTTGGACCGGTAGCCCGCGAGCTGCGCGAAAAAGGGTACATGAAGATTGTTTCCCTGGCTCAGGAAACGGTCTAGAGAATCGGAAGCAGGAGTAATTATCGTGAAATTTAAAATACGCAAAGGCGATACCGTGGAAGTGATCAGCGGCCGGAAAGCTGATAAGGGTAAACGTGGCGAAGTGATCAAGGTTTACCGCGAGAAAGGGCGGGTTGCCGTACAAGGTATCAATATTCGGAAAAAACACCAGGGCCAAATTCAAGCTCAGGGAAGGACTATGAGTCCCGGCATTATCGAATTCGAAGGTCCGGTTCATATTTCCAATGTCATGTTGGTTTGCCCTTCCTGTGGAAAAGCTACCCGGGTGGGTGTAACCCGTCAAGATGGGGTTGCTCACCGGGTATGCAAACGCTGTGAAGCGTTGATCGACTGAGTGCTGGGAGCGGAAGAATGAATAGATTACAAGAGCGTTATCAAAAAGAGATCGTACCAAGCCTGGTCAAGGAGCTAAGCCTTGAAAACGTTATGCAGTGCCCCGCTATCACCAAAGTAGTGGTTAATATTGGTGTGGGCGACGCGCTGGATAACGGAAAGCTTCTCGATGAGGCTGTGCGAGATCTAACCAAGATCACCGGGCAGAAGCCCCTGATCAATAAATCCAAGCGCAATATCGCTAATTTTAAGCTCAGGATAGGATCTGCGATCGGCACCTCCGTGACCCTGCGGGGATACAAGATGTGGTCCTTCCTGGATAGGCTGATGAATGTTGCCTTGCCCCGGGTCCGTGACTTCCGGGGAATTTCGCCCAATTCCTTTGACGGCAGGGGAAATTACACACTGGGTATCACTGAACAGCTGGTGTTTCCCGAGGTGAATTACGATGAAGTCAGCAAGATTCGGGGCTTGGAGGTGACCATAGTCACCACTGCCCAGGATGATGAATCCGGACGAGCGCTGCTGAGGAGTTTGGGCATGCCGTTTAAGGAGGAAACCGCAAATGGCTAAAAAGAGCATGATAGCACGCGAAACGAGAAGAAAATATCAAGTCAGGGAAGTGAATCGCTGTAAAAGATGCGGTCGGCCGAGAGGCTATATGCGCCGCTTTGGATTGTGCAGAATTTGTTTCCGAGAATTGGCACTCGAGGGGAAGATCCCCGGCGTTGTCAAATCATCTTGGTAAGTTGGATGGAGGATAAGTAATGAGCTTTAATGATCCAATTGCTGATATGCTGACGAGAATCCGCAACGCAGTACGCGCTGAACATTCCCAGGTATCGATGCCTAGTTCAAAGATGAAAGTAGCCATTGCGAAGATCCTGGTCGAAGAAGGGTTCATCGGCGGTTATGATGTCACAGAAATCAATAATTCAGCCCATAAAACCTTAACCCTGGCATTGAAATATGTGGGGAAGAGGCGCACCAAACGCTCGGTTATTACCAACCTGGAGCGAGTCAGCCTGCCCGGCCAGAGGATTTATACCGGAAAGGATGAGATCCCCTACGTCCTGTCAGGCATGGGTATTTCCATTATCACCACCTCTAAGGGCGTGATGACTGGACGGGAAGCGAAAAAATTAGGGGTTGGCGGAGAGGTACTCTGCAAGGTTTGGTAGGTGTGTGAGGTCCCGGATTGTGAAGAACAATTAAGGACAGCAAAGGAGAAAGTACCGTGTCTAGAGTTGGACGATTGCCGGTGGTCCTGCCATCCGGCGTAGAAGTAAAAATCAATGGGCCGCATGTCAAGGTCAAAGGACCCAAGGGAGAAATGGAATTCACATTTTCTCCTGAGATGGAGATTTTGTTGAACGAAAACGAAATCCAGGTCAATCGGCCTTCTGATGCCCGCGAGATGCGCTCCTTGCATGGAACCACCCGCGCGTTGATCCAGAATATGGTCATCGGCGTGACAGATGGTTTCCAGAAAGAGCTGCAGTTGGTTGGTGTTGGTTACCGCGCCAATATGGAAGGGAATAATCTGGTCCTCAATGTGGGCTACTCCCATCCAGTGGTGGTCGAACCGCCAGAAGGGATCAAATTTGAGGTTGGCGAGAGGAATCAGCAGGTTTTTATCTCTGGTATCGATAAACAATCTGTCGGCCAGATTGCCGCTGATGTTCGCAAGATCAGACCGCCAGAACCCTATAAGGGCAAAGGCATTCGATATAAAGACGAGTACATCCGCCGCAAAGCAGGCAAGGCGGGTAAGGTAGCGTAATATGGCTAAAAAGAACAGCAGAGCGGATGCTCGCAAACGTCGGCATGATCGGGTTCGCAAAAGCGTACACGGCACGGCAGACAAACCCCGTTTGAATGTATATCGCAGCCTGAACGAGATTTATGCTCAGGTGATAGACGACAATAAAGGACATACTTTGGCTTCTGCTTCCACCATTGATGGCGAGCTGAAGAAAAAGACCAAGGGTATGAATAAAAAAGAACAGGCAACCCTTGTTGGCCAGACCATTGCGGAACGGGCCATAGAAAAGGGCATCAAAGAGGTCGTCTTTGACCGCGGTGGATATAAATATATCGGCCGTGTGGCAGCCCTGGCTGATGGCGCCCGCGAAAAAGGTTTGCAGTTTTAGGTACCAACCGGGAGAAAGTTATGACAAACGGTTATAGAGACAATCCTGAACAGGAACTGGACGAGAGGATCATAAATATTGAACGTGTTGCCACGGTTGTGAAAGGCGGCCGCAGGTTCTCTTTCCGAGTGTGTATGGTTGCTGGCGATCATAAAGGCAATGTGGGTTTCGGTATGGGAAAGGCAAATTCTGTCCCAGATGCCATCCGCAAGGCAGCGGCCAACGCCAAGGACAACATGCATTCTGTGGCGATTTATAATACAACCATTCCGCACAAAGTGACCGGTAAGGTCAGCGGCGCCAAGGTGCTGCTTAAGCCTGCTTCTGAGGGAACAGGCGTGATCGCTGCTGGCGCTGTACGCGCTGTGGTCGAAGTGACCGGCATCACCAATATTCTGACCAAGTCTCTGGGCAGCAATAACGCGATGAATATCGCCGCTGCCACCATTGACGGCCTGGGCCAGCTCAAGGATCCCTATGAAGAAGCGGCAATCCGCGGCGTGGATCCTGAACGGCTGATCCCTTTCTGGGATAGAGGATAGAACCATGGCGAAGAAAAAAGAAAAAAACCTGAAAATCAAATTGGTGAAAAGCCCTCATGGGCGAACCCAGCCCCAGCGCAGAACCCTGGAAGCCCTGGGTTTAAGGAAAATCAACCAAATCGTGGAACGCCCCGCCCATCCTAGTGTGATCGGGATGGTTGAGCGTGTGAGCCACCTGGTTGAGGTGATCGAGTAAACGGGCTGGAAGGAAAACCTTATGAAACTGCATGATTTGAAACCCAACCAAGGTTCCAAAAAGAACCGCAAGCGTGTAGGCCGCGGGTATGGCTCTGGTTATGGAAAAACCTCCGGTCGGGGGATGAACGGCCAGAATTCCCGCTCTGGCGGAGGGGTATCCCTCTACCACCAGGGCGGCGACACTCCCTTCTACCGCCGCATGCCGCGCAAACCCGGCTTTAAGAATTTCAACCGGGTGGAATACCAGGAAGTCAACCTGGAATACCTGTCGCAATTCCGCAAGGATTCTGAAGTCACTCCCGAGAAACTGCGGGAAGTTGAGCTGATCAACACGCTCAGCCGCCCGGTCGTGATCCTTGGGAGGGGCACACTGGAAAAACCGCTCAAGGTGAAAGCCCACCGCTTTTCACGCAAGGCTGTAGAAAAGATCGAAAAAGCCGGCGGAACTGTTGAGGTCATTGAAGGCTAAACAAGCCTCTGAAATGGTATTTGGATCTATATCAGCCCCCCAGAGGGTTGAATAGAGGAGAGGAACGCAATGAAAACATCTGCTTGGCGATATTTATGGAAAGCAGAAGATATCCGGCGGAAGCTGTTGATCACCCTGATGCTCCTGGTGATCTACCGCCTGGCAGCCCATGTGCCCATACCCGGCGCTGATCGGGAAGCTATCGCTTCGATCATTTCTGGCGGTGGTGCTGGCGGCACTTTTGTGGGCATCCTGGATATGCTGTCCGGCGGGACCGTATCGAACTTTTCCGTGCTGGCGATGGGTGTTTATCCGTATATTACCGCCCAGATTATCCTCCAGCTTCTGGTCCCGATCATCCCTGCCCTGCAGGCGAAGATGGAAGAGAATCCCCAGGAAGGCCGCAAATGGATGGAAAAATGGACCTATATCCTGGCCATCCCTATGGCTGCTCTCCAGGCGATCGGCCAGATCCGCATCTTTTCCAACCTGGCAGGCGGGATGCCGATCATCAACAACTTCGGATTCAGCGGAGCGTCGTTGATCCCCAGCCTGGCAATCGTTGCCAGTATGACCGCTGGGACGATGTTCGCCATCTGGCTTGGTGAGTTGATCTCTGAATACGGTATCCGCAATCAGGGTCTTTCCCTGCTGATCTTCGCGGGAATCGTATCGCGAATTCCCCAGAACTTCGGTTCGATCATGGGACTGACTGAAAACCGCCTGGTGACCCTGGCTGTCATGTTGGTTATCACTATCCTGATCATTTTTGCCATTGTCTATGTTCAGCAGGGCCAGCGCAATATCCCGGTGATGTATCCCGGGCGCAGGGTTGGCAGCCGCCAGTCCATGCCCGTCAAAGGTGCGCTGCCTCTCAAGGTGAATATGGCAGGTATGATCCCGCTGATCTTCGGACAATCGCTGCTGACGTTCCCGGCTATTGTGGCCAGCTTTTTCCTGACTTCGGAAAGGCTCTGGATCCGCAATCTGGCCACAGGCACCCAAGCACTTTTTGGCGGTCAATCTGCCTGGTATTGGCTGCTCTACTTCTTGATGGTGATCGGTTTTACATTCTTCTATACCGATGTGCTATTTGCCCAGCAGGACTATGGAGCCAACTTGAAACGGGCAGGCGCCCAGATCCCTGGTGTCAGCCGGGGAGCGCCTACCCAGCGCTACCTGACCAAGGTGCTGCGCCGGATCACATTCCCGGGCGCGTTCTTCCTGGGGAGCATTGCCGTTCTGCCATTTTTGATCGGCGTGATCCTATCAGCCGTGGGTTTGACCGCCCTGAGTTCAGGCGGCACCGGAACGATGTTAATTACCTCCTCAGGCCTGCTGATCGTGGTGGGTGTGGTGAGAGATACCTTCCAGAATATCGATGCCGAGCTGAAACTGCATGGATATGATGAGAAGCTGCTGGTACGTTAAGAAAGGAAAACGGGCTGGTCAACCAACCCGCGCCGGAATGTGATGATTACATATAATAAACAGCTGGTCAAAAACGAGCAGGAAATCGCAAAGATGGGGGCAGCTGGCAGCCTCAACGCCCTGGCGCTGGAAGAGGTCAAAAAATTGATCCGGCCAGGCGTGACCACAAAGGAACTGGACGAGGCCGCAGAAACTGTCATCCGCGATCATGGTGGGATCCCCACTTTCAAAGGGTACCCTGGTCCATATCCCTATCCGGCGACCCTGACCATCAGCATCAATGAAGAGATGGTCCACGGCATCCCCAGCGGACGGGTCCTGAAGGAAGGGGATATCGTCTCAGTTGACTGCGGGACCACCCTGGATGGATTCATCGGGGATTCCGCTTTCACAGTTGGTGTGGGTGAGATCGGGGCGGAAGAAGAGCGCTTGATAGAGACCACCCGGGATTCCCTTTATAAAGGGATCGATCAGATGCGGCCGGGCAAACATATTGGCGACGTGGGCGCGGCCATACAGCAGCATGTCGAATCGGCTGGTTTTTATGTGCCCCGCCAGTACACCGGACATGGGGTCGGTCGTGAAATGCATGAGCCCCCCCAGGTGCCGAATTATGGTGTTCCTGGGCAGGGTATGCGGCTGCGTGAAGGCTTGACCATCGCGATTGAACCCATGGTACTGGTGGGCACCCCCAATACCATGGTGCTCCCGGACCAGTGGACAGTGATCTCAGCCGATCATTCGCTGACAGCGCACTATGAGCATACCGTCGCGGTGACATCGAACGGTCCGTTGATTTTGACTCAGTGCCAGGAGCGCTGAAAGGGTATTTATCTGGACTTGGAAATACCTTTACGTTATAATAAACATTTTGCTGGAAAGCAGGTAAAGAGGATAAGTAAGCAGGAACCAAGGAAGTGAAATCATGAAAGTGTCTTCTTCAGTAAAGAAACGCTGTGAAAAATGCAAGATCGTACGACGCAAGGGACGCGTTTACGTGATTTGTGAAAATCCGAAGCATAAACAGAGGCAAGGGTAATCAGTATGGCTCGTATTCAAGGTGTAGACTTACCGCGCAATAAACGTGTGGAAATTGCCTTAACCTATATTTATGGCATTGGTTTGACCCGATCGAAAGAGGTCCTGGGCGCAGTCGGCGTGGATCCTTCCACCCGGGTCCAGGAATTGACCGATGCTCAGATCACAGGTTTAAGGGACTATATCAACCAGAACTTTAAGGTCGAGGGAGATCTCCGCCGCGAAGTCCAGATGAATATAAAACGGCTGGTGGAGATCGGCTGCTACCGTGGGCTGCGCCATAAACGGGGTTTGCCCGTGCATGGGCAGCGAACGCGCACCAATGCTCGCACCCGCAAAGGCCCCAAGAAAACTGTGGCCGGCCGCGGACGCCGCCGGGGTATGCAGAAGACTTAGAAATCATTTCATCATACCCTCCACCTACTGGTGGAGACTGGCCAGTTGGCTGGTGCCTTCGTATACGGGGAGCCTTTCCTCCCTGCGGCTGCGAAGAACCGGCTGGCGGTCAGAATGAACAGGAAAATAGGATAGAAGAGGTACTATGGCTCAAAAATCATCCCGCCCCAAAGGCGGTCGGAGAAAGAAGAGATCACTGGCTTCAGGACAGATCCATGTCCGGGCGACCTTTAACAATACCATCATCACGGTCACTGATCATCAGGGCAATACCGTTTGCTGGAGCAGCCCGGGTGCAGTGGGACTAAAGGGATCCCGCCGGAGCACCGCCTTTGCGGCCCGGCTGGCCACTGAAGACGCCATCAAAAAAGCCATGGGAATGGGCATCCGGGAGGCAGACGCCTTCATCAACGGCCCCGGCCCGGGGAGAGAAGCATCCCTGCGGGCGATCGAAGCTATGGGGCTGAAGCTCAATTCGATCAACGATGTCACAGCTGTTCCCCATAATGGCTGCCGTCCGCCGAAGAAGCGCCGCGTCTAAAGATGATCTCTCCTCTAGAGGGAATGGAATAAGACTGCAGAGTAGTTGCTAGAGAGAAAAAGAGGAAGTTCTTATGTCAAGATATCGTGAGGCAAAATGTAAAGTTTGCCGCCGTGAAGGTGAGAAGCTGTTCCTGAAAGGGGAGCGCTGCTTCACAGAAAAATGTGCTTTTGAACGCCGGAGTTATCCTCCGGGACAGCATGGAAAGGGAGCCCAATACCGGCGCAGCCGGGAATCGGACTACTCCCGCCAGCTTCGGGCCAAGCAGAAAGCCCGCCGCATTTATGATGTATCCGAACGCCAGTTCCGCCGCTATTATGCGACTGCTCAGCAGCGCCGCGGCCTGACAGGCTTGAACCTGCTGCAGATCCTGGAATCCCGTCTGGATAACGTGGTATACCGCCTTGGTTATGCCGCCAGCCGCGCCCAGGCTCGCATGCTGGTCACTCACGGACACTTTAACGTCAACAACCGGCGGACGGATATCCCTTCTGTGATCGTCACCCCCGCGGACAGCATCAGTGTCCGGGAAGGATCCAAGAAGCGGACTTATTTCAAGAACCTGGCCAAGGAAGCGGAAAATAGGAACCCTGCGGAATGGGTCCAGCGTGATCTGGAAGCTTTATCCGGTAGTGTAGTTCGTTTGCCAGAAAGGTCGGAGATCGACGGCAATCTCGATGAACAGCTGATCGTTGAGTATTATTCCCGGTAAGGTGAATCCGGGGAATTAATACCATTGGATAAGGGAGAGGTGAACCGTGCTTGGAATGAATAATATGGTAACACCAAAAATAGAAAAAGTCGCTGAAGCCCGTGCTTACGGTAAGTATGAGATCAATCCTCTAGAGCGCGGATACGGGATTACCCTCGGTAATGCGCTGCGCAGGGTGATGCTCTCTTCCATGGAAGGGGCGGCAGTGACCTCCATCCGGATCACGGAAGTGGATCACGAGTATGACACCATTCCCGGCGTCCAGGAAGATGTGCTCCGTTTGATGCTGAACATCAAGAAACTGCGCCTGATCCTGCATGAGGGAGACCTGGGGAATATTCACCTGGAAGTCAAGGGCGAAGGGGTAGTGACGGCCGCGGACATCATCACGCCCTCCGAGGTAGAGATTGTGAACCCTGAACTCTACCTGATGACCGTGGACAACAGGAAGAAACCGCTCACCATCGAAATGGCCATTGGCAAGGGCAGGGGATACCTGCCAACAGAAGAGCGCAAAGACCGGCTGCCTATCGGAGAGCTGCCCATTGACGCGATTTACAACCCTGTGCGCCGGGTCAATTTTGAGGTTGGTTCCGCCCGGGTCGGGCAGAGCACTGAATATGACAACCTGATCATTGAGGTTTGGACTGACGGCACACTGGAGCCTGAAGAAGCTTTAAGCAGGAGCGCCAAGCTGCTGATGGGGCACCTGCAGCACCTGGCAGGTGTGACCGCGGAATCGCTGGCCGCCATGGTGGAAGAAGAGGAACCTGTGGAACAGGTGGATGAGATCATTGACATTCCCATCGAGGAGCTTGACCTCTCTGTGCGGGTGTTCAATTCGCTGAAACGAACCGGCATCACCACCGTCCGCGAGGTAATGGAATTAAACACAAAAGGAGACGACGCCCTGCTGTCTATCCGGAATTTTGGTGTGAAAAGCCTCACCGAATTGAAGGATAAACTGGAAGAGCACGGCTATCTCCTGGAAATAAACACTGAGCTGGAGTAAGTATTATGCGACATAAGGTAGCAGGAAAAAAATTGGGACGGAATTCCGGCCAGCGGGCAGCTCTGCGGCGCACAATGATCAAACAGTTATTTGATCACGAGCGCATCCAGACCACCCGCGGGAAAGCGGAATTCATCCGGCAGCCTGCCGAAAAACTCATCACCCTGGCTAAAAGAGCCCAGGATGCAGATGAGGCCGGACAGGTCCACGCCCGGAGGATTGCGGCTGCCAGGCTGGATAATGATAAGGAAATCGTCCGTAAATTGTTTGATGAGTTGGCTCCACGCTACAGCAACCGCCCGGGCGGCTATACACGCATGTTCAAACTGCCCCCCAGGACCAGCGATGCCGCTGAGATGGTTGTTCTGGAGCTGGTGGAAGAGTAATTTGGAAGCCCCCAGCGGCCGATGAGCGAACGCTTTCGGGTTCAACTGGTTTATGATGGAACGGACTTTTCCGGCTCCCAGTTCCAGAAAGAGCTTCGAACAGTCCAGGGAGAATTCGAGCGGGCGCTGAACAGGATTGGCTGGCAGGGCAAAAGGGTATTATTCGCTGGCAGAACGGATGCCGGTGTGCACGCAGCAGGACAGGTGGCCTCGTTCGATATGGCCTGGGGCCACACCGAAAAGGAGTTAGAGAAAGCATTAAACGCGGTATTGCCGCCAGACATCGCGGCAGCGCGGGTCCAGAAGACAAGGGATGATTTCCAACCCCGGTATGATGCCTTGTCCAGAGAGTACCATTACAGGATCCTGTGCAGCCCGACGCGAGATCCCCTCCAGGAGCGCTACTGCTGGAGAGTCTGGCCAGAACTTGATATCCGTTTGATGAGAAAGGAGTCCCGGTTCTTGATTGGCAGCCATGATTTTGCGGCTCTGGGAACTCCACATAAGCCCGGCGGCAGTACGATGAGAGAGATCACACATGCTCGCTGGGTCAAAAAAGGGAACGACCTGGTTTTTGAGATCACAGGCAACGCTTTCCTTTACCATATGGTCCGTAGAATTGTGATGGCCCTGGTTAAGATCGGGGAGCACAACGAATCGGCCAGCGGGATCAGAGACTATCTGGATAACCCAGGCGGTCCTCCCGCGCAGGGGCTGGCACCAGCCAGGGGATTATCCCTGGTGAAGGTGGAATATAGAGATTGAAAGACCGGTTTGTCCGGGACGTCAATTGTAAACTAGTGGAGTGCAAGAACGTGAAGAAAACTTTTTATCCAAAATCTGAAGATATCACCAAGAAATGGGTGCTGGTAGACGCCGAAGGGAAAAACCTGGGGCGGCTGGCCACAGTGATTTCCAAGCTGATCCTTGGTAAACATAAGGCGGAATACACCCCCGGTGTGGATACAGGCGATTTTGTGGTTGTCATCAATGCAGAGAAGTTTGAGGTTACTGGAAAGAAGATGGATGACAAGTACTACTACCGCGAATCAAAATACCAGGGCGGTCTGAAAAAGACCACGCTTCGCAACCAGCTTGAAAAACGGCCCGAGTACGTGATAGAACATGCTGTCAAAGGCATGCTGCCTCACACCCGTCTGGGCCGCCAACTTAACAAGAAACTCAAAGTGTACGCTGGACCAGATCATCCCCACCAGGCGCAAAAACCGGTTCCGGTTGAAGAGCTGTACCCTAACCTGTAAACTGACAGGATCGGGATGAATAGGAATCATAGTTAGAGGAGTGTTTCATGGCAGAGTATTTTGAAGGTGTCGGACGCCGAAAATCAGCCACCGCACGCGTGCGGATTACCAAAGGGTCCGGCAAATTTATCATCAACGAGAAGACCCTGGAAGAATATTTCCCGACAGAAAGGGATAACAAGACTGTCACCGCTCCGCTGAGCGTCCTTGGAGGCCAGGCTGATTTTGATATCAGTGTGCTGGTCAAGGGCGGCGGTGTGATTGGCCAGGCAGATTCCGTCAGCCTGGGGCTGGCTCGAGCTATCCTGAAAATGGATCCGGAGCTGCGCATGGAGCTGAGCCATGCCGGCCTCCTCTCCCGGGATGCCCGTGTCAAGGAACGCAAGAAACCAGGTCTCAAGGGCGCCCGCAAGGCACCGACCTACACCAAGCGTTAACGCCCACCGGAAGATACGGCAGGCAAACCACGGGAATTTAACAAGGCGGAGAGCACCTGGCAGCACACGGTGTTCTCCGTTTTGCTGTTTGCTAAGGGAAGGGAATCGATGGGGAAGAACGCGCAGGAACCTGAGATCATCGTTCTGGGACTTGGTCCGGGCAGCCCGGACTATCTGACCGTGAAAGCGGCTGGAATCATCGGCTCCGCTTATGAGATCTACCTGCGAACGGAGGAGCATCCCACGGCGGCTGGTTTACCGGAAGGCTTGAAGATCCATTCCTTCGACTGGATCTATGCTGAGGAGAATGACTTTCAGGTCGTTTACAGGCGGATCACGGATGAGATCATCTCCCTCGCCCAGGCAGGGCATAAGGTGGTCTACGCTGTGCCTGGCGATCCATTTGTCGCTGAAGATACCCCGGCTATGATCCTGGAAAAAGCCCAGCAGGTCGGGCTAACCGTGGAGATTGTGCCCGGGGTAAGTTTTATGGAGCCCACCTTCGCGGCTCTGAAGAAGGACCCGCTGCCCCAATTGGCGGTGGTTGATGCCGCGGAGCTGGCCTCAGCCCATTATCCATCCTTCCCGCCAGACCATCCTGCTTTGATCGCCCAGGTATATTCCAAACAGGTTGCTTCCGACTTGAAGCTGACCTTGATGGCGGTCTATCCCGATGAGCATCCGGTCACCCTGGTGCATCAGGCCGGCACACCCGAGCTGATCCTGGAAAGCATTCCCCTTTATAAATTGGACCGGAGCGAGATGATCGGGAATCGAACCGCGCTGTATCTTCCTCCCCTGGCTCCAGGTTCTTCCCTGGAATCATTCCTGGAACTGATCGCACACCTCAGGGCCCCGGAAGGCTGCCCCTGGGACCGGGAACAGGACCATCAGACCCTGCGCCCCAATTTGCTCGAAGAGGCTTATGAGGCCCTGGAAGCCATTGATGCTGATGATCCGGCTGCCATGCAGGAGGAGTTCGGGGATCTGCTGCTGCAGGTCGTCCTCCATGCCCAGATAGCCAGTGAGTACGGTGAGTTTACGATGAGCGATGTCATTGAGGGGATTTACACGAAGCTTATCCACCGCCATCCGCATGTTTTCGGGGATCTTGACCTGGGAGAAGCAGGCGCAGTGATCAAAAACTGGGAGGCTATCAAGTCCCGGGAGCGGGTGGAAAACGGCGAGGTCGATAAGGGAATGCTGGATGGCGTTCCCGGTTCGCTGCCAGCCCTCACCCAGGCGGAAACATATCAGAAACGTGCGGCCCGGATGGGATTTGATTGGGAAGATCTGGAAGGGGTGTTGAAAAAGATCCCTGAAGAGATTGGCGAACTCCAGGAAGCTGAAGGGAAGAGCAGACAGGCGGATGAGATCGGCGACCTGTTGTTTTCCGTGGTGAATGTTGCCCGCTGGTTGGGTGTGGACGCTGAAAGCGCACTGCGGGGCGCAAACCAGCGTTTTAAGGAACGTTTTGCCTACCTGGAAAAAAAAGCCCGCGCCGGTGGGCGCGAGCTATCTGAAATGAACCTGGATGAACTGGATGCTCTCTGGGAAGAATCCAAAACCCTCCCTGGAGACTAATCGGTCTTCCCCTCGGTGTTCTGGGACTGGACAAACAGCAGCCCGATCAGGAAATAAGGCAGGCCGGAGATGGTAACAGCCATGAGTCGATCCTGGGAGGCGGAAAAGTAAGCGAAGATTGCCAGGAACAGGCTGCTGATAATGGTGTACTTCCCGCCTGAGATGGGGTC
>Ga0272443_10003452_pt1 | contig 18594 bp, 15 predicted proteins | sample SSMAcet12_FD_193581 | JGI IMG/M metagenome (GOLD analysis project Ga0272443, IMG submission 193581) | Marine sediment archaeal communities from Little Sippewissett salt marsh, Falmouth, MA, United States - SSM-Acet-12 | ecosystem: Environmental > Aquatic > Marine > Wetlands > Sediment ... | reverse complement strand
GAAGAGCTTGGCTTCGATTACAGGCTTTCACGGTGGATCTTCATATCCGGCCACCGAGATCGAAACAACCTCTATAAGCTCAATCTCAACCTGAACTGGGAATTCGAATGAGAACCCGCACCACAACATTGCTTGGCTTCCTCATCATTCTGATGTTCGGTTCTGAACCGGCGCTGGCGAGACGTGGCGAGTTTGAGAAGTGGATCAGTAAGAAACCCTTCATCAGTGAAGTGCAAGTCTCGGGCAACAAGTTTTTCAGCGATGGAGACATCAAGGGAGCGATACGTTCCAAGTCGAATGGTTTCTGGCAGTCAGTCAGGCTGCGAAAGCGGCACAGGCTGAAAAAGGACTCGAAGAGCGTGGACCTTGCCGCAGTGAGCTACCTCTATCGGTCCAACGGTTTCATATTCGCGACGATAGAGGAGGAATTCGAAGTTGCACCGGACAGCACTGCGATCGTCAAAATTGACATATCAGAAGGCAGGAGATTGTTCGTCAGTAGTTCCTATTCACCAACCGATCTCGGATCCTTCACAGAAGAAGTCGCGCACCACATGCGGCAGATCGAACGGGGTAAACCGTTCAATCCTTACAAGGTTAGTCAGACAACCTTTGATATCAAGACAGTTTACGCCAACAAAGGCTACCCGTATGCAGATGTTCGAGACTCGGTGCTTATCTACGAAGACTCCGATAGTGCAGATGTCCTGTTTGTCGTGGATCGGGGTCCCCTGACTCTCTTCGGTGATGTGCAGGTTGATTCGCTGAAATACACGGTGGATCATACTTTCTTGAGAGAACTCATATTCAAACCGGGAGACATATACAGCCGTCAACGGATCATTGACTCCCGTCAGCGAGTGTATTCTACAGGTCTTGCGAGCTATGTCGACTTGTCGGTACAGAACAATGACGGGGAATCACCGAGTGAACATGATGTGCGGCCAGACTTCCTTCTGAAGGTGCTGGAAAGAAAGCCGAAGTTCGCAAACGTGAGGACTGGTGCCGGTCAGGATATCGAGCAGGATCTCGTGTGGGATCTTGGAGTGGAGTTCGGCAATCGAAACATTTCCGGCAAGGGGCGTCAGGTGCGTTTCGAGCTGTTCTCGAGCTTTCTCGTCTTCGTAGATGAATGGCGGGTGCTCAAGGAGCGATTCGCTTTTGATTACACCGAACCGTGGTTTCTCAAAATACGTCTGCCCTTGAACCTGAGATTCGCCGTCGAGCCGGGGATACGCAGCAAGACCCAGAACTACAGGATTTCGAGGATCGATCTTGGGTTGACTACTGCGAAGGATCTCTCTAAGGTCACTCGAATAGCCGGTGGTGTTGCGTATGAGAAAGTGAATATCACCGGTATTCCTGCGGATCAACTTGAAGAGCTCAAGAAGGAAGAGGGTATAAGTGTCAAACGAAAGCTACTGATCTCACTCGAAAGAGACACGCGAAACAACCTGCTTCTCCCGATTCGTGGATCCTACTTCAGGCTCGATGCTCAGTACGTGGGAGGCTTCCTCGGGGGCGATGACAGCTTTGTCAAGTTCACTTCGAATCTCTCCCGATACCAGAACTTTTATGGTTCGAACGTCTATGCCTGGAACTACAGATTTGGATGGGTCGAGGGAACCGGAGACGATCCATATGTCCCCACCACTGACAGATATTACTTCGGAGGTGGTAAGACTCTGAGAGGATACGGCGCGAACGATGTCGGCCCGCTGACTGATGAAGGCGAACCGGCGGGCGGACGAGTCCTGTTGCAAACAAATCAGGAAATCCGGAGGCCTCTGTTCTGGAAATTCTGGGGATCGGTGTTCGTTGATGTCGGAAATATTTTCGAGGATTTTGAGTATATCAAGTTCAGTGAGCTCCTGGTTTCGCTGGGAGCCGGTCTCCAGTATGTCTCCCCGGTCGGCCCAGTCCGGCTCGACTACGGTCACAGACTCGTAAGGGGACCCTATGACCAGGGTGGTCAGTTCCATATCTCGATATTGTATGCTTTCTAATGGCGGTTTTTCCCCGGACCGGCCTCGCATGCGACTGTCTGGCATAGCCTTATGCTTACTGACGACGAAGTAGGCTCGGACCACGACTTATACCGGTTAATCTTGACAATACAAGTAAGAATTGCTACATTACTTGCTGCTATGGCGATATCAACATTAAGCAGATACGGTTTGAGGGCGATGCTTGAGATTGCTAATGGATCTAACTCTAATCCGATGTCATCCAGGCAAATATCCCGGCAGGAGAAGATTCCAACGCCGTATCTGGAGCAGATTCTCAGCCGGCTTAAACACTCAGGACTGGTTCGATCAATACGCGGTGCACAGGGAGGCTACATGCTTGGTCAATCTGCCCGCCAGATCACAGTCGGCGATATCGTTACTGCGCTCGATGGGCCACAGTCTTTCGCAGACTGCAAGAGAGGCAAGTGTCAGCACGAGTGCGGGACAGCTTCTCCGTGCAAGGCAACAATCTTCTGGAAGAAGCTGGACAAGAAACTGAATGATGAGATCTACTCAACCACATTACAGGACATAATCGACGACTGGCAAGAGCAAGTTCGATAAGGAGATGGAATTGAACAGGATATATTTGGATCACAACAGCACCACACCTACGGATCCGAGGGTTGTGGAGGCGATGTTGCCATACATGCACCAAACATGGGGCAACAGCTCGAGTCTTCACCTTTTTGGTCGGGAGGCACGAGAAGGTTTAGAGGCGTCTCGCGAGACTATCGCATCTTATCTTAACTGCCGCCCAGACGAGATTTACTTCACGTCTGGTGGTACCGAGTCGGACAATTTTGCCATTAAAGGTGTCGCATATGCCTTGCGCGAGAAGGGTAAACATATTATCACTACTAAGATAGAGCATCAGGCCGTACTCGAAAGCTGCGAGTTTCTTGAGACTCAGGGATTCGACGTAACATATCTGCCTGTGGATGAGTATGGTATAGTGCGCCTTGACGAGCTGAGGAAGTCTATTCGTGACGATACCATTCTCGTCTCGGTCATGTATGTCAATAATGAAGTTGGCTCGATACAGCCTGTTGACGAGATAGGCGAGATTTGCGCCGAACGAAATGTGCAGTTTCATTCGGATGCTGTTCAGGCGGTAGGACGAATACCTGTCGATTTGAAGAGGACGAAAATATCGCTGATGGCTACATCTGCTCACAAGATCTACGGCCCGAAGGGAGTCGGAGTCATATTCATTCGCAAGGGAAGCCAGATACTGCCGTGGCAGACCGGTGGTCATCATGAAGACGGAATGAGATCCGGAACGGTTAACGTGCCCGGAATAGTCGGGTATGCCAAAGCCATGCAGATAGCCGTTGACGAAATGGATGACACCCAGAAACGTGTCTCTGCACTCGCTGAGGATTTCAGGATGAGAATTCTCGAGTCGGTCCCCGACACGAAATTCAACGGTCATCCGACGAAGCGCGTTATGAGCACGGTCAACTTCTGTTTCAGAGGAGCTGAGGGAGAGGCCCTCATAGTCAATCTTGATATGAAGGGAATCGGAGCGTCATCGGGCTCAGCATGCACTTCAGGTTCAACCGATCCCTCGCACGTCCTGTTGGCTATGGGTATACCTCCGGAGATAGCCCAGAGTTCAGTCCGTTTTTCCTTCGGAAGGGGTAACACAATTGATGACGTTGACTATGCGGTGATGGCTGTCAAGGAAGTCGTGGAGAGACTCAGGAGCATGTCACCATTCTACGCAGAGTCTTAACGAAGAGTCAGGGGTTCTTGATAATCATGCTTAAGAAGAAAATCGTGGCCGTAGCCATGTCTGGCGGAGTTGATTCATCGTTGGCTGCAGTGCTATTGCAGCAACAGGGGTTCGAGGTCTTCGGCGTTACAATGAAGTTATGGAAACATGACGATTCTGCGGAGACGTCAAAAGGGAAACAAAGCCGAAGTCCGGATAAAGCAATAGAGTCCGCCAAAGCCGTGTGTGAGAAGCACAGTATGGAGCACCACGTACTCGATCTCTCGGCTCAGTTTCGTGACAAAGTCGTCGCCAATTTCATAGATGAATACAAATCGGGGCGAACTCCGAACCCGTGCGTTGTGTGTAACGCCGTCATAAAGTGGAATGCTCTTTACGAAAACATCAAGGGACTTGGGGCGGAGTGCATAGCGACGGGGCACTACGCGAGGATCGAATACGGCAGGAAATATAATCGATATGAACTCAGGAAGGGCCTTGATCAGAAACGGGATCAGTCGTACTTCCTCTGGGGGCTCAAGCAGGATGATCTCAAGCGTTCGATATTTCCTCTCGGGCAGATCACCAAGCGACGAACTCGTGAGCTTGCAAAGCAATTCGACATTCCGACGGCTCGCGCACCTGAGTCGCGTGAAATCTGCTTCATTCCTGATGATGACTATCGCAAGTTCATGACCGATGTGGCATGCACATCAAGCGAACCGGGAGACTTCCTCGACGAGAACGGTAAGGTGGTAGGGCAGCACAAAGGTGTAACCATGTACACGGTCGGTCAGCGCAAAGGGCTCGGAGTAGCGCTCGGTTACCCTGCATATGTTCGAGCTATAGACGTCGAGAAGAATGTGATCCACCTCGGCAGAGAGGAAGCTCTCGAGGCGACCGAGTTCATCATCGAAAACGTGAACTGGGTGTCCGTTCCGAAGCGGGTCGCAAGTATCACGGGGCAGGTGAAGATTAGATACTCCGCGACTCCTGTGGAGGCTACGGTGACTCCGCGGGATGATGATACGTGTTTAGTGAAGCTGGGAGAGGCTGTGAAGGCGATCACTCCCGGACAGTCAGCAGTTATTTACAGCCAAGACGTAGTAAACGCGGGTGGAATCATAGCACGCGTTGTTAAATGAAGTCCGACTGCCCTCCGGCGTTTTTGGTTGACAATTGCCCTTCTCGTTGCTTAACGTCCTATTGCTGTTAAGTACCAATTTCAATATGAAATCTACGCATTCTTGAGTAACTACGTTCTTTGGAGGAAAGATGGCTACTATCAAATACCTTGGTCACTCCTGTTTCACGATCAAAACGGGAGATCATAACCTGATCATCGATCCATTCCTCACCGGGAATCCGCTCGCAGGAGCCAAGGCATCAGACATCAAAGCCAATTATATTCTCGTTACGCATGGGCATGGTGACCATTTTGGAGATACCATCGAGATCGCCAATAACAACAATGCTACCGTAATCGGGCCGAACGAAATCGCAGTATTCTGCCAGCAGAAGGGCGTCAATGCCCACAACATGCATATTGGAGGTGGATGGGAGTTCCCGTTCGGAAGAGTCAAGCTGACGATAGCTCATCATGGATTCTCTGACGGCGAAAGTGGCTTTGATATCGGTGGCAATCCATGCGGTTTCATACTCACGATTGAAGGCCACAAGGTATACCATGCGGGTGATACAGGGTTGTTCATGGATATGAAATTGATAGGTGAAGAAGGTCTTGATGTCGCCATGCTTCCGATCGGTGACAACTTCACTATGGGCATCGATGATGCGGCAAGAGCTGTCGAATTCCTGAAGCCGAAAAAGGTTGTGCCCATGCACTACAACACCTTTGACCTTATAAAGGCCGACCCTGAGGAGTTCAAATCCAAGGTCACCGGTGCAGAGTGTATCGTGATGAAAGTCAACGATACGCTTGAGCTTTGATTATTACGTACGCTCTAAGTTGATGGTCCGGGAAGAATCGGATTGTCGACGTTATGCCAGGGACGGCATCCTATCCATACCACTCTACAAGACGGTTGTCCCCGGCTCAGAGGGCTTCTCAATATAACCCGTAGGCAAGAGGTGGTGTATGTCTGGAAAGAAGGGCCTCAAAGTCTTATTGTGGATCGCTGCAATCGCGGTGGTACTAATCCTGGTGCTTTATGCCGCCGTCATGATCCTGTTGCCCAAGGATAAGATCGTCGAGTTAATCATACCGAGAGTCGAAGAAGCCCTGAACCGGAAAGTCAGCGTGGGTGATGTCGATTTCACAATCTGGAGCGGGATCGGACTGCGGATATCTGATCTGGCGGTGAAGAACCCTGAGGGTTTCCAGAGTGCCAATATGATCGAACTGGGTCATCTCGATGTCAAAGTGAAGTTCTTTCCCCTGCTCAAGAAACGGGTAGAGGTTACAAAGCTCATTCTTGATGGCCTGACGCTGCACTACGAGACAACCAAGTCGGGTGTAAGCAGCTTCGATGACCTTGGCAGTGCACCCGGAGAGGGGGTCGAGAGGATCGAAGCAGAAGAAGCTGCAGCCGCTATCCCATTCGTATTCGATGATCTGGAAATCGTCAATTCTTCCATCAAATACCTTGACGGCTCGACCGGGAAATCGTTCTCACTTGACGGTCTTAAGATGGAGACGACCCTTGTTCCTGAGGGACGGGAAACCCTTCTGAGATCTAAGGGAGAGTTGTCGGTAAACGACATCATTTACGGCGACGGCAAGAAGGAGTACCCGATTCCAGAAATAGACTTCAAGATGCAGCACGATATCTTGTACGACTCCGAGGCTGACAGCATGAGATTCGACGAACTGCAGTTCGTGCTTGGCGAGCTAAAAGGTAGAATCGGCGGGGTAGCTACGGAAGTCTCGAAGGAGCCGCTGTTGAATCTTGATTTTCGCACTGACGACCTCAAGCTAAAAGATGTATTGGATGCTGTGCCGGCTGAATTGTTCCCGCAGGCTTCCGAGATGAAGGCATCGGGAGAGCTTCATCTCGTCGGCACTTACAGAGGGCCTGCCCGACTCACCCGTACCGCTGAGCTCGAGGGCAAACTGACTATGAGTGACATCGAGTTGGCACACGAGGAATACAAGGGCAAGCTGAAGATGGAACTCGCGGAACTCAATTTCACTCAACGCAACATTACCTTCTACTCAGGCGATGCAGAGATCGCGGATGAACCGTTCAGCCTCAAGGCGGTTGTTGACAATCTGCCCAATCCCAATCTCTCCGCCGAATTAAATCTTGATCTTAACCTCTCTGTCGTCGAGCAGTTCATTGATCCCGAGGCAGAAATGTCGGGGAGGATGAAGATCAAGGCGACTTCATATGGAAGGCTCAAAAATCCGGAGGCCATGACGCTGCTCGGTTCACTTGAAATTGAAGATCTTGAGTACAAGTCACCTGATTTGGAGTTTCCCGTAGATGATCTCGATGCAGAGATCGAGTTCATCGGCTCTGATGCGAAGATCGGCACGATTAAAGCGGACTTAGGAGAATCGGACATCGAACTCTCGGGACATTTGAGCGATGTGTCGCAATACATCTTCGGTTTAGGAGTGGTCGAGCGCAAACCTTTTTTCACAGGAAAGCTCAAGTCTGAATACCTCGACATTGATCAGCTCTTCCCTGAGGAAGAGGAGGAAGTGGCGGTGTCGCCAGGAATAGATAGCGCTGTGGCTGTGGACACATCGTTCTTCTTCCTGCCGGACTTCGATGCTGAAGGGACGTTCGAAGTCAGAGAAGGGATCTACTCGCTCGTGGCTTTCGAGGATCTGAAGGGTCGTTTCACGCTTATGGATTATGTACTTCACATCGATAGCGCGAACGCGAAAGTATATGACGGTGATCTTGTCGGAAGTGCAGTTGTCGATATCGAGGACTTCGAGAACCCGGTGTTTCAGGTCGATTACTCCGCCCGTGGCATTCAGGTTAACAGTTTTCTATCTCGCTTCACGTCATTCGAGAATCATGTCTTCGGGGAGATCAACCTTCAAGGTGCATTCTCCGGCACAGGTTCCGAGCTGGAAGATATCATCAAGACGCTCAGGGCTGCAGGTGATGCCGAGATGAATGATGGCAAGCTGAAGAACTTCGAACTGCTTCAGAAGCTTGCTGGTCAGTTCGGAGGTAAAGTGCCTGCTGAGGAAACGATCCGCGACCTTATCGGATCCTACAGAGTCGAGAATCAGAGAGTGTATTTCGATGACATGCGGCTGAAATCATCCAAGGGTGACTGGTTCCTCACGGGATCGGTCGGATTTGACGGATCACTCGACTACCGAGGGGAAGTTGAGTTTTCATCCAGGAGCAAGGGACTGCTCGGGAACCTGGGTGGTCTGTTCGGCGAAGATAGCGGACAGATTAAGCTTCCTTTCAACTTGACTGGCTCTTACGAAGATCCCAAGATAGAGTTGATTACTTCACAGCTTGAGAAAAACGCCGATAACAAATTGAAGGAGGAGGGAACGAAGCTTCTCGACAAACTATTCAAGAAATAGGTGTTTTCTATTCTTGATGGTGGAGTATGATAAAGAAACTTATCGCTGATGTTCGCGCAATCTACCGCAACGATCCCGCTGCGCGTAATCTGGAGGTTTTTTTCTACGCCGGGTTGCACGCAATCTGGTGGCACAGGATAAACCACGTCTTGTGGAATTTGAGAATACCTCTGGTCCCGCGAATTTTATCCCAACTGAGCAGATTCCTCACCGGTATCGAGATACACCCGGGGGCGACAATCGGGCGTGGGTTGTTCATCGATCACGGCATGGGTATAGTAATAGGCGAAACTACCGAGATCGGAGACAACTGTGTCCTTTTCCACAATGTTACCCTTGGTGGAACCGGCAAACACAAAGCCAAGAGGCACCCGACAATCGGCAGTAATGTCCTCATTGGAACCGGCGCTACGATTCTCGGACCGGTAAATGTCGGAAACGATGTGCAAATCGGTGCGAACACTTTTATCTTCATGCATGACGTACCGGACAATTGCACAGTCGTCGGATCACCTGGAAAGATAGTCTGGATGGATGGCAGACGGCAGAACCTCAAGCTCCCCCCCACCGATGACTCCCATCTGCTGTAACTTGCAATACGATTCAATTATCCTATATTAGCATAATGAAATCGATTCTTATTACAGCCATGATGCTGTGGCTGAGCTGCACGCTTTTTTCAACGCTTTGTACGGGGCAGGAATTGCTTGTCCAAAGGCAGGGCTTTGACGTGTATGCATCCGATGCAGCCATTGCCAATGAGACTGCAGGCGTGATAGAAACCGCCGTGAAGCAGGCATCAGCAGTGTTTCAGGACACGGTTTCCGAGCGCATTTCCGTAATAATAGTAGACAATCGTGATCAGTTCAAGCAGCAGGCACGAGGGTCTCTTCCGGACTGGGGCGTGGGGGCTGCGATCCCTGCGCGTCAGGCAATAGTCGTGCTTTCTCCGAGGGCCGTTGAGTATAGCCAGTCGTTTGCCGAGATTCTGAAACACGAATGGGCGCATATTGCGTTAAGACACAAACTCGGATCGGCGTATCTCCCGAGGTTCATTGATGAAGGATTTGCGATGAGATTCGCAGGTCAATGGGGAACAGGCTACGGGTTGTCTTTGGCAAAGGCGGAGCTTATGGGGTCACTGTTTCCGCTGGAGAGTATTGACCGGGTGAACTTCTTCAACGCATCACAGGCTCAAATCGCCTACGCCCAATCCTATCAGGCGGTGTCCTATTTCATGTCAACCTATGGAGAATCATCTTTCCGAATCCTCATCGAGTCACTCGGGGAGGGACTGACACTCGATAGAGCGTTCATGGCGGCCGTAGGGGCGGACTTTGCGACTTTCGAGAGAGAATATCGTTTACATATAAAGCAAAATTACAGCTGGTTTCTCATTTTCTCTGATATGACATTTGTTTTCATAGCACTTGCGTTGCTGATAGTACTCGGTTTCCTGTTGAAGAAGAAACAGGGGAAAGACACTATCAAACGCTGGGAAGAAGAAGAAAAATACGAGAGCACGGATTTCGACTATGAAGAGGGCGATCCCTGGGATTGAGTTTCTCCTCGTTCGTTTGCTGACAGCTCTTGTAAGCTCTCTCCCGGAGCAGTCTGCACTGGGTGTGGGAGCTTTGATGGGCCGGATCGCGCTCAGCTTGATGCGCGCTCGCGTTAAGGTCGTCAAGCGGAACCTCGAACTCTGCAGTGTGCGGTTTGAATCGAAGTACCGAGAAAGACTCTTCATACTGCGCTGCTTTCAGCATATAGGTGTGACGGCAGTCGAGGTGCTCAGGCAGAAGACCTGCAGCGGACAAGGCATACTGGGTAAAGTCACGATGAAGGGCACTGAGTGCCTCGGCAGGGCGCTTAATCTGGGCCGCGGGGCCATCTTGATGTCAGGACACTACGGCAACTGGGAATTGCTCGGAGCCTATGTATGCAACCTCGGGTTCCCTGTTGATCTTCTCGTCAAGCGGCAGAGCAATGTGCGCGTCGACGAGTTCATCGCCTCAATGCGCAACAGCCAGGGCGTCGGTCTGATCTACACTGATACGGGCTTGCGAGACCTTGTGAGTGCGGTCAAGGCCGGGAGGTTCGTTGCGATTCTTGCCGATCAATACGGGGGCGCGGAATCAGTCCCCGCCAACTTCATGGGTGCCGAAGCGCTCGTCCCGGCCGGACCTGCTGACCTGATAAAGAAGTACAACCTCCCGCTTGTTATCGGGTTCATGCGAAGGGCCCTCAACGGCCACAACTACATCACTATTCGATTGCTGGAGGATCTTGGCAGGCTTCCGAGAAACGAAATCGTCCAGTCTTACACGCTTCAATTGGAAGAAGCAGTAAAAGATGCGCCGGAACTTTGGCTGTGGACTCACAGGAAGTTCAAAAATCTCACCGACTATCACGGGAGCGTCCGGTGACAGAAGCCCAGCACAGTAAAAACGTCGTCTTGAGGCTTCCGAACTGGATTGGCGATGCGGTGATGGCGAAACCGGCGGTGGGCTTCCTGAGAAAGTGCCTCCCTGACGCGAAAATCACCGCTCTCGGGAAGCCATCAGTGAATGAGTTGTACAGATATGATCGAAACATCGATGAATTGCTGGCGTTCGAACTTCCGTCCACGAGCAACAAGCTCAGCGCTTTGCGTGAATTCTCAAAAGGCTTGAAGTCTTACGCGTTCGACTTGGGCATTACCTTCCCGGACTCGTTTTCATCTGCGCTTGTGTTCAGAATGGGTGGAGTTAGGCGAAGGATCGGTTACAGCTCGGAACTACGTTCGTTTCTTCTCACTTCGCCTATCAAGCTGCCGGAGAAGATGATTCATCGCAGTGAGAAGTATATCAATCTGGTAGAGAGTTTCACTGGAGTAGAGTGCTCGTCTCGTGAGCTGAACGTAGAAGTTTCCTCTCGCGAACGCGACGCCGCTGATAGATTCCTCGAAGGAACAGAGTCGTTTGCTGTCGTTTGCCCTACATCGCGAGCCCCCTCCCGGCGCTGGGGAAATGATCACTACACCGGGCTTATCAGAAGCCTGCACAACGATATGAGCTGGTCGATAGTACTTGCGGGTGCTGCCGACGAATCTGGGGCTATCGACAGAATTGCTTACGATTCCGGTGTGAAATGTCTGAACCTTGCTCACGAGAATGACATACTGCTGTCCATTGAGGTCATGCGACGGTCGGAAGTGTTCGTGGGGAATGATTCAGGAGCTGCCCATCTTGCGGCAGCATCAGGAACGAGAGTCGTCAGTATATCGGGAGCCGATGATCCCCGGGAGACCCGTCCACTTGCGAGAATTGCGAGAATCGTAAACAAGAACATCGAATGCAGCCCATGTGTAAAAAACATCTGCCCCCGCAAGGATCATGTCAATGAATGCATGGATGTGATCTCAGTGCGAGATGTGATGTTGGCAGTCAGGGAAGTCATTGGAATCGAGAAGTAAGATCAGGATTGCAGTCATAGGCTCGATCAATCGTGACACTGTGAAACTACCAGATGGTCGGACGATCACAGGCTACGGCGGCATTTTGTATAACATCTTCGGTCTGTCAAGGCTTCTCGGAGATCGCGCGGAGATTCTGCCAATATGCAATCTCGGTGCAGATGTCTGCGACCCGGTCCAACGTCTCCTCAACACACTCAACAATGTCAACCCTATCGGCATTCATCGAGTCGATTCGAAGAACAACCACTGTATCATGACCTACAAAGCCTCTGGAGAAAGGAACGAAATCTTCGAGGGGTTCGTGCCTGCAATCTCAATCAGGCAGCTCGAATCGGCCCGCAATTGCAACATCGCGATGATAAACTTCATATCGGGTCGAGATCTGACACTGAGGACACTGAAGAGATTCAGGGCTGACTTCAACGGCAAAATCTACCTTGACTTTCACACCCTATCTCTGGGACTGCACAGGGGAGGGGAACGGTTTTTCAGAAAGCCTGCGCGCTGGAAAGAGTACATCGAGTGCTGCGACATATTGCAGATGAACCGTGCCGAGTTCGGCCTGCTTTCCGGCTGTCGCGCTCCTGATCGACAACACCTGACGAGCTTCTTCGAAGACCGCATGGCAGGTGGTAACAGAGTGATGATTGTAACACTGGGAGAGCGAGGCGCATCCATGGTCAGGAAAGTCGAAATGAGACCGAAGGTAGACTTTCTAACAGGCGCTATCCCGGATGAGATCGTGGATACGACCGGGGCGGGAGATGTTTTCTCCGCCGGATTCTGCTACGGACTTTCGCTCGGAAAGTCGCTGATTGATTGCCTCAAGATTGCAGTAGAAGCATCCGTATCAGCATGCCGTGTCAAACATCCCGAGGACCTTCGTTTCTCAATTGGTGATTAGTTGCTCGTGATAGCTATTTGCCGCTCTTCTCCAAGTACTCCCGGATGAGAATTCGAGCCTTTTCGAGTGCCCTGCCGCGATGCGACATTGAATGCTTCTTCTCTGGCGGCATCTCGGCGAATGTCAGGCTGAGATCGGGAATCTCGAATATTGGATCGTAGCCGAATCCTTCTTTCCCACGTACTTCTGACGTGACCACTCCATCGACACGACCTTCGGCAAGTTCGATATTGTCATTGTCGAAACAGATGGCTATGACACACCTGAATCTGGCCGTCCGTTTTTCACGCGGTACGGATTCGAGGGCCTTGAGGAGCTTCCTGTTGTTATCGGCGAATGTGCAGCCCGGTCCTGCATATCTCGCAGAATTGACTCCGGGGTCACCTCCAAGGGCGTCGACTTCAATTCCGCTATCGTCAGCAAGCGATGGAACTCCCGTATGATCGAAGATCTCCCGCGCTTTGAGAATAGCATTCTCTTCCAACGTCGAACCGGTTTCGTCCGGATCAGGGAAATCAGAGAAGTCGTCCTTCGTAAGAATCGTGACATCAAGGTCTTTGAGAATCGCAGTTATCTCTTCAATCTTGTGTCGATTGTTGGTGGCGAGAACGAGTTTCATAATCAGTACTTGGTGATGTCAACTCTCATGACGTTTGATATGCCGTCCCCGAAGAAGTGTTTGGCTACCTGATGAAAGTGGTCAGGCATATCGGAGACATAGAACTTGTGAAGAACATCAGCGGTCTTTTCTCTCAGGAGACTGTTGGCGACAAGATACTTGTAAACAGTTTGCGCAGTCTCTTCGGCGGAGTCTATTAGCACGACCTTATCCCCAAGGACCTCTCTGATCACATTCTTCAGTACCGGATAGTGAGTACAGCCGAGCACGAGTGTATCGACTCCGTTAGTCCGGAATGGGGCAAGATAGTCCTCTGCTATGTATTTCGTGGCCTGCTTTTCGACATAGCCTTCTTCCACGAGGGGAACGAACAACGGGCAGGCAAGTGAAAACACCTTGATACCGGGATCGAGCGCACAGATTTCCTTGGCATAGACATCCGATCTGATCGTTCCGGTTGTGCCGATTATGCCGATCTTACCGTTCTTAGTCGACTTGACAGCGGATTCTGCTCCCGGCTTGATTACTCCCAACATGTCGACATTGTACTCGGATTCGATTTCAGGCAGGGCCAGGGCAGATGCGGTGTTACAGGCCACAACGATCAGCTTCACACTCTGCTCAACGAGAAAGTTCGCATCCTGCCGGGAAAATTCCTTGACGATGTCCTTCGATCTCGGACCGTAAGGTGTCCGTCCCGTATCACCGAAGTAGACTATGTCCTCATTGGGCAGTAGCCTGAAGATCTCCTTGGCGACTGTCAGGCCGCCCAGCCCGGAATCAAACACGCCTATGGGTTTTGAACTGCCAGTAGTCATTGTGTAGTCTTACTACGATCCCTCATCGTACTTGTCAATGAATTTCTTAACACCTTCGAAAATGGCTTCTGCCGCTTTTTGCTGAAACGAATCCTTGTTTAGTAGTGCCTCTTCACGCTTGTTCGATATGAAGGCGACTTCCACAAGAACCGATGGCATGAAGACTTTGTTCAGGACGAAGAAACCCGCCTGGTCGACTCCTCTTGACCTGATCTTGAGTATCTTCTTGAGCCTGTCCTGTACCATTTTGGCAAGCTCCTGGGATTCGCTGAGATACTCCGTTTGCAGGAGATCGAGCAGTATGAAATCGAGGTCATCCATCTCTTCATCGGAGTCTTCGGATTCCAGCATTATCGACTTGTTTTCAAGCATAGCCGTAGCGCGAGCAGCATCGTTCATTGCCGCCGCGAGAAAGAATGTCTGCGAACCGGATGCGTCCGGGTGGGTTTCGGAGGCGTTGGCATGAATGGAAATGAACAGATCGCCCCCTCCGGTGTTGGCAAGATCCGCGCGTTCCTGAAGTGTGAGTGTCGTATCGCCTGCGCGTGTCATCACGACCGTCATATTTGAGTTCTCTTCGAAGAGGTCACGAACCTTCTCTGCTATGGAAAGGACTATGTCCTTCTCACGGGTACCCATCGGACCGAGAGCCCCATCTTCCTCGCCGCCATGTCCCGCATCTATGACGATCACGTCAATCTCTTCACGGAAATCCACAGGTTGATTTTCGAGGCTGTCCAGTACCGATGGATCGAATGTCGTGTCAACTATGGATATCTGGATTCGCGGCGGGTTGGTCGTAAAGCTGTGGTGGAACTTGCTGATCGTTCGAAAGAACTTCACCGCCAATTGCGACGACTCGTCGAACTGAAATGCCCGGAGCTTCTTTATAGCTCGCGGTCTCGAGTGAGTACGGAAGTACTTCTCATCGAGCGCGCCTCCGAAGATATTGACATTAATCCACTTCTGCTCCGTTACATAAGCCTCGTAGGGTAGCTTGTCTCGAAGCATTATCTCGATAAGATACCCGTTCATTTTGGGCTCAAAGCTGATATCGAGGATGTTGTACTGGCTTTCCTCTGCCCAAATGGTTTTGGATTTCTCATCCCAGAATAGCGATACCGGTACAAGATAGTCCATGGCTTTCGCGAAGGTCACCGCGGGGACATATAATTGACCCCTCCGATACAACGCCGGGTACGTGATATTGAGGAGTTCACCATCGAACGAAGCGAATCGCGAGAGCATTGATATTACCAGTTCACTGTTCCCGTTCGTTAGCTGGGCTTCAAACAACAGCGGATTCCACTTCAATTCGCACCCAGCCGCGGTCGCCAGATCGACGAGCGAAATGTATGTCAGATCGCCTTCGATGATTGTGCCAAGCGTGTCCGACATACCCTTGTAGTTGAAATAGGATTGACCACGAACTTCTGCGGTCGACAAATGCAGGAAGGGGAGAACGATGAACAAAGTGATGAGTGTCTTTATCGTTGATGTCCTTATCATGTCGAAGGTCTCTCGCTGTCTAATCCCGATTCTTGGATGCCTGACGCATTCTCCTGTCCGCATCACGTTTCTTTATGGCCTCTCTTTTGTCGTACAGTTTCTTACCCCGGGCGACCGCGAGTTCAATCTTGCAGTATTTGCCTCGGAAATAGATCTTGAGAGGAACGATCGTGAAGCCTCTTTCATCTGACTGCGCCTTCAGCTTGCGAATCTCCCGTTTGTTTAACAGCAAGCGCCTGTCCCTGACAGGATCAGGCTCGAAATGAGTCGCCAGCGGGTATGGATTGATCCGCATTCCGACTATCCATGCCTCACCGTTTCTTATCTCCGCATACGCTTCCTGAAGTGAGACCTTACCGTCGCGTATAGACTTAACTTCGGCGCCGATCAATTCCAGTCCCGCCTCGTACGTGTCCACGATATGATACTCGTGAAACGCCTTGCGGTTCTTGGAAATGATCTTGATTTTGTCGTCAGATTCTACCATTCTGACAATAAAGCGAGAAATTGAGTGCGCAGCAAGTCAAACTTCAGTGCATAACTGCCGAGCTTTTTCCTTGCAACACCCTTCAAAAAGGACAATATTCACATAATAGAACTCAGAACGCATTGCGGCGTTTGAGTGTATACGAGATATCAAGGAGTGATGATTTGTTCACTAATCTGGTGACAAAGCTGTTTGGCAGCAAGCATGACAGGGACCTAAAGAAGATTCAGCCTATCGTCGAGCAGATAAACGAGATCTGGGAGACCCTTAAGGAAAAGCCCCAGGAATATTTCATAGACAGAACCGCAGAGTTTCGATCCACGGCTAAGGAGGTCTTCGAGGAAGCTCGCGCCACAGCCGAGGAGCGCGGACTTGATTCCAAGGAGCGGAAGCAGGAGATCCGCAAGAGCATGGACGAATACCTCGATAGTATCCTCCCGGAAGCTTTCGCTATGGTCAAGGATATATGCCGCCGCCACGTCGGAAAGAAATGGGAGACGGCCGGTATAGAGATCGAATGGAATATGGTGCCGTTCGATGTTCAGCTCTTCGGTGGCGTAGTCCTTCATCAAGGCAAAATCGCTGAAATGGCAACCGGTGAAGGCAAAACCCTTGTTGCGACTCTTCCTCTGTTTCTCAATGGTCTCACCGGACGTGGAGCACATCTCGTAACCGTAAACGACTACCTCGCAAAACGTGACCGTGAGTGGATGGGGCCAATCTTCGAATATTGCGGCCTGACCGTCGGTTGTATCCAAACCGGGATGAGCCATGCCGAGCGAAGAGAGCAGTACTCCTGCGACATTACGTACGGCACGAATAACGAGTTCGGTTTCGATTACCTCCGCGATAATATGGTCTGGTCGAAGGAGCAGCGTGTACACAGGGAATTCGTCTACGCTATCGTTGATGAGGTCGACAGCGTACTCGTCGATGAGGCAAGGACTCCTCTTATCATATCCGGCCCGGTTGAGTCGACTATTGGAGATGCGTTCAGGGATATGCGTCCTCTCGTTGACAGGATGGTCAAGAAACAAACCGTCCTGACCAACCAGATGCTTGCGAAAGCTGAGAAGGGCCTTGAATCGGAAGACTATGACACGGTTGCTCTTGAAGTACTGTCCGCCCGCCGTGGCGCCCCGAAGAACAAGAAGCTCTCCAAGATCCTCAAGGAACAGGGCGTTCAGAAGATTGCGCAGGATCTCGAGTTCTCCATAATGAGAGAGAAGAAGAACCTCGGCGCAATCGATGAGAGGCTTTTCTATGCAATAGACGAGCGGGATCATTCCGTGCACCTGTCGGAAATGGGATTGAACGAACTCGCGCCCGGTGACAGGGAGTTGTTCGAGATTCCTGACCTCACCGATGGACTCCACGATATCGACTCTAACGAAAGTCTCAGCACGGACGAACGCCTCAAAGAGAAAGAGAAGCTCTACAAGCAGCATACTGAAAGATCACAGAAGTATCACGCTATCACACAGCTCCTGAAAGCGTATTCGCTCTTCGAAAAAGACGTGGAATATGTTGTGCAGGAAGGCAAGGTAATGATCGTCGATGAGTTCACCGGGCGACTGATGCCGGGAAGAAGATTCTCGGATGGGCTTCATCAGGCCATCGAGGCTAAGGAACTCGTCAAGATCGAGGGCGAAACCCAAACAGTTGCCACGATCACGTTGCAGAACTACTTCAGGATGTATGAGAAACTCGCCGGAATGACCGGTACTGCCGAAACGGAGGCCGGTGAGTTCTGGGACATCTATAAACTCGATGTCGTCGTCATCCCAACGAATAAGCCGATCAGGAGACTCGACTTCGAAGATGTGATCTTTCGCACAAAAAGAGAGAAATATAACGCGATCATAGAAGAGATTATACATGAGTACAAGCGAGACAGGCCGATACTCGTGGGTACTATTTCCGTCGAGGTGTCTGAAACGCTGGCGCGTCTGTTGAAAGCGAAAGGTATCAAGCACGAAGTCCTCAATGCGAAGCAGCATCAGCGAGAGGCGGAGATAGTCCAGTTCGCGGGAAGGGCCGGCGCCGTGACGATTGCAACTAACATGGCGGGCCGAGGAACTGACATCAAATTGGGGCAGGGTGTTCTCAAACATCCGAATTGCGCCATAGTAGAGACTCCGGAATTCGGCGATGTCTGCCCGAAGAAAGAAGAACTGCATTGTATGGATGATGTTCCATGCGGATTGCATATAATCGGAACTGAACGTCACGAGTCGAGGCGTATTGACAGGCAATTGAGAGGGAGATCCGGTCGACAAGGCGACCCCGGGTCATCAAGATTCCACCTGTCTCTCGAAGATGACTTGATGCGACTGTTTGGCTCTGAGCGAATTGCTTCCATAATGGATCGGATCGGGGTAGGGGAAGGTGAAGTCATCACTCACAAGATGGTGACAAAGGCTATAGAGCGCGCCCAGAAGAGAGTGGAATCCGAGAACTTTGCGATTCGAAAACGTACTCTCGAATACGACGACGTCATGAACAGCCAGCGCGAGGTGATTTATGGGAAACGCCTGGAGGTCATCGATAAT
>Ga0272443_10003448_pt1 | contig 18606 bp, 20 predicted proteins | sample SSMAcet12_FD_193581 | JGI IMG/M metagenome (GOLD analysis project Ga0272443, IMG submission 193581) | Marine sediment archaeal communities from Little Sippewissett salt marsh, Falmouth, MA, United States - SSM-Acet-12 | ecosystem: Environmental > Aquatic > Marine > Wetlands > Sediment ... | reverse complement strand
CTCCTGTCACCGAATTTTTCCTTTACTTCTTGTAATTCTTTTATAATCTCTCCGTCCAGTCTTTTCGGGGAAGAGAGAATGGTTTTCAATTTTTCTATAAGTTTTATTTTCTCTTCGTATTCATCCAGCAATTTGGTTTTTTCGAGTGAAGTCAGCCTGGACAATCTCATATCGAGAATGGCATCAGCTTGTTCACCGCTGAATTCGAAGACTTTTATAAGATTTTCCTTGGCGTCTTCTCTATTTTTTGATTTTTTAATTGTTTCAATAATTTTATCGATCTGATCGAGGGCTTTTAGCAGACCTTCGAGAATGTGCGCTCTCTTTTCGGCTTTATCCAGGTCGTATTGGCATCTTCTGCGTATAACATTTCTTCTGTGGTCGATGTAGTACTGGAGCATTTCTTTAAGATTCAGCATTTTGGGGATGCCGTCTACTATCGCCAGAAGTATAATTCCGAAGGTTCGGCGCAAACCGGTGTATTTTAAAAGCCTTTTAGAGACCGTTTTTGAATCCGCAGTCTTTTTTAAAGTCAGGACAACTCTTATTCCACTCTGGTCCGATTCGTCACGCATATCGGAAATACCCTGAACCTTTCCTTTGTTGACCATCGAGGCAATCTGCTCGAGCAAGGTAGATTTGTTGATCTGGTAGGGTATTTCGGTTATTATTATTCTTTCTCTGCCGTGACTTTCGGGTTCGAAATGTAGTTTAGCTCGAACTTCAATCTTTCCGGTTCCTGTCTCGTAAGCTTTTTTCAAACCCTCGTCTCCGACTATCATTCCCCGGGTTGGGAAATCGGGGCCCTTGATCCATTGCATTAAATCCTTTACTTCCAGTTCGGGATTCTCTATGAGGGCCATAACTCCGTCACAGACTTCTTCTAAGTTGTGGGGAGGAATATTCGTAGCCATCCCTACGGCTATTCCGCTCGATCCGTTTACGAGAAGATTGGGAAAAGCCGAAGGTAAAACGGTAGGTTCTTTAAGTGAAGCGTCGAAATTAGGGACAAAGTCGACAGTGTTTTTATCGATGTCCTGAAGCATTAGTTCCGCGATTTTTGACATACGTACTTCCGTGTATCTGTACGCGGCGGCGTTGTCTCCGTCGATCGAGCCGAAATTACCCTGACCGTCGACCAGAGGATAACGCAGAGAAAAAGGCTGAGCCATACGCACTATTGTGTCGTAAATCGCCATATCCCCGTGTGGATGATATTTTCCGAGCACTTCTCCGACCACCGTAGCGGATTTTTTATAGGAGGAACTCGAAGATAAGCCTATTTTACTCATGGCGTATAGAATTCTCTGATGCACCGGTTTTAAACCGTCGTAAACATTGGGCAGTGCTCTGCCCACGATTACACTCATTGAATAATCGAGATACGCTTTCTCTAATTCTTCTACTATCGAACTACTTTTTATTTTTTCAGCCATTTATTACCTTTCTTAATTTTTCTTTTAATATCGGGATAACCTCGAAAAGGTCTCCCACAATTCCTATATCCGCGATTTTAAAGATAGGAGCGTCGGGGTCTTTGTTTATAGCGATGATTAAATCCGAACCTCTCATCCCTTCGAGATGTTGAATGGCTCCGCTTATACCCGCGGCGATATACATTTTAGGTCCGACAGTCTTTCCTGTCTGACCTACCTGGTGAGAATAAGGAATCCATCCTTCATCCACCGTCGGTCTGGAGGCTCCCACCGCACCGCCCAAAACTTCCGCTAATTCAAACAGGATTTTGAAGTTTTCGCTGCATCCCAAGCCCCTTCCTCCCGAAATTATTATATCCGCGTCTTCTATTGAAATCGCCGAAGTTTTATCTTCGATCCATTTTTCGAATTTGGTGGTGCTTTTCAGAAGTTCAGGTGATATTTTTTCCTCTATAATTTCTCCTTTTCTGCTTGTATCTTCTTCCAGAGGTTTAAACACCTTTGGACGTACAGTAGCCATCTGAGGTCTCATATTCGGAGTTAAAATCCTGGCTTTAATAGAACCTCCGAAAGCAGGTCTGGTTTGGAGTAAATTACCTTTGGAATCGACGTCGAGACCGGTGCAGTCGGCTGTGAGACCCGTGTATATTTTTCCCGCAGCTCTGGAAAGTAGAGCTCTTCCCTGGGTTGTGGAAGGAGCCAGGAAAATCGAAGGTTTGTATTTTTTAATAATATTCATTAAAATATTGGTGTAAGGTTCCGGTAAAAAATTATAAAGAGAATCGTCACTTATTACGATTACTTTATCTGCTCCGTGCGCGACCAGTTTCTCGGGTTTCCCTTTAAGGTCTTTTCCCAGAAGAAGAGCGTAGAGGTTCACACCGAGTTTATCCGCCAATTCCCTGCCTTTACCGACCAGTTCGAACGCTGCCCCTTCGAGTTCATCTCTTCTCTGTTCGGCAAAAACCATCACATCTTTATAATTTTCCTTACCTTCGAATTGATGAGTTTGGGTTTTTATCTCGATGGCGTCTGTGGGGCATGGTTTGACGCATTCTCCGCAGAGAACGCATTTTTCCAGGTCGATAACCGCAAGACGTTTCATCTCTTTACCGTTTTCAAGAGTATGCGGTTTATCGATTATCTTAATAGCACCGTATTGACATACTTTGAAACAAATACCACAACCGGTGCATTTATCTTTGATGACTTTTATACCCATATTAAATAAGCCCCATTTCTTTTTGTTTCTTTACAATTTCTTCCGCGGCTTCATCTATTTGGTTGATGTTAAATATTTTCCCGTCTTTAGACAGATCCGGGGTAAAAATTTCGTCTACCTTTGTGGGAGAGCCATTTATTCCGATTTTATCTTTTTCAGCTTCTATTTCTTCCGGACCCCAATGCGCTATTTCCGCTTTTTTGGCGTTAAGTCTTCCTTTCAAGGTCGGAAGACGCGGTTCGTTTATTTCTTTTACTACTGTAATTAAAAGAGGCATCGGAGATGAAATAACTTCATAACCGCCTTCGACAAGCCTTTCAGCTTTAATATTTTTTTCGTTTATTTCATCTATTTTTCTTACAAAAGTTATCTGAGGTATTCCAAGCTGGGCGGCGACTCCGGGACCGACCTGAGCTGTATCTCCGTCGATTGCCTGTTTTCCGCAGATAATTAAATCATAATTTTCTATTTTTTCGCACGCTTTTGACAGAGTGTATGAAGTTGCCCATGTGTCAGCTCCGGCGAAATCACGGGAAGTTAACAAAATTCCCCGATCTACTCCCATGCCTATGACTTCTCTTAAAGCGGTTTCAGCCTGGGGAGGTCCCATTGAAATGGCTATAACCTCTCCGCCCATTTTTTCTTTCAAGCGAAGACCTTCTTCCACGGCGTAAAGATCGAAAGGGTTAACCATTAATTCAACACCTTCCCGAACAACAGTTCCCGACTTTTCGTCCATTTTAGCGTGTTCGGGATCGGGAACCTGTTTAATGCAAACGATTATTTTCAATTGGACTCCTCGTATTTTTTAAAAGCCAATGTTACGTTGTGCCCCCCGAAACCAAAGGAATTTGAAAGAGCTACTTTTATATCCCTTTTTACTGCCCTGTTCGGAGTATAATTGAGATCGCACTCTTCGTCGGGTGTCTCATAATTGGTGGTTGGAGTAATGATCCCTTCCCGTAAGCTTAATATACAGGCAACGGCTTCAACAGCCGAAGTCGCGCCTAACAGGTGCCCGGTCATAGATTTACTTGAAGAAATATTAATATCATAAGCTCTATCACCGAAAACTTTCTTTATTACCATGGTTTCAACTTTATCATTGAGTATGGTAGATGTGCCGTGAGCGTTTATATAATCGACCTCTTCCTTTTTTATGTTTCCGTCTTCCATAGCTCTTTTCATTGCCATAGCCTGAGGCTCTCCCGTTTCATTGGGGGCTGTAATATGGAATGCGTCTTCCGACGCTCCGTAACCTACTATTTCTCCGAATATAGGAGCACCTCTTTTCTTAGCCCTTTCCAGATTTTCGAGAATTAGTGTACCCGACCCTTCCGATACTACAAATCCGTCTCTGTTTTTGTCGAAAGGTCTGGAAGCTTTTTCCGGTTTGTCATTTCTCGTGGATAAACTTCTGGCAGCGCAGAAACCTGCGAGAGCCAGAGGTCCTATGGGAGCCTCACTGCCTCCTGTTACCATTATATCCATCTCTCCGTTACGCACCTTACGGAAAGCTTCGCCTATGGCATGTCCTGAAGAAGAACAGGCGGATACTACTCCATAATTAACTCCTTTAAAACCGAATTTCATCGCGATCATACCCGGAGCCATATTTATTATTAAAGCGGGAATAAAGAAGGGGCTTACTTTCCCCGGTCCTTTTTTCAGTAACTTCGAATGCTCTTGCTCCCAAACGTTTTCTCCTCCGATACCCGAGCCGTAAATTACGCCGGCCCTGTCCATATCAAGGCTTTCGAGGTCTAAACCACTTTTTTCGATTGCTTCGGCAGCGGAATAGAGTGCGTAGAGGGTGAAAAGATCGAATCTTCGAATTTCTTTTCCATCCAACCTTTTTGCGGGTTCAAAATCCTTGATTTCTCCCGCGATTTGGCTTTTGAAACCAGAAGGATCGAATCTTTCAACCCTTGAAACTCCATTCTTTCCACTTTTAAGGGCATCCCAGAAGTTCTGAGTCCCGATTCCTACGGAGGTTACTGCTCCTACCCCCGTGATAACAACTCGGTGCATTATTTTACTCTTCTTCTATATGTGCCTTTAAATATTCGACAGCTTTTCCCACAGTTTCCAATTTTTCCGCGTCTTCATCCGGAATGCTTATGTCGAATTCTTCCTCGAAAGAAAGAATTAATTCCACAGTGTCCAGCGAATCGGCTCCCAGATCATCGATGAAATGCGCGTCGGCTGTAACTTCAGATTCATCAACTCCTAATTGTTCTACAATAATTTTTTTTACTTTGTCCATTAAAGCCATAGAAAAACCTCCTATTATTTATTTTTAAGTTAGAAGTCCTCCGTCAACCTGGATCACCTGTCCGGTTATATAAGAAGCTTCGTCAGATATCAAAAAATTAACCAGATTACACACATCTTCAATTTCTCCAAACCTTCCCAGAGGTATTTTCGACAGATAATCTTCTTTAATTTGTTCGGGAAGACTTTCTGTCATTTCGGTTTTTATGAAACCCGGAGCTATAGCATTAGCAGTAATATATCTTGAACCTACTTCTCTGGCAATCGATTTTGTAAAACCGATTATTCCGGCTTTTGAGGCGGCATAATTTGCCTGTCCGGCGTTACCCATAATTCCGACCACCGAAGAAATAGAAACTATTCTCCCCCAGTGTGTGCTCATCATACCTCGAATGACCGCCTTGGTGCAATTAAATACCCCTTTTAAATTTATTTGCATGACTTTGTCCCAGTCTTCTTCTTTCATGCGTAATAGGAAATTGTCTCTGGTAATTCCGGCGTTATTAATTAATATATCGATATTTCCAAAGGAAGAAGATACTTCTGAAACAGCGGAGGTTACACTTTTCAGATCTGTAACATCGACCTTCATAAAAGAAGCTTTTACTCCTGATTTCTTAGCCTCTTCCGCTAATGCGGATGCGTCCTGAACATCAAAAATGACACAATCTATACCCTCCGATGCGAGTTTTAAAGTTATTCCCTTTCCGATGCCCGCTCCGCCTCCTGTAATTAAAGCTACTTTATTGTTCATCGATAAACCTCCTGATTTCCTCTGGATAAGAAATACTCAATGTTTCAACTTTGTCAAGTGTGTTTTTTACCATTTTAATTAAAATACTTTTATATCCAATCTCGATAAAACGCGTTACTCCGTCTTTTTTCATATTTAAAAGAGTGTCTACCCAGCGTACCGGTTTTTCTATTTGAGCACCGAGTAGGTTTCTTATTTCATCGACTTCTGTTACTTTTTCACCGGTTACATTTGAATATACGGGCACTTTCGGTTTGTTGATTTGAATTTTAGAGAGAACTTTTTTAAACGGTTCAGAAACTTTTTTCATCAATGGGGAATGGAATCCTCCCGAAACTTTCAGAGGTATAATAACCGCTCCCATGGTTTTTAGCTTTTCTCCGGCTTTTTGGACAGCTTCGACTTCGCCCGTAATGACCGTTTGCGTGGGCATATTGAAATTCGCCGCGTTGACGATACCCTCTACCGAATCCACGGTTTCTTCGACCTCTCTGGCAGAAAGACCTATTACCGCGCTCATTGTGCCTTCATTTACATTGCTCATCAATTCACCTCTGAAGCGAACCAGATGAAGAACATCCGGAAAGATAAATGTTCCGGCTGCGAGATGCGCGGTATACTCGCCCAGGCTGTGACCGGCGACACAGGAATATTCGAGTTTGTTTTTTAAAATACTAAAAAGCACGTACGAATTAAGAAGAATCGCCACCTGTGCGTTTTTAGAATCGGTTAAATCATCCTGGGGTCCTTTGAAAGAAATTTCCTTTAAAGGAATACCGAGTTTTTTCTCTGCCTGGTCATAAAGTTCTCTGGCTATGGGAAATTCTTCGTACAAATCTTTTCCCATTCCCACTTTCTGAATTCCCTGTCCCGGGAAAAGCAAAGCTGTTTTCATTGTTTTAAACTTTCCTGTATTAGAGAATTTACTTTTAGGTCGTAGAATTTGTATCCTTTCAGTATCGCGTTTTTGATGGCGATTTCGTTGGATTTTCCGTGACAGATTACTGTTATCCCGTTTATGCCAAGTAGAATAGCTCCTCCGTATTCTTCGTAGTTTACTTTTTTCGCCAACTCCCTGAACACAGGACGCATTAGTAAGCCTCCCATGGTGGCAAGTAAGTTTTTCGAAGAACCTTCCTTTATTTCGGTCATGAGAAAATCGACCATAGATTCTCCGAATTTTAAAATACCGTTTCCGGTAAAACCATCACAGACAACTACGTCCGCTGCTCCGCTTAGTATATCGTATCCTTCCACATTACCGATAAAGTTTATATCCGCTTCGGAAAGTAAACTGTGGGCTTCCGTTACGTTTTTTCCGCCTTTTGTATCTTCTCTTCCCATAGAAAGCAACCCAACGGAAGGTTCATTTAAATTGAATACTTTTTCGAGATATAAAGAACCCATAATACCAAAGTCCCTGAGATTTTCCGGTTTCGCCCCGTAGTTTGCCCCGACATCCAATACCAGGACTTTTCCTGTCCTGGTAGGGAAAAAAGTAGCCAGAGCAGGTCTGTCCACACCGTCAAGGCGCCCGAGAGAAAGAATAGAAAAAGCTACTGCCGCGCCTGTGTTTCCGGCTGAAATCGCGACGTCGGCCGATCCGTCTTTCTGAAGCTCTATCGCTTTCGCCAGGGATGAATTTTTCTTTTTTCGATATGCCTCCAGAGGAGGCTCGCCCGGACTAATTGTCTGGGCAGTATCCACTATTTCAAATTTGTCTGAAACAGGAAATTTTTTAATTATTTCCTTACTGCCTACTAATTTAATGTCGATTAGTTTCCCTAATTCTTCAGAAGCGAGTTGTGTACCCTCAATAATTTTACGGGGAGCATGATCGCCCCCCATAACATCGATAGCTATTTTCATTTAAGCTTCTTGCAGATCTTTTAAGACTAAACGCCCTTTATAATATCCGCAATAAGGACAAACTCTGTGCGGTTTGGTTAAGGAATGGCAATGGGAACACTCAACAAGGTTGTTTTCTTTAATTTTCCAATGTGTTCTTCTTTTCCTTCCTCTTGTTCGTGAAGATCTTCTTTTTGGAACTGGCATAAAAATCCTCCAATTATTTCTATTAAGATTTAATTAAGTAAAACTGTTTTCCTTTGCTCTACTGTGCGCGCATGTTGTTTGATTTAGATTAGCTCCACAGATTGGGCATAGACCTTCGCAATCTTCGCTGCAAAGCGGTTTCATAGGTACCGAAAGTATTATCTGGTCGCGAAGAAAGGGTCCTAAGTTTATACAGTTATTTTCTACAATATATTCGTTTTTATTTTTATCGAATTTTCTGGTTAACCCTCCGTCAATAGTGTAATCTGTCTTATTCTTGAATTTTAGTTGAAAATTACTCTTATCGTGCCGGTTAATATTTTCCAGGCAGCGAGAACAGGTGAGCGATAGATCGTATTCCTCCAAGCCCTCGACATTGTAAAAATTTCCGCTTTTCCTTATTTCTACCTGTACGTGTACCTCACCGGTTACTTCTTTAACAGAAATATTCTCTTCTTTGATGTTAAATACCACTAAGCTTCCCTCTTTGGGAAGATTTCCTACATTTATATGTAAATGCATAACGGTTATAATATTAAAAAGAAACTTCTTTTTGTCAAGCTCCGATAGAAAATTAAAAAATCAAATATTAAAATTTAAAATTACAAATCAAAGTTAAAAAATAAAAAAGCTACAAAACCTCGAAGACAGAAAGCAAAAATCTGTATTTTGATATTTCCTTTTGCATTTTGCTTTTTGATATTTAAATTGCGTTTTAAGGTAGGACGAATTAGAATTGTAGAGTTCTTTTACCCAAAATTTCGTACCCGAAACCTAAATATGCTAATTATATTATCCCTTGACTATTCGGGTTTTTTGTATATATTCAACTATACAAAATGTTCCTTGAGAGTTTATATTGCAAGAATTTTCGTAATTTTGTGTCCTTTGATTTGGATTTCCCGAAGGGAAAAACTTTGATTGTTGGGGATAATAGTGTTGGAAAGACCAATTTGATAGAAATGGTCTATTTTCTCTCCACTTTTAGCTCTTTCAGGACGCAAAAAACAGATAATCTTGTCCGTTTTGGCGAGAAGTTTTTTGCTCTTTCTGGGGCTTACGGAGACGCGGAAGTTAAAGTAAGATATTCTAATAAAAAGGAGATTTTTATAAACGATTCTAAACAGAGGAGCGTAAAAGAGGCTTTCGGAGCTATTCCGATTGTAGCGTTGACCAACGAAGATGTGGATATAATCAATGGGGGTCCGGGAAATAGGCGTTATTTTATGAATATAAGTATTTCTCTGTATGACAGGAAGTATCTCGATTATTTGTATGAATACAGAAGAGCTAAAAAGCAAAGAAACAAACTTCTGATCGATGCGAAGAAATTGGGTCGATACGGTAATTTTGATTTATGGGAAAGACAATTGGTAAAAGCGATTTATCCCATAGTGCAGGCAAGAGTTTCTTTTTTGGAGAAGCTCTCGTTTTATGCCAGAGAAATTTTTAAAGATATTACAGGTAAAACTGTTGCCATAGAATATATTCCCGGAGCAGATTACGACAACATAGAATCGGCATTCAAGGCAAAACGTCGGCAGGAGATAGACACTGGTTATACTTTATTTGGACCTCATAGAGATGATATTATGATTAAAGTGGAAAATCATGAGGCTAAGGATTCTGCTTCTTTTGGAATAAAAAAATTGCTGGTAACTTCTCTGAAAATGGCAATTTCCAGAATTTTGACCGAAATAAGGGAAGAAGAGCCGATAATATTAATAGATGAAATGTTGGGTGGTCTTGACAGAAAGAATTCGGATTCTCTTGCGGAATTTCTGGGAAGCGTGAAGCAGGTTTTGATAACCACTGCCGATAGGAATTTTAAATGTGATGGAAATTACAATAGGTATATAATAGAGAAAAAGAATGGAACCCCATTTGTTAGCGAATGCACTGAAAAAATATATACATTCTAAACCCCTGGGTGAAAGCCTTCTTAAAATCGAGGTTTTGAGCCAGTGGGATGAGATTTGCCCGCCGATGATTGCGAAACACGCAAAACCGATCGGCTTTAAAGATAAGAAGCTAAGTTTAGAGGTTAACTCCTCTGCATGGTTAAACGAACTGACTTTTTTTAAAAAGGATTTGATAACAGAACTGAATCAAAGAGCAGGAAAGAAAGTGATAAAAGAAATTCGATTCTATCTCAAGGAGGGTTAATGGAAAAGAACGGATATACTGCTTCTAGCATAAAAGTTTTAAAAGATCTGGAAGGCGTCAGAAAAAGACCCGCGATGTACATAGGGGATACCGGAAAAAGAGGACTTCATCATTTAATATATGAAGTTGTCGACAATTCTATAGATGAAGCGATGGCGGGATATTGTGATAAGATTAGTGTTACTATAGAGGAAGATAATTCGGTGGTGATAACCGATAACGGTCGCGGAATTCCCATAGATTTGCATAAAGAAGAGAACAAATCGGCTGTTGAAGTGGTTATGACGACTCTGCATGCGGGAGGAAAATTCGATTCCAATATATATAAAGTCTCCGGAGGACTTCACGGCATAGGAATTTCGGTGGTGAACGCGCTCAGTTCCTGGATGAAAGTAGAGATATCCAGAAACGGTTATTTATGGACTCAGAATTACAGCAGGGGCAAGGCGACTTCAGAATTAAAAAAAGGTGCTTCCAGAAAAACAACGGGTACAAGGATTTCCTTTTATCCCGATTCTGAAATATTCGGCAGCATCAAATTCAGCAGAGAATATTTAGATGAACGTTTGAGGGAATTGGCTTTTCTTAATAAAGGGTTAAAAATTGAACTCGATTTTAAACCTGAAGGGAAAAAAGACAGTTTTCAGTACAAAGGAGGGATAAAGGAATTCATAGAATATCTGGATAAAAATAAAAATCCCATACACCGTCATCCTATCTATATAAACAGAGCTGTAGATTCATGCGTTATAGAAGTAGCTCTTCAATTCAATGATTCGTACTCTGAGAATATATTTTCTTACGCAAATAATATCAGAACTATAGAAGGCGGAACGCATCTTTCCGGTTTTAAAAGCGCAGTGACCCGCAGCATCAATCAATACGCGAAATCCCAGAAAAATATTTCTCTTAAGGATCTTAAACTTACGGGAAATGATATAAGAGAGGGTTTGACCGCTGTTGTCTCGGTTAAACTTCCCCAGCCGCAATTCGAGGGACAGACAAAGACGAGATTGGGGGATAGGGAAGTAGAAGGTCTTGTGGCTTCGGTAGTAGGAGACGGCGTTTCCGAGTATCTGGAGAGAAACCCGCAAGCGGCGAAGAAGATAATAGATCAGTCGATTGTGGCGGCGAGATCCAGAGTCGCTGCTCAAAAAGCCAGAGATATTACCAGAAGAAAAAGTGCCCTTGATTCGGCTAACCTGCCCGGTAAACTTGCAGATTGTTCTTCGAGAGACCCGGGAGAATCTGAGCTTTTTATAGTCGAAGGAGATTCGGCGGGTGGTTCGGCAAAACAGGGGAGAGATAGAACTTGCCAGGCGGTTCTTCCTTTAAGAGGCAAACTGTTAAACGTGGAAAAAACTCGTTTGAATAAAGTTCTGGCTAATAATACTATAAGTACTTTGATATCTTCTCTGGGCGTGGGTATAGGAAAAGAGGATTTCGATTATACTAAACTGCGCTATCACAAGGTTATTATAATGACGGACGCCGATATAGATGGCGCGCACATAAGAACGTTGCTTTTAACTTATTTCTTCAGGTACGCTAAAGAGGTCATAGAAAAAGGTAATCTTTATATAGCTCATCCTCCTCTTTATCAGGTAACCGACGGAAAGAAAAAGCAGTGGGCATATACAGAGAGAGAAAAGGAAAAAGTTATCGAAGAGATGGGTAGTGATAGAGTGAAGGTTCAAAGGTTTAAAGGATTGGGAGAAATGAATCCCACACAGCTCTGGGAAACCACCATGAATCCTGAACAGAGAATTTTGAGGAAAGTAACGATCGAAGATGCGATAGCCGCGGACCAGATGTTCGATGTATTAATGGGTAACGCGGTTAGTCCCAGAAAAAGATTTATTTTAAAAAACGCGCAGTTTGTGGAAAACCTGGACGTGTAAATAAAATATAAAAATCAAATATCAAAAGGTAAAGTTACAACATAGCATTCAGCAGGTAGGATTCAAAATCCGGAATATTATTTCTGCCAGGATAACTAAAAGTAACAACAAATTATACAAACAACACAAATATTTTTTGTTTATCCGTAGGGAGGGGGAAGGATACTTTTTACATTTTGCTTTTTAATATTTAATTTACGTTGACTTGCAATATTCCGAATCTTTTTTTAAGAAAATCTAGTGGGGGAAACCGATTAAAGCGTCTATTATGAACTTTCCGCCCAGGAAGAGTAGAAAAACGCCGCAGATTACGAAAACAATTTTTTGGAATTTTTTACCGAAAAAAGTACCTCCTCTATAAGATATGAGTGAAAGAAAATACAGCCATAAGAAATCGCAGAGCCAGTGAACTACTGCAAATACAGTAAACCAGAAGAAACCGAATTCCGCCGAGCGGGCAATTAAAGCCGCGCCTATGGTTGCCCACCAGACGATAAAATAAGGGTTGCCGAGACTTAAAAAAACACCGGCTACTACCGGAGAACGCTTTTCTATTTTACTCTTTGGCTTCGCAGTTTTTAAACCCCTCAGAATATCTGCACCCATCCATAATAAGAATATACCACCTGCGATTCCTATAATTTCTTTTACGTAGGGTTTATTAATAAGAGAATCGAAGCCCAGAAAAATAAGAAAAATCAGGGGGAATTCCACAATACCGTGTCCCAGGGAAATTAACGCGCCGGCGTGCGGGTTCTTGCTGCCCTTGCTGATTGTGACAGCCGTTACGGGACCGGGAGCCAGAACTCCGGAAAAAGATATGAAGACGGTTTGAAGAAGGAAAACAATTATCGACATTGCCTAACCGATAATTTCTTCAATATCGTCTCTGTTTTTAGCTATCCATTCCATAAAAACCTGCCACTTGTTTTCTTTTTCTTTAAATTTCGGATAGTTTGATAAGGCTGTTTTTCTGAATTTGAATATAAGCAGGATATTTTCCGAGAATCTAAGAGCCTCCTTTATTTTTCCGCAAAAAAAAGCGCTGTAATATAGAATTAAATTTGTAATAACTATTTTGAAATACAAACCGGCGGTTAAAAAATAGCCCGGATAGGGCATCGTGTTTTTTATTGGATAGCCGCTTTTTTTCAGCTTTATCCTCATATATATAAATCGCTTAATATCTTCTCTCATCTTGAGCCATAGGGGATTTTGTCCGGGAGGGGGAAGATGTTTTACGGAAAGTTTGTTATCGAGTAAAAATTTGAGTCCTTTAGACTTAGCGTTGCAGAGGAAATCTATATCTTCCCCGCGCGAGATGTACGGATCGAATAAAACACGGGTGAACATTTTTCTGTGAATTATCATATTTCCGCCGAACACAAAAGGAGTATCCTTCAGTCGGGGGGGGGTATCGATAATTTCGAATGCTTTGTTCATGGCTCCGGTATTGTTCCACCATATTTTCCACCATTCTCTCTTATCTTTAAATTTATACCCGCCATGCGGTTGAATGTAGTAACCCGCTACCGCGTAGATTTCGTCTTTTCCTATAAATTCCTGCGCTTTTTCGACAAAGGCCGGGTCTTCAAAGACTTCATCGTCGTCTATTAAGATAGAAACATCGGCACCTGAGATATGAGGGAGTATTATGCACATATTTCTAATGTTGGAATATCCTTCTAAACTCAGGTGTGGAATATATTCGGGTTTATTTATTTCTTCCAAAAATTTGTGCAATTTCAATAAATCCGGATAAGAAAAATGCAGGATTTTATGTTTATTTCTGAAAGGTTCTATTATACTATCCACTTTGTCTTTTACTTCTTCTCCGATCGAAGGACTTGTGGGGCAGCTTATAATTATTACGCTAAAATCGCTTTTCTCTATGACATCTAAGCTCTTCAGCAAACGACCGAGGGTGCCGTTCTGGTTAAGCGGTGTCGGATGATCATAAACCATATCCTCTTTGCCGGGTTTTTCTCTCGACCAGTATGTTGGTATTACAATTATCGATTTCATTTCAAAAATAACCTTTATAAATCATTATCCGCGGTTTTTATAAGAATATCAAGAATAGTATACTTGTCAATGATAGCAGAATAGCTTTTTGCTTTTCGCCTTTGGCTTTTGGCTAAAAGATAGAACTTTGTGCTCTTTTTGTGCTTTGTGTGAGAATCTGCCTTGACAGGTACTGAAATTTTATCTATTTTTGAAACAAATATTGAATTCCAGCGTCAAACATTATGAAAGGAAAAGAAAATAATTTGCAAATAAATATTAAGAAATTAAAGGAAAAATCGGAAGATGAATTTGAAAAGTTTTTTAAAAATTATCTTAACAGAATCTACACAGTGGTCTACAGGGTTGTCAAGGACCCGGCTGCGGCTGAGGATCTTACTTCTGAGGTAATGATGAAGGTTTATAACGGTATTAATAAATTTAAAGGACAATCCCGTCTTTCTTCCTGGGTTTATAGAATCGCGTATAATCATGCTGTTTCATATTTACGCCGTCAGAAATACACGGAATCTATAGACGATTATGATATGACGATAAAAGATGAATCTGAGAAACATCTTGATTATCTTGAAAAAGAAGAACTATCAGATTATATTAAAAAAAAATTAATGGAGTTACCGGAGGATTACAGAGTGGCGTTGACTTTATACCATTTTAAAGAAATGCCTTATAAAGAGATTGCCTATACGATGGGAATTAATATCGGAACAGTAAAAACATATATCCATAGAGGAAGAAACGAGTTGAAGGATTTGTTGGAAGAGGTTGTAAGGGAGGATAAATGAAAAAAAATATAAATCTCGATAATATACTGGATTATATAGCGGTGGAGAAAGTTCCTGATGATTTGATTGATAAATGGAAGGCTGAAATCGCAATACAGAAAGAGAGAAGGACTGTCTGGTCCGTGTTACTTCGTCCTTCTATAGTGTTTTCAATCATTATCGCGGGATTATGGTATTATTTTATCGTATTTAAGGAAACGTTCATGGAATATGGTTTTTTAGATAAAGCGCGTTCCGTATCGTTTGAAATAAGCCCTGCTGTTGCCGATTCCATAACTGCTGCTGTTTCTTCAAATTACTATATTATTAGTGTGAGTATTTTTTCTGTGTTGGTTGCGGCTGTTTCCTTATTGTGGTTTTATCAGGGCAAAAGATCCGGGTACTCGATTGTGCGCAATTGGTAAATTACTTCGCTTTTCGCTTTTTGCTTTTTGCTTTTCGCTTGAAAAATTAGAGAACTTTTTGCGCTCTTTTTTTCTGTTAAATCTTGAGTTTGGATGGTTGTGGGGTCGATTTTAATGTTAAAGGCAAAAGGCTAATAGCTTAGGGGGTTGTTGGGTTTGGGATAATACACGATCCCGGAATCGGTTAAGACAGCAATAAACTTATCATTGCTTTCGACTCTTTTTCCTCCTGTGATATAAAGTGTAGTGTCTCTCGAAACAAGGGAATCACTGAATAAAAGACAAAGGTTTTTTTTAAATAAACATAAGTCTTTAACTCCGGGAACTAATTTTTTTCTTATAAATTTACCTTCTCTTTTAAAAATACTTAGTGTATCGTTACCGTATAAATACAGAGAATCTTTCGAGAGAATACATCGTTCTTTTTTACTCTTCGCTACGGTTATCCTTGCTCCGGAAGAGATTTGAATAAGGTATGACTGTTCTCCCGCTATCAGAACTCCTTTTTCGTCGGCATCTACATCGTTCCCCCCTGCTTTTATTTTTCCGAGAAATTCTCCCCAGAGAGAATATTTTTGCGTTGTAAATTCAGAGGAGGAAGTTACCCAGATAGAGAAAAATGAAGAAGATATAGACTGAGGGAAAAATATAGAATCGAGAGAAAAAGAAACTTTTCCATCGATGTTTCTTGCTATTCTGTCTTTTGAAGAGAGAAGTATTGTTCGGTTTTTTGAATCGATGGTTAGGTCGGAATAAGTCGAGTTAAATATAAATAAAAAAGAAAAGAAAACCGTCATAACTTTAAATTTACTCCAGTTTTTCTCCCGGTTTTATATGGTAGCCGTTTATAAGTGATTTAGCATTCATTGTACTTCTGCTTTGAAGTTGAACTTCCTTTATTTTAATGGCTCCTTCGCCGCATTTTACGGTAATATTCTCGTCGGTGTTTAAAATTTCTCCGGGTGGACTCATCGCGTTAATTTCCGTGAGTTTTACCGCTCTGAATATCTTTAGTTTCTTCCCTCTGAAGATACAGAACGCTCCCGGATGATAAGAGAGACCTCTTATTTTGCCTTCTATCTCGGAAGCAGTTTTCCCCCAGTTTATTTTGTATTCTTCCTTTTTTATTTTAGGCGCGTAGCTTGATTTGCTGTCATCCTGAGATAGTCTTTCAGGTTTTTTCCCTTCTTCAATATCGGTCAGTACAGAAAGAATAGGTTCGGCAGCTTCTTTGAACAGTCGTTTTTCCAGTTCTGTCCTTACTTCGTAAGGCAGAATAGGAATTTCTTTTATGCGTACAATATCACCTGTGTCTACACCTTTACCCATCAGAAAAATCGTAATACCGGTTTTTTTCTCTCCGTTCATTAAAGCCCGCGCTACCGGACTCGGTCCTCTGTATTTTGGCAGAACAGAAGGATGTATGTTTAAGGGATACCTTGCGATTTCCAGAATGTTCTCTTTAAGTATCGCTCCGTAAGAAGCCAGGACAAAAGTATCGGTTCCGGTTTCCTTTATTTTTTCCTCTATATAATTGGAGTTTGGATCGTCCGTTTCAATCAGGTTAAGAGCGAGTTCTCTTGCCTTTTCTCCGAGAGGAGTGGGGGATTCGCTTTTCCCCCTACCTTTCCTTTTAGGTTCTTTTGTGATAACAAGAGGAATTTCGATACCCGCGGATAAAAGAGAATCGAGAACGATAGCGGAAAGCCCGGAACTACCGAAAAAAACAATCTTCATTGGTCTTCTTTTCGCAAGACCTTCCTTATCATTCCCTTTTCTATTTCCAATTCCGTTTTTTCATCAACTTTGAACTTTACGGTTGTGTCTTTAATCTGGGTTATTTTGCCGTGAATACCACCTGAACTTATTACTCTATCCCCTTTTTGCAGAGATCCCAGCATCTCTTTATGCTTTTTTTGCTGTACCTGAGATGGCCTTATTAAAAGAAAATAAAAAACCGCAAATATAAGCACCATGAATATTATGGGTGAGAATCCGCCCTCTCCTCCGCATGCTCCCGGAGCACCTTGTCCTCCCGCTGATCCGGATGCCAGGTCACAACCCTGAGCTATCAAAAAATTAACAAAATTAATCATCAAGACCTCCTTTGAATTTGCTTAATATTTTTTTTCGCCATTTGAAAAAAGTGCCTTCTTCGATGTTTTTTCTCGTTTCTTTCATTAAGTCCATGTAGAATGTTATATTATGTATTGTCGCGAGGTATTTCGCAAGGAGTTCGTCTGTATTGAACAGATGCCTGAGGTAAGCTCTCGAATGATGCTGGCATGTTAGACATCCGCAGTTTTCGGAAATAGGGTTAGGATCGTTTTTATATTTTGAGTTTTTTAAATTGAGCTTTCCTTCCCGGGTATATAATCCCGCTGTCCTGGCGTTTCTCGTTGGTATTACGCAATCGAAAAGATCCACTCCTTCTCCGACAGCCCATAAGATATCCTCGACTTTACCAAGTCCCATTGTGTATCTTGGTTTCTCTTCCGGAAGCAGAGGTGTTGTCGACTCTATAACTTCTTTTGTTTGGCTTATGGCTTCTCCCACCACCAGTCCCCCAATAGCGTAACCGTCAAAGTCGAGCTCTGTTAATTCGTTCGCGGCTTCTTTTCTTAAATCGGTATAGGTAGAACCCTGTATAATAGCAAAAAGAAGTCCGGGATAATCGAGATTTTTGAAATAATCCAAAGCTTTCTTTGCCCATCTGTTGGTTCTTTCCATGGCTTCTTTCGCGTAGCCGATACCTGCCGGATAGCCGATACACTCATCCAGAGGCATTAGCACATCCGATCCCAGAGAGATTTCGATATCGATAACTTTTTCAGGAGTAAATCTAAGGGGAGCCCCGTCTACATGAGAGGAGAAGAGAATACCGTTTTCCTGAATCTTTCTTCTGCAGGAAAGAGAATAGACCTGAAATCCACCCGAATCTGTAGCTATGGGTCCCTCCCATCCTGTAAAAGCATGCAGATCCCCTATTTTTTTTATGAGTTCTTCTCCTGGTCTTATATGTAAATGGTAAGTGTTCGCGATGAACATCTGGATACCTGCCTTTTTCATATCCCATAAAGGAAGGGTTTTAATATCTCCCAGAGTGGCTACGGGCATAAAAGCAGGTGTTTTTACGATACCGTTTCTGGTAGTTATTATACCTGCTCGAGCGCGTTTTTCTTTAGCTTTTATTTTAAAAGGGATAGTTTTCATAAGCAATTTTAGAAAGCGGGCAACGGGATTTGAACCCGCGACCCCGAGCTTGGGAAGCTCGTACTCTTCCAGCTGAGCTATGCCCGCTTACTGGGAAATATTAGATTATAATGAAAGAAAGTCAAGGGGAAATAAAAGGCTGAAAACCCCAAAAATTTCAGCGGCAAAGCTATAGAATCCAGTTTTTGTAGAGTTTATAAGAAATTTTAAGCTGGTATAAGCTATGCATGATTATTTATAGAATCAGAGGTATTGCCATCCGAGAAAGACGTGGTTGATTTCCCCGGCGGTTGATTCGCAAGGAGTACTGTCCGAGAAAGACGTGGTCAATTCCCCCTGCGAGGGAATTGCCACTCGGCTCTCGGGTTCGC
>Ga0272443_10003447_pt1 | contig 18614 bp, 15 predicted proteins | sample SSMAcet12_FD_193581 | JGI IMG/M metagenome (GOLD analysis project Ga0272443, IMG submission 193581) | Marine sediment archaeal communities from Little Sippewissett salt marsh, Falmouth, MA, United States - SSM-Acet-12 | ecosystem: Environmental > Aquatic > Marine > Wetlands > Sediment ... | reverse complement strand
ATCAACTCCGCGCTGATCGTCACGTTGTCGCCCGGCATCACCATCTCCACGCCCTCGGGCAGCGTCAACACCCCGGTGACATCCGTGGTCCGAAAATAAAACTGCGGACGATACCCGCTGAAAAACGGCGTGTGACGACCCCCTTCTTCCTTGCTCAGCACGTACACCTCGGCGGAAAACTTCGTGTGCGGCGTGATCGACCCGGGCTTGGCCACCACCTGCCCGCGCTCGACCTCCTCGCGCTTGGTCCCCCGAAGCAATACCCCGATGTTGTCCCCGGCCTGGCCTTCGTCCAAAAGCTTGCGAAACATCTCCACGCCCGTGCACACCGTCTTGGCCGTCGGACGAATCCCGACAATCTCCACTTCCTCGCCAACCTTGATCTTGCCCCGATCCACACGGCCCGTGACCACTGTGCCACGGCCGGAAATCGAAAACACATCCTCGATCGGCATCAAAAACGGCTTGTCGATGTCCCGCTCCGGCTCCGGAATATAATCGTCGATCGCATCCATCAGCTCAAAAACACACTTGGCCTCCTCGCTGTCAGGATCGTCGCTCTCCAATGCCTTGAGCGCGCTGCCCCGGATGATCGGCGTGTCGTCGCCGGCAAACTCGTACTTGTCCAGCAGCTCCCGCAGCTCCAACTCCACCAGCTCGATCAGCTCCTCGTCGTCGACCATGTCGCACTTGTTCAAAAACACCACGATCCGCGGCACACCCACCTGACGCGCCAGCAATATGTGCTCCCGGGTCTGGGGCATCGGCCCGTCGTCGGCGCCCACCACCAATATCGCTCCGTCCATCTGGGCCGCACCGGTGATCATGTTCTTGATGTAGTCCGCATGCCCGGGACAGTCCACATGCGCATAATGACGCTTGGCCGTCTCGTATTCCACGTGCGCCGTGGCAATCGTGATCCCACGAGCCTTTTCCTCCGGCGCCTTGTCAATCTGGTCAAACGGCACAAACTGGGCCATCCCCTTCAATCCCATGTGCTTGGTGACCGCCGCCGTCAGCGTCGTCTTGCCGTGGTCAATATGGCCGATCGTCCCTACGTTTACGTGCGGCTTCTTCCGCTCAAACTTCTCCTTCGCCATCTCGTCAACCTCCCTGTTGATGTTTCGAAGCGGCTTGGCGCCATTCAAAGCGGTGTTGCCTCCGCCGGAGGCAACCGCCGGCGGAGGCGAAAAAAAATGGAGCCCACGACCGGAATCGAACCGGTGGACCTCTTCCTTACCAAGGAAGCGCTCTACCGACTGAGCTACGTGGGCAGAATCAGATAGCGAGCGAATAAACCAGGATTGCCTGCTTGGCCAGACCGCAGCCTTTTCACTTTGCGATGTGGAGCGGGAGACGAGACTCGAACTCGCGACATTCAGCTTGGAAGGCTGAAGCTCTACCAACTGAGCTACTCCCGCCCGGTTTCGCCGGTTCAACCTGCCGGTATTTCAGTGCCACAACTTTAAATAGCAAGTTCTCCTTAGGTTTGCAGTCCGAATCGCGCAGGAAGCCCTGTAGTGTGTCACGGCTCCGTTGGAGCCTCCTACAGCCGACTTTCTATGCGGATGGTGGTGGGGGGAGGATTCGAACCTCCGAAGGCATCGCCGACAGATTTACAGTCTGTTCCCTTTGGCCACTCGGGAACCCCACCAATGAACGCAGAACTCGGATTCCGGCGGCACAATCTACCCGAACCCGTTTCGCATCATGGAGCCAGCGAAGGGACTCGAACCCCCGACCCACTGATTACAAATCAGTAGCTCTACCAACTGAGCTACGCTGGCCCAGGAAACTCACAACCACTTGAAATCAAAACCAGATTATATTCAATTGCCAAAGACGCTTCAAACTCGCATAAACAGCAACCATTAATGGAATTTGATTCAAAATACAAACCGGAAAAATAGCTAAAAACCATCATGTACGGGAATAAATAGGATTTAAATTGGCAAAAGCAACTAATTTTTTGCTTTTCTCGCTATTTTCTTCATAAAATGACGATTTTTCATGCCCGAAGCCCATCGCACGCGCCTGTCCTCTCCGGAAGCCTCTTTCAAAAAAAAGCGACCGAATAGGTCGTGTGGCCTCGGGTCGCAAGCCGAAAAAATTTTATATATCCTATCCTTTGATGATCGTCAATCATTTCATTGCCGGCCGGTTTCGTCGAAGACCGACGGTTTGCCGAAACCCGGCGCGTGCTTTACCAAGTGCTGGATAGCATCATTTCAACGACCTAAATGATCTATAATGCCTAAAGTTCCTAAAATAGTGGCGTCACTTCGCTCCGGCTTTCATATGAAACAGGTAGTATTCCATAATTTTAGGCATTTAAGCTCATTTTAGGCATTTTAGGCATTTCCTACCTCCGTGCCTCGGCGCTGAATCTATCCTTACCGCAACTACGCCCACATGGACCTATCCGTGGATAAACTCTTGACAGTTTCCATCGCGTCCTGTAATCCACATCCAGATTGAATTTTGGACCCATCATCATGGAATGTTTACGAATTTGAATCGCCACGCCTCCATATTCGCTGTTTTTCTGCTGGTGTTCGGCCTGTCCGGCTGCTTGCAATCCCTGGTCCGCGTTCAGGACACCTCCAATGAGCCGGCGCTCCCTGCCAAATCCGTGGAGGCCGAACCGACGCCGATATCGGAAAGGTTCGCGGACCCGCCCCTTCGCGCCCAGCACGATGAAAAAGACCTTATCGGGTACAATCCTTTGCTGGAGGAAGATCTCTATTCCGCGCCAGTCGCTCCGCAGACCGATGAAACGGCGGAGTCTGCCGCAGGAGCACCCTCAATTCAGCAACCGGCGCCAAAGGAGAAAAACGTTCAAGCCTATTTGGATGAAGCCTTGGACTACGTGCAGGTCGCACAGGATTTCTGGCAGAAGGGGGAGCTGGAAAACGCTCTCGAAGCGCTCGATCAGGGCTTTTCTTTGATCCTGAAGGTGGAAACCTACGACGATGCAGAACTGATTCAGCAAAAAGAGGACCTGCGTTTTCTGATTTCCAAAAGAATTCTAGAGATCTACGCTTCCCGCAATATCGTGGTCAACGGAGCGCACGATGAAATTCCCCGGGAGGTCAACCGGCATGTCCAGATGGAAATCGACCGGTTTACCACCGGATCCGAACGAAATTTTTTCATCGAATCTTATCGGCGCTCGGGCCGCTACCGGGACCAGATCGTTGCCTCTCTGAAAGAGGCCGGCCTTCCCGAAGAGCTTTCCTGGCTGCCGCTGATTGAAAGCGGGTACAAAGTCAAGGCATTTTCCAAAGCCCGGGCTCTTGGCCTGTGGCAGTTTATTCCCTCCACCGGCTATAAGTTCGGCCTGAAGCGGGACATGTATATCGACGAGCGCATGGACCCGGAAAAGGCGACCGAGGCGGCCATCGCCTACCTCAAAGAACTGCACAATATCTTCGGCGACTGGACGACCGTGCTGGCTGCCTACAACTGCGGTGAAGGACGGGTTTTGCGGGTGATCCGCGATCAGAACATCAACTATCTGGATAATTTCTGGGACCTGTACGAGCGGCTGCCATTAGAGACCGCACGCTACGTTCCCCGGTTTCTGGCAACGCTTCATATCATCGGAAACATGGAAAAGTACGGTTTCGACAAGGTCGAGGTCTATCCAACCGTCGACTACGAAACGGTGACCGTTTCGCGGCAGATGCACTTGAAGGATGCCGCCAGTGTGATCGGCGTCGGTGCCGCCGAACTCAAGGATCTCAACCCTGAGCTGCGATACGGGGTCCTGCCTCCAGACGCTTACGAGTTGAATCTGCCCCCGGGCGCAGGGGAAACGCTTCTGACCAAAATCGACGAAATTCCCACATCGACTGCACCCCAGCGGGCGTTTGTCTATCACCGGGTGCGCCACGGGGAGGCCCTGTCGATGATCGCCGAGCGATACGGCACCAGCGTAGGGAGCATTTGCGTGGCCAACAACATTCGCCACCGCAATTTCATTCGTGCCGGCCAGAAACTCAAGATCCCGCAAAAGGGAATACGGGTGTACCCGGTGGCGGCGGCATCCGATTCCGAGCCGAACCGCCGCCCGACCCGTCATGTGGTCAAGAGCGGAGACTCGCTTTGGATCATCGCTAAGCGTTACCGGATCACGGTCAAAGAAATTCAGGACGCGAATAATCTTAACGGCAACAGGCTGCGAATCGGCCAGGTGTTGAACATTCCCGGAGACGAATCCCTGCCCGACGAAGGCACCCGCCAAACCTATCGGGTCGAGCGCGGAGACAGCCCGTACACCATCGCCCAGCGATACCGGATGCCCCTTCAAAAATTCCTTCGCCTCAACAACCTCAGCCCGCGGAGCACCATCTTTCCGGGGCAGATCCTCTACGTCGAATGATCAAATCGCATCCGCGATTTGATCATTGGTTGTGCGTTCCGCGCAAAAAAACCACCGATTCCACCGAAAAAATCCGGGCAAGTCACTACCGATTTTATCTTTTCACTTCGTCTTGAATCTGCTACGGTCCCGCCCGATGCCCCCGTAGCTCAGTGGATAGAGCAATGGATTCCTAATCCATGTGCCGCAAGTTCGATTCTTGCCGGGGGCACCATCCCGTATTTGCGCGCCCTCTATCTACCGCTAAATCGCCCAAAACGCTCAGCGGGGGATATGAAATCAAAACGGGGAGTTTTATGCGTGTATATCCGAAGAACAGGCAGGATAGATAGTTATAGACCAACAGAATGTCCCCAACGCCCGCGCGGTATGATATCGAAGCTGCTATTCTGAGGGCGGACCGCTATTGATTCCAAGCCATTTCCAGGCTTCGTCTATGTCCCGAAAGACCTCGATATCATAGGCCGTTGTATCCTCCGTCAGCATCGAAATCATTCTGGAGAACCCATAGTCGATATCCTCTGAAACAACCACAGCGGTTTTGTTCCCTGGAGATCTCAGATCAGGATGTCTCGACAGAAAATCTGCCAAGGAACTGATTTCACCCGTGGTCAAGCGCTTTCCTGAAATTGATCGAAGGTCGTAAAGTTCAAAAAACGTTGTTCCTTCCCTGCCGTAATCAATGAGGGCTGAGATGAACGCTTGATAGCCCACCTCGCCAGACAGTGAAAAAACGGTCAAATCCCTGGACCGATCTATGTCATAGGTAATGGGCATTGGTTATGTCCCGCTCCGGAAAAGATACCGAGTCGACAAGTCTCTTTTGTCGCTATTCAGATTATTTATGCCGGAACTTCTGCCATTTGTCCATCAGCCTCAGACATGCCAGAGACGATACCGGGTATCAAGACCAAAAGTACTTTATTCATTTTCTTGCTCCTATAGGTCTGTACCTTCGCCCATAGATATCGTCTTGACATGCTATTTAAAATTGTTAGTTTTTTCTTCTTCGTAAGGAAAGAAATACCTTTAAGACTCAAAAAACGAAAGCCAGTATCTCCCCGAAAAAGAGGCAGCGCACTCGAAATCATATACCGATAAAGGAAAGCTATGGGAACGCGGAGAAAGGTCGATACCGAGAACCTGATGAAAAGGATCCGGCAAGGCAAGGTTCGGAAAGATACTTTGAAAAAGTTCGGCTTTAACGACTCAACCGTGATTGAGGGGGCTCCAGAAATCAAGAAAGCAAAAGCTTCCAATCCGACGCCCAAAATCGATCAGCTGGTCAAGGTAAACAAGTGGGGCAGTATCAGCATTCCGAAGTATGTGGTTGAGAAGCTGGGAATGGTGGAAGGAGATAGGTTTCTGGTGAGGAGGACAAAGGCTGGGGTTTCGTTAAAACAATTATAAGTTACAGGAAGCTATATGTTGGTTTAGATGTATATTTTAGGTGATGAGATTTAATCCAGCTCATAATTAACGAAATGGTTCCATTCGTCTATGGCATCTTCAATAGCCTCTTGATGCTTTCTAATAGCCTCATTTTGTTCTTCAATAAATTCATCTATACAGTCCTTATAGTCTTCTACCTCATCCATGAAATTCCGATATTCCCATTCAGATTCAAATTCTATTGGCTTATAAGGTTTTGAGCATGAATGAGATGGAGTAAACATATCACCATATGCAAATTGGAAGAGTGATAGCTGGACGATTAGAGTTATAAGTAGAGCTTTTTTAAGCATAGCTTTCCCCCCTTGTTTTAGCACCGGGATTAGCCTACCTCCATTCATTTCAACGTTCATAATCATTGTTATGGGGTTCGATATGTTCTAAGCGTTATTAGCTTTCCTGCTGACTTATTTTATGGATAGCCCATTCAAGGGTATCGGTTAACTTCTGAAGTTCAGAGTTTTTACTTCCGTTTGCGTTCAGTAGGCAAAAATTCGCCTAAAACCGGCCAATATTTCAGGGCGCTTCCAATAAATACGGGCAGTTATCGTTTTGACCGAGCTCAAAACCTGTAGGCACACAGATTAGCATTTTTTGGTTTCGCAGCCAACATATACACGATATGTGCGTAAGCATGTATCTGAGAACGACAAAGCGCAAAAACAAGGACGGCTCAACCGTCGAGTACTACCAATTGGCCCACAATGAACGGCACCCCGAGACCGGAAAACCCGTTGCAAAAATTATCCACAACTTCGGCAGAGCCGACCAGCTGGATCGCCAACAGCTGGTGCGCCTGTGCCAGTCGATTGCCCGCGTCTGCGGGCTGGTCTTCACCGATCCTCTCGAACAAACCATTACATCGACGGGCATCGGCTTTGGAGACGATCTCAAAATCAAGCAGACCCTCGCATTGGGCTGTCCCATGGTCATCGAAGCCCTGTGGGAAAAGCTTGGGTTGAGAAAGACCCTTCAAGACATCGAGAAGTCTGCCGGCGCCAAAATCCCTTAATAACGAGCCTTGATGGCAATGGTGGCCAACAGGCTGTGCGAACCGGAATCCAAACTCGGTGTCTGGGATCGGTGGTTGTCCAAGGTCTATCTGCCATCCTGCGCCGAGCTGAAGCTCAGACATATTTACGAGGCCATGGACCTGCTGTATGCCCATGCCGAGGAGGTCGAAAAGACCGTGTTCTTCCAGACCGCCGACCTGTTCAATCTGGAGGTGGATCTGATCTTTTACGACACTACCACCGCCTCGTTTAGTGTCGATTACGAAGACGACCCCGGCCGCCTTCCCAATGCGACGGTTCGAAAGTTCGCTCACAGCAAAGAAGGCTTTTGGGCGCCCCAGGTGGTAGTCGCTCTGGCCGTAACCCGCGAGGGCATCCCTGTGCGAAGTTGGGTTCTTCCCGGCAATACCGCCGATGTCTGCACCGTGCAGACGGTGCACTCCGACCTCAGGGTATGGAACCTTGGCCGGGCCATGTTCGTTGCCGACTCGGGTATGAACTCGGAAGACAACCGGGCCGAACTTGCCAGGGCCTGCGGCAAATACCTTCTGGCCTGCCGCATGGCCAACATTGCCGACATCAAACGCGACGTACTGACCAAGCGTGGCCGCTACTCCGTCTTTAAAGACAATCTGCAGGCAAAAGAGGTCATCGTCGGCGATGGCGAGCGGCGAAAACGCTACATCCTTTGCTACAATCCAAAAGAAGCCGAACGTCAAAAAAAGCACCGGGAGATGATCGTCAGCCTCCTGGATGAAGAACTCCAACGACACGATAACAAATCGGCAACGGCTTAGTGGGCGATCGAGCTGCTTGCCTCCAGACGGTTCAAGCGGTATCTGCGCGTTCTCAGATCCGGCCAGGTGCGCATTGATCGGATGGCCCTCCGGGAAGCCGCCAAGTACGATGGAAAGTGGGTGATCGAAACCAACGACGACACTATCAGCCTGGAAGACGCCGCATGCGGATACAAGGGCCTGTTGGTGATCGAACGCTGCTTCCTCTCTTTGAAGCACACCCAGATCCGGATGACACCGATGTATCATTGGGCCACCCGGCGCATCGAAACCCACGTCAAAGTCTGCGTGCTGGCCTTGCTGATCGAACGCATCACCGAGCTGAAATGCGGCAAGCCATGGCACCAAATCCGTCGCGCGCTGGAGAAGCTTCAGATCACAGAATTTTTTAATTTAAATCACCGTGTGCTCATGCGGAACGAACTGGCGGCCGATACCCGCAACATCCTTAATTTGTTAAAGATCACTCCTCCCAACCAGATCGTTCGGCTGAAGGAACAGGCCTAAATTTTGTAGACACACGCTGAATCTCGTTCATTTTGCAAACCCTCGACTGGCGTACGTCTGCGACGAATCGTTCACTTACTGACCGCAAGCCCAAGTTTGATTTTCCCTGTACTGTATCCAGGAACTCTCCGGCGACTACGTCGACAGATTTGATGACATCCAGATATCGGTTGTTACCTATTTTTCTTGCCATGATGCCGCCTCCTTTACGGCTGGGTGTGGAGGCGAGGACATCGGCTGGTTTTTTTTGATGGCAGAATGAGCCGTAAAATCAAGGCGACGCCGGCGCCCCGGTTTTTCAGCCGGTTGCTCAGCGAAGAAAAAATCGATCCGACGGCGGATGATCTACGCCAGCCGAAGCGAAAGGGGATAGAGGGTGACTTCTCCCTTTTGTCTGCTGGAAATGCATAACAGCGGCTGGGTTCCTGCCGCCAGGGTGGCGGAAAGTGCCGATAAGAGGTCGTGGGTTCGCCTGCCATTTGCGCCGATGGCGCCGTCGGCGACCGGGGTTCCGCTGATGTCGATCCGAAAGGGCTGCCCACCAATCGATGGGCCGGCATCGGGGCTGGTCAATTCCGCCGTTTGAACCGTGCGTTCGACGGCGTGCAGGGCCTGATCGCCGTCATAGCTGTAACCGGCGCTGCTGACGGGGGCGGGCGCTCCCGGTGAGGTGTGCCAGAGCAGCACGCCTTTGTCGCAGGTGATGCGAATCGAATAATTGCCGCCGGGAAGAACGATCGGATCGAATCCCAAACGGACGCCTCCCTGCCAGCCGATGCGCGGGAGCTGCTGTTCGGAGAGGGCGACGGTGCGCTCGGTTCCGGCTTCGACAATCGAAGCCGAAAGATGCGAATCGGGCGTCAGGGCGATCAGACCACACCAGAGCGCCGTCAGTTCAATGGCGTCGCTGATCGAAAACGGCTGGTCGACGGCCTGGTGCAGGCCGATCCGGATGCCGCCGGATGTCGGTTGCGGTAATGTCTCCGGGGAATTGTCTATGGGTGTAGACGGCACGCTGAAGGATTCGACGCTTTCACAGGCGGCTGCTGCGATCGTGGAACCCGGCGCGATACTGAGGGGCACCTCATGGGAACGGTCGCCGCTGCCGTCGAAAACGAATCGCCGCTTGTCGCTCCAGGGGAGGTCGAGGAGCTGGGATTCGGTCTCAATGGAAAATTCAAAGATTGCGACCCATGCCGGCGCGTCGGCGGAGAGAATGATCCTGAGCTGTGGGGATTCGCCGGGCCCGATGGCGTCGAACAGGGTGTTGGCGGCATCGGCCAAGGCGTCGCTCAATGAAAAATTCCGGTCCGATCCTTCCGGCTGGCCCGGTTGCTGCCAGAGCGGAAAGATAGCGCCCTCGACGCCCTCGGGCGGTGCGAGCTGGAGACGGGGAGCGGTGGGGACGCTGCGGACCGTGCAGTCCGTCAGCTGCGAAACCGAGAGGTTTTTGCGTGCACCGGAACCATCCTCCAGGGTGATGGCGAAACGGGCCGCGACGAAAGCATCGGATATAACGGCGTTGTTATTGACTTGGATCGTCGGCGAATCGGCCATGGCATCGCCGTCGAGCCGGTAGAGCTTGACCTTGTGGCCGGAGGCGGCGGCATCGGGATGGGAGAGCGAGATTTTCCGGATTTGCCGGGGCGCCGGAAGCGTGCAGTACAGGGCGGCGCCTTTGTCGGAAACGCTGATCCCTTCCGGCGATCCGGCGTCACGGGTGTTGTAATCCCAGTGGTCAAACGAACCCGTGATCGCCGTTCCATCGACGGTGACGACATGTTTTTTCAGGGATAGTTCGGCAAAGGAAATGGCAAACGACCGGGTGAACAGCGGATGGTTTCCGGTAAGGGACCATGTGGCTGCCGCGTCAGTTTCGGTCCCGCCTTCGGATTTCCAGGTGGTGATCGGCATGGATATCCCTCTGTCGTCAGGTTCGCCGAAAGATGGCGGCCATGAGCGGCGGGTTCAGGCGGCCGCGCCGGTCCGGGTCAGGCGATTCAGTAAACGCCATTATGTCCTTCCGGTTTCGAGAAGATTGATGCGCCGGGTCAATTCGGCATTGCGGGTATTGAGCGTTTCAAGGGTCGGCGTCTTGGCAAACCGGGTCTTCACCGTTTCTTGGTATTTCATGAATTCGGCCTGATCCACTTTGGCCGCCATTTGCTGTGCCGCCGTTTCCCGGTAATCGGCAAAGATGGACTGGTCGAGTTTGGCATCGACATCCGCCTGAACCGCTGCGACGGCGCTGACATCGGCTTTGGTTTCCAACTGATCGGCGATCCGGTTCTGAAAAGCCCGGTAGGCGTCGAGGGCCACGAAGCCTTCGAACCGGGAATCGACCGTCTGCTGATAATCGGAGAACGTCTGGTTGTCGACTTTGCCCGCCAGCTCGGCGCTGACATCGGCCTGGTTCGCCTTGGCGTCCAGCACCGACTCGATGGAGGTGAGCCGCGCGTTGAGCTGATCCGATACCGGGGCATTGCGGACCTCTTCGGTCAGTTGTTTCCGGACGCCGACGATTCCGGCGACGGCTTCGGCACCCCCGCTGCTCAGCGTAGCATTGGCGCCCTGCAAGACCGAGATGAGGCTGGGGCGGGCCTCCGGGGCGACGCCCGGCATGTCTTCGGCGATAAACGCATTGAGGGTGCGCTGCGCTTCGGTCCGGCCCATGAACGCGCCGACCAGCCCCCGGCGGCTGCGAACGAAATCGGCTGTTTGCTCCATGATGAGCTCGGCGGCGTTGGCAGAACCTGCGACGGCCCGGATGTTCTGGTCGAACGCGGCATTGCGGTGGGCGCGGCGGTGAAACCGCTGCAGCCACGGACCGAGCCAGTTGCGAAACGGGATGGTAAAAACGGCCCCGCCCCGCACCTGCATGCCCTCCGTTTCATTCGCCCCCCCACCCGCGGTTGCGGTAATGGGCGCGTCGACCCTGGGCCAGTGGGCGAGATAGTCGTAGGCGTTGACGCCGTCGATCAGGGATCGGCCGTAGGTTTTGTAAAGCAGATCCACCGCGGCGCGAAAGTCTTGGTTGACGTCCCAGCCATAGTCGGCGATCAGCTGGTCCAGAAAGGCCGTTGCCCGGGACGGTGTTTCCACATCGGGGAAATCGGCCAGCAGGCCGAGCAGGGCGGTTTTCTGCGCCGGCAGCATCGGTTCGTCGGTCGCGGCATGAACCGTTACGCGGGCAATGCCGCCCGGACCCGTCAACAGGGTTGCGCTGATGCCGGTGCGACGGATCATGCCCTCGGCGTGTTCGATGATCGCAGAGGGCGCGATAAAGGTGACCGGAACCCCCGGCCTCGGCCGGTTGTCGACGCCGCCGGTGACCCTTGCGGTAATCCGCACCGGTTGGCCCAGCAGGGGGGTCCGGCGATCGGCGGTGATCGATACCTCGGTCATGAGGGCGTCCATGTGAGAACCCAGCGCGGCAACCTGCCGGCGCAGACGTGTCAATTCGTCGTACAGGAAGGCGGTGCCGGAGGGGGGGCGGTTGACCAGACCGGCAATGCCTGTGACGATTTCGGTGAAACGTTCGGGTCCGATGTAGGGGATGTCTCGTATCTGCCGCAGGTCGGTAAAGCTGCCTAGCTCGGACCGGCGGTCGATGATGCGCTGCCCCAGGCGGACGCCGACATCGCGTTCGTCGGGCATCTCCACGGCGGCGGCGATTTCCTCGGCGCTGGCCGCGGCATTGAGAAATCCCAGCACGCGGGCGGCGGTGGCCGCGTCGACGTCGAGCGGGGTCAGGTAGGCTTCACTCATGAAAACCGCTTCCTCGCCGTTGGCTTAACCAGTCGGTCCGGCACTGCCGTAATGCAGCCAGAGCTGGTTGAGTTTGTTCATTTGGTTGTTGAGATCGCTGACGTTGAAGTACTCGACGTTGCGCACCTGGGACTGGACGGTATCGACCCGCCCCGCCAGTTCGACGCCGGTCTGCTGAACCGCATCGGCTTTCTGGTCGACCACGGCGACGCTGGTTTCCAAATCGGCGGTGCGGCGTTTGACATCCGAAACGTCGTTTTTCATCCCGGACACCTGGGCTTCCAGTTGATTGACCTTGCCGCTGGTGGCGGCTTCTCCGGCTGCGGAGGCGATGTAGGCGTCGCCCAAAGCCTGCATGGCGACCTGCTGTTCGCCGAACCCGCTGACCATCTGGATGCCCTGAAGAGTCTGCTGCATGGCGATGCCGGTTTGCACCTGGTGGATCAGATCGTTATAGAACACCGGCGGGGCGGTGACCTCCATCTGGGCCAGCGCGACGTTGATGTTCTTCAGGTATTTGATCTTTCCGAGAATGCCCTGGTCGACAAGGATGTCGTCGATTTCGGTGAGCACGCCGGCCATGGTTCCGGCGTAGTCATCGGACACTTTGGGACGAAATCGATCCATGTAGTTGCCGACCAGCCCATCGTCGATGGTCAGATACTGGAGGGCGAACCACGGGGAGATCCAGTCCCGGAACGTGATGTGAATCGATGAGACGCCGCGCCCGTGATCGGGCGTCGTCGGGTCGTTGTCCCGGGTGGCCACCGCCATGACGGTGGTGCGGTAGTCCTTCCAGCGGTGCGTGAAGATGGGCGGGAGGATGGGCACAAAGGTATACTGATTGCGCAGGTAAAAGGCGTCGAGATATTTGCGCACGCCGTTGGAGTCGGAGCGGTCGTACTCCTGCGCCATCACGGCAAAGGCGCCGTTGTTTTTCGCCTCCATGGGCGTTTTGACGTTGATGAAGGTCTCGGCCAGGGAAAATCCCGTGGCGGCGTGATGGGTTTGCAGCGAACCGCTGACCTCGTCTTCTTCTTCGTCGGTGAACCCTTCAGCGTTTTCGGCCCGCAAAAGAGCCCGGGCCTCTCCGTTTTCGTTGGTCCGCACTGAAATGGTGCGATTGCCCGCCCCGCCCCGACTGACGAACCCGTCGCCCGGCTTGAGCTGCCCCCAGACGGTGAGAAAGTCGACCCAGGGCCGTTGTTCAGCGGGGACCGCCGGCAACGGGTTGCCCCAGACATCGGTGACGACCGCCCGGATTTCGGCCAGTTCGCCAAAGGCGTAGCGCGTGCGCTGGGTGCTCATTGTCAGGCGATAGTGCTGGGCGAAGTAGGCGTCAACATCCTGGCGGACCTGTGCAATCTCGCCCTCGGCGGTGGTCAGACGCCCGTCGAGGGCGCTGATGTCGGATGCCAGTTGGGCGACCTCGTCGGTCAGGCGCTGGTCGACTTTTTCAACGGCTTCCACCAGTTCGTTCCAGTCGTCGGACTTGATCAGATGTCCCGGGTCTTTGTTTCCTATACTGTCATAGAGCGTTCCCATGCAGGCTCCTTTCTTGTGGATCTATTTTCGAACGATGGTTTCGTCGACCGCCAGGCTGACGCGTACGCCGGCAGGACGAACTTTCTGCAGGCCGTTCCATACCACGTCGAGAACCGCCGGATCGATGCCGGCTTCATCGGCACAGCGGGCCAACCGCACCAGGACGGTTAGGGCCTTGGACGGGTTCCACGCCATGGAGACCTCGGCCTCGGCGTCGTAGGCAAAAAGCGCATCGTCGTATACATTGGCCGGCGGCGGTGTGTCCGCTTTCCCGAAGCGGCCGGGCGGTGGCGTCGGTTCGGTGGGCGGCGGCGGAAGTCGCCGTCCCTCGCAACTCCACCAGGGACGGTTTGCCGGCGGATCGAGCGGGCTTTCTTCGCGCCGCAGATAGCGCCAAGTCGACGCACCCGGTGGGACCCGCGGGATGAAGGGAATGCCGCCGTCGTGGATGGTTTCTTCATCGGATTTATACCGCATGAACAGGGCGCCGTCGGCAACCGCCGACGAAGGGACAAACTCCTCCCCGGACAGGGCGCCGATGTCGCCCGAGATGCCGTCGCACCAGATGACCGCGGTCGCAGGATCTTCGGCGGCGGTTCGCACGGCGAGATCGTTGTCGCGCCACTCGCGCTGCACTTCGTCGTAATACTGCCAGAGCGCGGCGGCGCGGTGGTATCGCCATGCGCCCCGCGCCGATCCGTCCGCCCGCTGGTCCCCGCGCCGGTAGGAAACCCAGACGCCGTCTTCCTGGTGGTGCATGTCGCGCCCGTCGAACCGAAAGAGCCCCCGACTGGTCGCAAACCACATGTGGCCCCGCTGGTCCGGTTCAATGGTGAACACCTTCCCGTCCACCAGGTCGGGCCAGGCCCGCAGCCGCGTGTGGTAGACCGCCGGGCGGACGGGTTCGGCCACGTAGGCCGCCAACCCGGCTTCGGTTCCGATCCAGAGGGTGCCGGTCCGGTCGCGGCGCGCGCAGACGACAGTCGGCAGGCCGGGATCGACGGCCGCGCCGTCGGCCGATTCCCAGTCGGGTTCGGTTTCGCTGAATTCAACGCCCCGGTAGCGGTGGGCGACATCGTTGCCCGCGTCGTAATGGAGCAACCCGTCGGCGCCGCCCAGCAGCAGGGCCCCCGCATCGTCGCTGCCGACCCAGAGATACCGGCCGTCGGTCCGGATGTCGGCGACCGCATCGCCGATGGCGGCGCTGCGGTGAATGCCGTTGTCGGTGGCGTACCACCACGCGCCGTCTGGGGCCTGCCAGAGGCGGTTCACCGATCCGGCCGGCAGGCCGGCGACCGGGGCGGGCGGGTCCGAGGTCGCCATGTCGATCCGGTAAAGGCCGTCGGCAGCGGCGATGAGCAGTGTGAAGTCGTGGACGACGAGTTGATGGACCGCGCCGCCGACCGTGCCGCGCTCGGTCCAGGCGGCCCCATCCCACCGATGGATCGCACCGGTTTCGGTTCCGACCCAGAGCATGCCATCGGGCCCGTGGGCCATCGCCGTGCATCGGCCGGGTCCGCCGGCGACGGCGGTTGCGGTGCCATCGGTCACGGTGGGATCCGCCGGCGTCTCCTCTGAGGGCAGACTGGCGGCGCCCAGCAGTTCCCCCCCGGCAATGACAAATCGGTGCGCGGCGGGACGGAGCCGCAGGGTGTCGCCGGGTGCGACCGTGCCATCGTATCCGACAGCGATCCGGACGGGATCGGCGCCGACCCGGTAAAGCTCGACCATGGGGCGGTTGGCCGGCTGAACCTCCTCGCCCGGCACCGCTCCCGTGATCAAAAGGGTGAGGGGGCTGGCGGTGAGCGCGCTGTTGGACAGGTTCCAGCTCATGAGCGGCCCGACCGCTCCATTGGGAGGCCCCGGCGGATGGGGCGCATAGGTTGCCGTGGGGATCGGCGCCCATTCCTCGACGCTGAAAGGGCGATCGGGTCCCTCGGCCGCGTCTGCGGGCAGCGGCGACAGTTGGGCCTCGGTCATGCTTCTCAGCGCCCCCAGCGTTCCCAAGCCGTTGCGGTACAGCGCCACGATCCGGGCGATGCGGGTCCGGTAGCTTTCCACAGTATCGCGCAGAACCGGCGGCGCCGTGCGGGGGGGGACCGACACCAATGATCCGATGCGCGCCAGGTCCCGGATCGTGGGCCAGTCGTGATCGGCTGCGGCCAGTCCATTCGGATACGCGGCGAGCAGCAGGTCGCGGTTTCGGCGCGTCAACGCTTGTCCGCCGATGCCAGAAACGACGGCGGTTAAAAGGTCAGGGGCGAGGGCGATGCCGGCGAACCGGTCGGCGTCATAGAGGTCGCTGCGGGCGATCCGGTGCAGATCGTCGATCAGGGCGCGCTGAAGCGCGACCGATGGCGGAGCCGCGCCGTCCCAGGCGCCCAGCAGGTCCGCCGTCGCCGGCCGCAGGGCGTCGACAACGAAAACGTCTATGGGCCGGGCGGCCGATTTGAGCCGGGTCAGGAGCTGCATCGCATCGGCGACGACCATCAGGTCGCCCTGGAGCAAAACAGGCCGGTGGGCCCGTTCCCGCATCAGATTCGCCGTCGGGCTGAAGATTCGCTTGTCCGCAAACTGCAACCAATGCTGCTGCAAAACAAACGCACTCAACTGGTGCAGGGCGTCGATCCGGTCGCCTACCGCCTCCAGCATGTCGGAAACGACCCCGGATTCGCCGGGTTCCGGACGGTAAAGGGAGGGCAGGCGGCTGCGGATCGATTCGGCGGCGCTCATGTGGATGCCTCTTCGATAGACAGTTCGAGGAGTTCGATGCGCTCGCCGGCCGAAAGCACATAGGCCGGATCTCCCATATCGGCCATGGCGGTCGCCTTTCCGGCGGCCGAGGCGGCCACAAAGGTCACGCTGTAGGGCGTGGCGTTGGCGCCGGGCGCGGTTTCGTCGCCGGCGTCGAGGGCGGATAAGGTGCCGCTGGTTTTGCCCGGCAGGGGCAGCGCATGGAAGAGCCGGGCAAAGGATAGGGTCCGGTTCGATTCGGCGGCGTTCAATTCGGCCTGTTCGCTCAGGTAAGCGGTCGCCTGGGAAAGCGCCGATTCGATGGCCGTTTCGTCGGGCGGGGCTTCGCCGTCGGGGTAGATAACCAGGATGGACAGGGATGCCGGCAGTCCGGAGTCGATGAACTTGACATCGGACAGGACCGTCGGATTTCCTTCGAGCAACAGCAGGCCCGCCTCCCGGTCGAGGACATTGACGGGGGCGGGCGGATCGGCGCCGCCGTCGTCCCAGGTCGCGGATGTCAGTTGAACGTCTTCCACCGCTTCTTCGGTCAGCGCGGCGCCGATGACCTTGTTGATGCTGCCGTTGGAACGGGCTTCGAGGGCGTCAAAATAATCGGTCAGCGATGCGCGGATCCGATCGTGCAGACCCCGGACCTCCTCGGGCAAAAGACCGGGCCGGGTGATCAGCGTCAACTCGAGGTGAACGTTCCACGGCACGACGGGCGCGGCCAGGTTGACCTGAACCCCGGCCGGCCGGGTCTCGTGGATCGCGGTCAGGAGCCGCTGCTTGAGTTCCGGGTCAAGCGCGCCGGCATGGGGGGTGACCGTGATCACCCCCGGCGACGCAGGGTGCTCGTCGACGTCGGCATCCACGCCCTGGCGGAGGATGGCCGCCTTGAGGGCCCCGAGGGTCGCCCGTTCGCTGCCGTGCAGAAACTGTTTGGCGCGCGTGCGCAACTCGGCATCGGTTTCGTCCCGCGTTCCGATCGCCGTCGGCGCCGGATTGGTCGCCGATCCGACGCCAGCGACCGGAATCGGCATCTGGGTGATGGCATCGGCCGGAACCGGGTCGTTGACCTCCAGGTCCCGGATGGGAATGCGGATCGTTTTTTGCCCATCCGCCATGGCGGCAGCGGCGGTTGTTTCATACTCGATGGCGCCGTCTTCCTTGGCAAACCGGGTTCCCGCCGGAATCGAGATGGCCCCCACCGATCCGGCGGCGCGCTGCAGTTCGATCTCGCCGGTCGGCCGGCCCCGCCGGATCCGTTCGATTCCCAGAAGCGCCACCACGTTGTCCAGCGATCGGCCGGCGGCGGTATCGACATATCCGGCCTCATAGACCGCCTGCAGTTGGGCGTGAATCCGGGCCATCTCCAGCGATATTGATTCGCACAGGGTCCGAACCACGCTACCGGCATGGATATCGGTGAGGGGCGGGAACGTGTCGGATGGATAGTAATTCACCTCGACCAGCGTATCGATATCGGGGCGGACGCCGTCTTTGGTCCAGGTGATTACACCGGTCTCGGCATCGAAGGTAAAGTCTTTCTCAACCCGGAATTCGCAGGAGGCGGCGTTGCGTCTGCCGTGAACCGAAACGAGTTTGCCCACCGGGGCGCGCAGCAGGTGGATTTCGCTGTCCTGCCCCCGTGCATAGGGATGCGATTCGGCGGCAACACCGCCGCTGACGCCGGTCAGGACATTGTTGAGGACTTCAGGATAGGTGCGTCTTCGGATGGTCATGAGCCCAGCTCCAGGGAAAACGGGCCAACCGTAAAGGGTTGCGCGTCGGTTGATGAAACGATTTGGAGTTCGACATCCACCCGCGTGCGGGGGGCGACTCCCGGGGAGACGTTGACCGCTGCAATTTCAGCGATGCGCGGTTCGAGGGATAGACTTTCGAGGATATACAATTTGATCAGGTTTCGGGTGGTTTGGGTGTTTTCGCGACCGATCAGCTCGTGCAGGCGGGAACCGTATTCGGGATGGCCGAGGGAAGCAAGTTCGCCAACGGGGGTGAGCAGGCGCATCATGACCGCCTGCGCCAGGTTTTCGCGCCCGTCGATGGTTTTGAGATCCTCGAAAAAGCCGCGGTCCCGGCGATAACGGTGGACACCGATCCGGTAGACCGGCCGCAGTTCGCTGTGGCGAAGCATCAAGGCGATGTCGGTTGCCAGTTCATTCATGTCGTTTGGCCTTTTTAATCGTCACTCGATTATCCTCCCACAAAAACGGTCCCGGAGGCAATGACCGTGCCGACGGGCATGTCAGCCGGATCGTTGCAGGTTTCGGCGGTGTCTCCCATGCGCGCGGCGGCCTTGCCGTTGACGAATACCGAGCTGCTGCCCATGGTGATCGTCCCTTTGTCCGACGGCTGCGATTGGAAGGGACCCCCTTGGGAAATGTGCGCCGG
>Ga0272443_10003446_pt1 | contig 18616 bp, 15 predicted proteins | sample SSMAcet12_FD_193581 | JGI IMG/M metagenome (GOLD analysis project Ga0272443, IMG submission 193581) | Marine sediment archaeal communities from Little Sippewissett salt marsh, Falmouth, MA, United States - SSM-Acet-12 | ecosystem: Environmental > Aquatic > Marine > Wetlands > Sediment ... | reverse complement strand
TTCCGACTTTCCGGATGAGGAACTTGTGGCATGACCACGAATAGCAGGTTGTAAAGATGTCTGGTTAAGACTGAAACACAAAATAACAAAAGGTCAGCCGTCAACAAATGACTTGACTGCCATCATAGCAGGTGAGCTACCCAGGAATCATAACCGCGCTTTTGGCACGTTGAAGGAGTGCTGGGTTCTTGCGCTACGAATTATATCTGTCGAAAGTCAAGACTTTCGACATACAAGAGAGGAGTCAGGACCACAGGGATCCTGACCTACGAAGAGTATCATCTATTGTGTCTCGCGTTTCTCATCCCGGCATAGGCCGGATTCGGAACCGCGACCTACTTCGCTGCAGGAACCTATTGAAGATGGCAGAACCGCTAAAGGATTCTGCCATAATCTTTCAAAAATGATTGACTCATCGAGGGGTGGATGGGTATCTATACGAAAGCTGCTCTACACATTCCAAATGATTATAGGAGTCAGGATGAACTGGACAGAACTGCTCAGAACTGAAATCGAGACCACATATATGGTGACAAATGGATTGCTGGACATGGTTGATAATGATGATCTCGATTGGAAACCCTCCACCGGTAACAACTGGATGACAACGGGACAATTGCTCAAGCACATTACAACAGCCTGCGGTTCATGCTTCAAGGGTTTTGTCACAGGAGACTGGGGAATTCCGGAAGGAGTTGATCTGGTCAATGTGTCGCCCGAGGAAATGCTGCCCCCGGCTGAGAGGTTTCCTACTATTGAGAGTGTTGCAGAGACAAAGAGGCTTCTGGAAGAGGACAAGCTCGTAGCTCTTGATATGTTGTCAAAATGTAGTGAAGATGATCTGGCTCATAAGGCTGTAACCGCCCCGTGGAATCCAACGGAGATAATTCTGGGACACCGGCTGCTTCAAATGATAGATCACCTCAGACAGCACAAGGGACAGCTGTTTTACTACCTGAAGCTTCAGGGTAAGCCGGTAGATACTGAAAGCCTCTGGGGGAAGTAACGCGTATGCCAGGTGTCAGCATTCCTGACGAGAAGAGCCAGAAAATATCATAGTCGAAACCATTACGGTTTCGACATGTCGAAAGTCAAGACTTTCGACCAAGAGAGGAGTCAGGATCGCAGGGATCCTGACCTACGAAGGATATCAGGAATATCATGCGATACGTTGATTTCAGAGACAGTATCCACAGAGCGCTTCGCAAAAATCCCAATGGTTTGACATGGCCACAATTAAGGGATAGCCTAAATCTGCCATATAAAAGCCCATGCCAGGAATGGGTGAAAAGGTTGGAGCAGGAGATAGGTCTGTCCCGTTTCAAGGGAACCGGTCGTGCGCTTGTGTGGAAGTGCAGCAGCGGTCGGAAGAAATAGTCGCGAAGATCAGGAATCCCGCGTTATCGACAGAAAGAACCAACCTGAAAAGTGAGTTACCATAGGGTTTTATCGCGCACATTACACGCTGCAGGAATATTCCTGCGTTATGTACTACAACTGTAGTGAAATCTTAGACTACGCCGATATTCCTCGAACACATAGGTATTCTCCTCCAAAACTACAACGCTTTCCGCTTGACCTGCGCGGATAAATGAGCCAAATATAGGACAGGTGTTGTGGATGCAGCTCGAAAGATTATTACGAGAAGGTGAGAAAGAGTGAAGAACACCGATACAAAAATGGATGATCCGCGAAAAATCTCAACTTCCGTATCCCACAGGATACTGCGCCTGGCTAACAAAAGCTACTCGCTGAGAGAGTTTTCTCGTAAGGTCACGAAGGCGTTGACAGAGTTCTCCGGTGCGGATTGTATAGAGATAAGGCTTATTGAGGCAAAAGAGATAGGGTATCACAGCTATTGTATAAACGATATGTCTAATCTCGATATGAAGGGTGTGTCGCGCTTTGGTTCACACGATTCAAACTCACCGGAATTATCAGATTTTGAATGGCTTTGTACAAATATCTCAAATGGAATATTCGATCCAGCATTACCGTTCTTTACACCGTTCGGCAGTTTTTTCACGGGAGATTCGAGCAGAACTTTCGTTTTCAGCCGGAAAGCGGCGGGACAGAGTGAGGGGCGAACGGTCCACATAGAGATCCCCTTCACTTCATTAGTGATAATCCCATTTCAGAATGGCGATACGAATAGAGGGCTTCTCATCGCTGCAAACAGCAATGAGGGGTTTTTCTCGGAAGAAACGGTTGGAATGCTCGAAGAGATTGCACAGACGCTGGGAATTGCTTTTCTGCATCATAATACTCAGGTTGCCCTGCGGGAGCGTGTGAAAGAGCTGTCGTGCCTCTATGAAATCGCCAGAGTTGCAAGCAAGTCTGATACTCCGATAGAGAAAGTGCTCAAGAAGACCGTTGCGCTTCTTCCGCCCGGATGGCTCTATCCCGATATTACATGTTCGAGGATTACTCTCGATGGTGACTCATATTCCGTCAACGATTTCAAGGAAACATACCCAAAGCTGTCCGCAAGAGTTGTCGTAGGTGGAGTAAATCGAGGTGTTGTGGAGGTCGCCTACAAGGAAGAGAGACCCGAACTCGATGAGGGACCGTTTCTCAGAGAAGAAAGAAACCTGATAAATGCGGTTGCAAGAGAGATATCCCTCATAATAGAAAAGAGGCGGATCGAGGAGGAGAGAGAGGAACTGAACGAACAGCTGAGACACGCTCATCGTCTGGCGACGATAGGCCAGCTTGCAGCCGGTATCGCGCATGAGATAAATGAGCCGTTGGCAAATATACTCGGTTTTGCACAACTCGCGGAAAAGCAGACGGATGTGCCTTCGATAGTCCGAAAAGATCTTCAGAAAATCATTAAGGCGTCTCTCCACGGTAGAGAGGTTATCAAGAAGTTGATGCTGTTTGCAAGACAGGCGCCTCCGGGGAAGCAGAAGCTGAATCTCAACAATGTTATAAGGGAGGGATTGTTCCTGTTTGAATCTCGCTGTATGAATACTGGAGTGGAGTTGAAAACTGTACTGGATGAGAAACTTCCGGAGATATTTGCGGATAGAAGTCAGATATATCAGGTTCTGGTAAATCTTGTCGTGAATTCAATCCAGGCGATGCCTGACGGTGGAATCCTGGTAATTCGTACAGGAGTGGTAGACGATCACGTGACACTTATCGTTGAAGATACTGGCATCGGCATTGATGATGCCGTGATCGACAAACTCTTCGTCCCGTTTTTCTCAACAAAGGATGTTAATGAGGGGACGGGACTCGGTCTCTCTGTTGTTCATGGTATTGTTGCCTCTCATGGTGGAACTGTAACAGTGGAAAGTGAATTGGGCAAGGGAGCACTGTTTACAGTTAATTTACCCATTGCGGGAAATAGTCCCGATGAAAATCCGGAGTTGTCTCTGAATGCATAAATACAGATCAAGCATACTTGTTGTTGATGATGCGCCGGATACGCTTGAGATACTGGATCGGAATCTCTCTTCCAAAGGCTTCAACGTTCTAACTGCATCCAATGTTGCAGAGGCTGTTCAGCTTCTTGAAAGCACCCCCGTTGATCTCGTTATAACCGATCTTAAGATGCCGATGATTAGCGGTCTCGACCTGGTCCGGCATGTCCGCGAAAACCTGAAGAACACCCGAATCATGATGATAACCGGTTACGCTTCCATTGAAAGCGCTGTCGAGGCGCTGAAACTTGGTGCTGAAGAGTATCTTGCCAAACCGTTTACGGATGATGAGCTTTACTCAGCCGTTGACAGATCATTGAGCAAGCTGAAAGATCGTGAGACGGTTCATCACGATCTGGATGACACCGCGTTTTCAAAATACGGGATTCTCGGGAAGTCCGTTGCTATGCAGAATGTCTTCAGAGCCGTTAAAAAGGCATCTGCGACTTCAGCTACCGTTTTGATAGCGGGAGAGAGTGGAACCGGCAAGGAACTTGTGGCGAGGGCGATTCACTACAATAGTGCTCGAAGTTCCGCCCCGTTTGTACCGGTTAATTGTGGTGGTATTCCGGAGGGTCTTCTGGAGAGCGAATTATTCGGGCATGTCAAAGGCGCGTTCACCGGTGCGACAGCATCCCGCGCGGGCTTTTTCCAGACTGCGGACGGTGGTACGATTTTCCTTGATGAAATCGGTGAGACATGCCAGTCAATGCAGGTTAAACTCCTGAGAGTACTTCAAAGTAAAGAGGTGGGAATGGTGGGATCCGACAGGACTCGCAAAGTCGATGTACGAATTCTGGCCGCCAGCAACAAAGACCTTTTCAACCTTATGAAAACCGGTGCCATCCGCGAAGACCTCTATTTTCGCCTGAGTGTTCTGTCTATCTCCATACCTCCTCTGCGAGAGAGGGGGGATGATATCCTGTTGCTAATAAATTACTACGCAGAAACCTTCTCACGTGAATCGGGAAAGCCGATACCTCAATTCTCCGATGACGCGCTGCGGGCACTTAAGGAATACTCATGGCCCGGAAATGTCCGGGAGCTTGAAAATCTGGTCCAGCGGCTGGTGGTTATGACAGACGGTCGTTTAATAGATGTTCCCGATCTCCCGTCCCTGATGAGGTTCTCTGCCCGAAGAGAGAATGGTCTGAATCGTTCTCTTGCCGAGGTCGAGGCGGATCACATTCGCAATGTTCTCGCATCTGTTGGGGGAAATAAGACCAGAGCCGCAGAAATCCTTCATATTGACAGAAAGACACTTAGAGAGAAACTGAAGAAACTTGACCTTCAATAAGATTGCCTGAGGTGGGGTGAGTTTCCCCACCGGGGTGATTCTCCCCGGTAAATCACTTATTTCATACCTATTCCGTATCCTTTTCATTGCTTTTTTGTGGTGACTCCCGCCTATTGGTGGCTCCGTAACTTACTGTTATGCAGTATATTATAAAGCCATAAAATATGGCGGCAAATATGGTGGGGCAATTTGATTCATTGATTGATGTTTCGGCAAGTTCTTTGCTGTAATTCATAGACTAAATAGTCCTCGCATAAAGATAGAGAGCTGAGACGAGGACAAACCAGAGAATGATGAGGGAGGAATAGAATGAGTTCGCATCACTCACTCCAGGCTGAGGAAGGCACTCAAATCCTCGGACCGAACTCAAGTAAGATATTTCCTCCCTTTTCAGAAATCTCATCAGCTTTTGGGCAATACACAGGAGGGTATACAATGCTAAGTACAAGTGAGGTCAAGACGGTCGGTTTGTGCATTACCTGCAATAACTCGGCCACATGCGAGTATAGAAAAAAACGCGGAATGGATGCAATCTTCTGTGAGATGTATGATGGTTATTCTCCGCCAAATGGCAACGGTCATCACGACGAGGATACAGTGTTACTGGAAGTAGAGGATACGGCACAGCCGAAACTCAAGGGACTATGTATTAACTGTGATAACCGGCACACCTGCAAGCACGTGAAACCGGATGGAGGGGTTTGGCACTGTGAGGACTACTGTTAGTCCATCTCACGGATTTCTGACACCCGAAGAATAGGATACCTCATGATGAATTCCCAGGAGAATAGTTCCGTAGCTATTGATGCAAAGGACAATTATGGTGGTTTAATAGCGATTCTGGAGAAAATTCAAGCCAAATACGGATACCTGCCGGAGGATATTCTGCGCGAGGTTTCGAAAGAGACAGGTCGCTCTATGGTTGACATCTACGGAGTCGCCACATTTTACAGAGCATTCAGCCTGACTCCTCGCGGCAAGCATCTTGTATCGGTTTGTCTCGGTACAGCCTGTCATGTGCGTGGGGGGCCGGCAATTGCAAAGGAGATAGAGCACCAGCTTGGAATAAAAGCCGGTGAGACAACCGAGGACAATGAGTTCACGCTTGAAACTGTCAACTGCCTCGGTGCGTGTGCTCTTGGTCCCGTTGTTGTAGTAGACGGGCATTATTTCCCCAAAACCAGAACTTCACAAGTAGTCGATATTCTTGACAAAGCGCGTGAAGGGATAGACAAAATCGAAGTGGAAGGTGATCAGCGCGTCTTTCCTATTGATGTAAGCTGTGCTCGCTGCAATCACAGCCTGTTGGATCCCCGACATGTTATTGATGGTCGTCCTCCGATTTGCGTGACCGTTTCGTTTGGGGATAAGCATGGCAGATTGGCATTGTCCAGTCTGTATGGGAGCTATCAAGTTGACTCTGAATATCAGATTCCACCCGATACAATCGTTCAAGTATTCTGCCCACACTGTCATGCCGAGTTGATCGGAGGGACCAAATGCCCTGAATGTGCGGCTCCAATGATCCCGATGATCGTCAAAGGTGGGGGAATTGTCCAGATATGCAGCCGAAAAGGATGCAAAGGGCACATCTTGGATATTGGTGGAGCATCAATTGACTGACCTGAAAGTCGCTTGCGAGCAGGAGATATAGAGAGATGGGTAAATTTTCATCAGTTGAGGAATTCAGTAGATATTGTCAGCGCATAGTTAGCGAAAAGGGCACTGATTATGAAACACCAACTCTAGTGGTGTCAGCCGGGACCTGTGGACAGGCTAGCGGGGCAAACGATATCATTCGTATGATCAAGCGGTATATTCTCGAAATGAACCTTCAATACAAGGTACGTTTACGAATTACCGGGTGTCACGGATTCTGTGAGATGGAACCGTTTATTCTCATTGAACCGGGCAACCAGCTCTATCCGAAACTAAGTATGGATAACGTTAAGCGAGTTATTGATGCTGCAGTGGGAGGCTATATTGTTGATGATTTGATTTTCAAGGATTCACGCGACGGAAAGCCTTACCACCGCCAGGATGATATCCCATTCTTTGCAGCTCAGAAAATGAATATCCTGGGAAACAATAAGAAAATTGATCCGATCAGAATTATAAACTACATAGAAATTGGCGGATATTCAGCACTCCGGAAGATTCTTAGTAATCCTGATCCTGAGTGGATAATTGAAGAAGTAAAAAAGTCAGGTATCAGAGGTAGGGGGGGGGCAGGGTTTCCAACTGGGAAAAAATGGGAGTTTGCAAGAGCAGCTAAAAGCCCCGATGGAAAGAAGATCGTTGTGTGTAATGCAGATGAGGGGGATCCGGGAGCTTATATGGACAGGAGCCTTCTTGAAGGTAATCCCCATGCGATTATCGAAGGTCTTGCCATCGCTGGAATAGCGACAGGTGCCACCCAGGGTTTAATGTATATACGAAATGAATATCCTCTGGCAGTCAAGCACATATTAATCGCAATACGGCAAGCAAGAGACCTTGGAATTCTCGGTGAAAACATACTCGGAACTGGTGTCAATTTTGACGTGGATGTTGTCAGAGGCGCCGGAGCATTTGTATGCGGTGAGGAAACCGCGCTTATAAAGTCGATCGAAGGCTTTATGGGTGAGCCGCGCCAGAGACCTCCCTACCCGATTGCAAAAGGTATTTTTGGCAGACCTACCTGTATTAACAATGTCGAAACACTCGCTAACATACCTGTCATTATCGGTAAAGGGGCAGATGAGTACATTAAGGTTGGTATACCGGGTAATACCGGTACCAAGATATTTTCTCTCGTCGGCAAGATACGGAACACGGGTCTTGTTGAGGTGCCTCTCGGTATGAAGATCAGTGAAGTTGTCTATGACATCGGAGGCGGAGCGGTCGGTGATGCGAAAATAAAGGCTGTACAGACCGGTGGACCATCCGGAGGATGTATCCCCGCTGACAAATTCGATATGCCGATCAGCTATGACAGTCTCGCCAAAGCGGGTTCCATCATGGGATCCGGCGGAATGATTGTCATGGATGAAAATACGTGTATGGTTGATGTCGCAAAATACTTCATGAGTTTCCTTAAGGATGAATCCTGCGGAAAGTGTTTCACCTGCCGCAAGGGAACTCAGCGGATGTATGAGATACTTGATGATATTTCGAAGGGCAAAGCGACGCTTGAGGATCTTGATCTGCTGGAAGAACTCGCTTATGCAGTGAAAGATACGACCATGTGTGGTCTCGGGCAATCGGCGCCGAATCCGGTCCTGAGCACACTGAGATATTTCCGGCATGAGTACGAGCGTCACATCGTTGATAAGAGATGTGACGCATTCGTATGCAAGGACCTCGTTGGCGCCCCGTGTCAGGCAGCCTGTCCGGTGGGTACGCAGGCATGGCGCTATGTCGCACACATAGCACGCGGTGAGTATCAGGAAGCCTATTCGGTTATAAGGGATGCGAATCCGTTCCCGTCCGTTTGCGCCCGTGTCTGCGACCATCCCTGTGAAGAGAGATGCCGCCTCGGGTCGAGCGGAGATGATCCCGTTGCGATTCGTGCACTGAAACGTTTCGTAACAGACCGTATAGACCCGTCTACATACAAGCCTGTCAGAAAAGAGTGGCCATCGGGCAAGCCTCCGTCGGTTGCAATTGTCGGTTCCGGTCCGGCCGGATTGACAACGGCGCACTATCTCTCAATTCACGGATGCAAGGTGACTGTTTTCGAGGCTGAGAACGAACCCGGTGGAATGTTGTTCTGTGCCATACCATCCTACAGGCTGCCGCGTGATATCATCAGAAAGGAAATCGCAAGTCTTGTTGATGATAATGTGACAGTCAAGTGCAACAACGCACTTGGGAAGGACTTCACTGTCGCAAGTCTGATCGAAGATGGTTACTCGGCCGTTCTCCTTGCAATGGGTGCTCACAAGAGCCGCCCGCTTCAGCTTGAGAACGAGGATGCAGAGGGTATCTTCCCATCCATCGAATTTCTCAAGGCATTCAATCTCAGAGGGGAACAACTCGCAAAGGGTCATGTCGGAGTAATCGGTGGAGGCAACTCTGCAATAGACGCCGCGAGAATGGCAATGCGTCAGAAGGACGTAGAGAGTGTGACCATACTCTACCGAAGAACCCGCGATGAAATGCCCGCTTTCGAAGAAGAGATAGAGGCTGCGGAGCAGGAGGGTATTGAACTTAAAACACTACTTTCACCAAGTAAAGTGTTGACCGAGAACAATCATCTCGTGGGAATTGAGTGTATCAAGAACGAACTGGGTGATACTGATTCAAGTGGACGTCGCAGACCTGTACCTGTCAATGGAACCGAACACCGGATAGAACTCGATACCTTAATCGTTGCGATTAGTGAAGACAGTGGAACGGACTGCATATCCCCTGCCAAGTCGAGTGGAATCGAGATTACGAAGTGGAGTACTGTTCAGATAAATTCCACGACAATGCAGACGAACAAGAAGGGTGTATTTGCTGCCGGAGATGTTACAACCGGTCCTAATACAGTAATACAGGCAATTGCCGCTGGTAAGAGGGCTGCATTCATGATCGAAAAATACCTCCTGGGAGAGAAGCTCGTTAAACCGGTCAAATCGACCATACCGAAGGTTTATGTGGAGCCTGTAAGTGTGGACGTGATCGAGGCGCATGAGGACGGAGGGCGGATCGAAACACCGCGCGCTTCGGTGGCATGGAGAAAGCGAAACTTTGCCGAAGTCGAAGTTTCGATGTCCGCTCAGGAGGCCACTCGAGAGGCTTGCAGATGTCTGAGATGCGACCTCGAGTTCACTCAACCCGAGGAGAGCGAAGAACCTCAGTCAGAACCAGCAGCCGTTGGAGGTAGGTGAAAATGATCACACTTAAGATTAACGGTCTAAAAGTTACCGTTGAACCAGGAACGACCCTGCTTGAGGCGGCACAGAGTGTCGGATTCCCGATTCCCACGCTGTGCCACATGGAGGGATTGTCGCCCTATGGAGCATGCAGGCTGTGCGTTGTCGAGATTGGAGAGGCTCCAAACTCACGGCTGGTGTCATCCTGTACCTATCCGGCTGAGGAGGGGTTAGTTGTTCGAACGGCATCCTCGCGTGTGCTGAGAGCCAGAAGGATGGTAATTGAGCTGCATCTGGCAACTTGTCCGCAGTCGAAGGTCATTCAGGATCTGGCAGCAGCACACGGTGTTCACCAGCAGCGATTCCATCAGGAGTACGAAGACTGCATTCTCTGTGGGTTGTGCGTGAGGATGTGCGAAGAACAGATGATGGCGAAGGCAATCGGTTTCAGAGGACGAGGTCAGAACCGCTCAATCGGGACGCCGTTCGATGTCAAATCGGACGCTTGCAGGTTATGCGGTGGATGTATCTATGTCTGCCCCGCGTGCACTCTCAGGTGTACGTATAATGAGCCTGAGAAGGCTGTCTGTGGCGGATGTGCGAACCTTCGCCCGCCATGCGTTGAAAAAGAAGAATTCGATGACATGATGTGTTACATGGAACCATGTGTTGCGTGTGAGATAAAGAAGAATTGAGTCTGAAAGTCTGAAAACGGAGGAAGAGAGATGGCAGTGACACTGTCAAAAATAAACGCAACTGCAGCGACCCTGACAAAGAACAGAACCGAGGGGTCAGTTTGTCCTAACTCGGGCATGTGTGTAACTTGCGTAGATGGCTGCATCGGAATGTGCGAGATTGGCAAGTCTGCTTACAGAGGTCATGAGGTAATTTATCCCCAACCATTCGGTGTCATTACGACTGCTGCTGAAAAGACCTATCCGGTGGACTATTCTCACTTCAACATTATGGGAACCGCTGTCGGCGCCAAGGGTGTCGAAGCTGACAGTAATGTTGCAATATTCCCCAATGTCAATCTGGAAGTTAATTTCGGGAAGGATAAGGGCCTCAAATTCCGGATCCCGCTGATCATCCCCGGAATCGGCTCTACGGATATTGCTAAGAACAACTGGGAAGGTCTGGCAATCGGGACAGCGCTTGCCGGTACCGGTCTCACGATTGGTGAAAATGTCGTCGGAATGGATCCCGAGGCAATAATTAAGAACGGTCGCGTAGTCGATACCGTTGACCTCAAACGGCGTGTAAAATTGTTCATGGATAATCAGCGCGACGGTTACGGCGCGATTATCGTACAGGCGAATGTCGAAGATACAAGGCTTGGCGTACAAGAGTACGCTATTGAAAAGCTCGGTGTTCAGGTTGTCGAAATGAAATGGGGACAGGGAGCCAAGAATATCGGTGGCGAGGTTAAAATTAAGAGCCTGAAAAAAGCGCAGATGCTCTATGAAAGAGGATATGTCGTTCTTCCCAATCCAACCGATCCCAATGTAATCAAGGCTTTCGAGCGGGGAGCATTCAAAGAATTCGAGAGACACTCTCGTCTCGGAATGGTCGAGGAAGAATCGTTCGCGAAGAGGGTTGAGGAATTGCGGTCAGCCGGAGCGAAATATGTCACACTGAAAACCGGTGCATATACTCCGGCAGACCTTGCGAGAGCAATTAAATTCTCCTCGAAATACGGAATCGACTACCTGACGGTTGACGGTGCCGGAGGAGGAACCGGGATGAGCCCGTGGCGCATGATGAATGAGTGGGGAGTTCCTCCCGTTGAGCTGCATTCGCTGCTCTACCAGTACGCGAAGCGTCTCTCTGATAAGGGTGAATATGTACCCGATCTGATCCTGGCGGGTGGATTCACGTTCGAAGACCAGATATTCAAGGGTCTGGCGCTTGGAGCACCGTTCGTAAAACTCATCGGTATGGCACGCAGTCCTATTGCGGCCGCTATGGTCGGCAAGACAATTGGTTCCGCTATTGACGGATACCAGTTGCCGGTATATGTCGAGCGTTTCGGTACTACCCGAGATGAAATATTCGTGACATCCGGTGAACTGAGAAAAGAACTCGGTGACAAGGAATTTGAGGCGCTTCCAACCGGAGCGATTGGTCTGTACACCTATTATGAACGTCTTGCACAGGGATTAAAGCAACTCATGTGTGGAAGCCGCAAATTCGGTCTTGAGCATATAGAGCGTACGGATATAGCAGCTCTTACTCACGAAGCGGAAGAAATCAGCGGTATTCAGTACATTATGGATACCACAAAAGACGAAGTGGATTCGATTCTGAATAGTTGAACACGAACCGTGTGAATAGCTGTATTTTTGTGGAGGCCGGTTACCCGGTCTCCACAGAGATTGATTTGCTTTCGTATAGTGACAGCTTCCAAATAACGAGTGAGTCATATCGAGTAATCCCCTGAAAATAGAGATCATACGATGGTCTATCCTGATGCCCAAAATAGAGTGGAATTGAATTCTCTTCAGCAGCGAGCGGAAGAGCTTGATTGTTATTACAGGATCCACGAACTCCTAAGATGTCCAGACAAGAAGATTGAGGAAGTCTGCAGGGAATTTCTTAATGCACTAATACCCGGTTTGCTGCCGGCAGACGAATTCTCGGCGACAGTATCATTGAAATGCAAATCGTTCGGTTTCGATCAATCAAATGCACCGAAGCAGGTATATACGGTTGAGCTTTTACCGCGACAACCTGCTGCAGGCAGATTGCTGATCTATTATACCGGGACCAGGTTGGAGTCCCGCTGGATGCCACTCTCGGATAACAAGCTGAAATTCATTAAGACTATTGCCAAAAGACTCGGAAGTTACTTTGTAAATCTCCAGGTCGACCGGCTTATAGAACAGCATGGCTCCGGATGTATTACATTTCCGGATAATCTGGAAACCGAAAAATCATACAGCAGTTGTTGCCGCTGTATCGACAACCATATGTTCCATATTGCATTTCAGAAAATGTTGCTTGCGATACATCTGGCAACAACTAATCCGGACAGAGCGGTATGTCCGTTTATGAGAATATCTCTCCCGGATGAAGCTGTCTATGACAGTGAAATGCCGGAACCAACAGGGGGTACAGTATGGTGTGAACTTCTTGAAGAAGATTCAGATATGGATAAGCAACTTAGATCAACAGTCAGAGCATTGATTGTTTCGAACAGAATTCAGTCCAGTCAACCGTGTGTGATACGAGATATCAAGCACACAACTCCACCGGATCGTATCAGTCAGTTCTAATCGATATTGGAGAAAATCCTGTCTTATTGCATTATTGTCATTGGCTATCGAACTCTTAATCCTGCGAGTTTCACAGCACCGCGCTGATAGCCATCCGGGAAGAGCAGTTCCAGTTCCTCAAGCTCGACACCGATGAGACTGCATGCTTCATATACGTTTGGAACTCTGTCAGTCCGCATGTAAATTTCCCGCAGTTGTTTTATGATCTGCCAGTGCCGCTCACCGAGTTTCTGAGGCATTTTCATCTCATGACATTTGTGAATCGCAAAATCCTCATCCCAGTCTCTGAAATCAATTAGAAATCCTTTTACATCGACTTCATAGCTTTTCTCACCAACACGCTCCAGTTCCTTATCTGCGTAGGAATCGAGACGGGATTTGTCTACGAATTCACTCCGATATGTGACACCGGCCAACTTGCACGCCCCACGCAGATATCCGGTTGGGAATAGCTTCTGAAGATGACGAAGCCTTAAACTGTTTAGTTTGCAGGTCTGGTACACCAACGGACATCTACCCAGCTTTTCATAGGTTTCGCGGATAAACCTGATAACTTTCCAGTGCTCACTGCTCAGGCCATGATCGATCCCCGCTGTTGGTGCCATTCCGGTAGCGAAATCCTCATCCCAACTATATGGATCGATCAGGAATCCCGAGTCATCAACCTCGTATTCCTTGTCTCTGAAAACTACCTTGTTCATAGTACTCACCGTTATCCCATATGTTAAGATTCATTGTTCGGCTTTAATGGTAGAAGCCCGGTTATCCAATCATACCATTGATCCATGCCCTCACCCGACTTGCATGAGAGTTTCAGAATCTGCAAATCCTGATTCAATGCCCGTGCATTTCGAATTGCCCGATCGATATCAAAATCACTCAATCCTAAAAGGTCTGTCTTCGTTATAACCATTGCACCGGCGCGCTTGAACATCGCCGGGTATTTGAGCGGTTTGTCATCACCTTCGGTAGTGCTTACGAGAACTACCTTCATGTCCTCACCGAGGTCGAATCCTGCCGGGCATACCAGATTTCCGACATTCTCTATAAAGAGTAACTCAGTTTGATCCAATTGCACCTGCTCTACAGCATTTCGAACCATAGCGGCATCCAGATGACACGCGCCCCGGGTTTCTATCGGGATTACCGCTTTTCCTCCCGCATTGCGCAACCTGAGTGCATCATTCTCGGTTTGGACATCCCCGGCTATTACAGCGAGATCAATTTCCCCCTGCAATCTCTGTATGGTGACTTCGAGAAGTGATGTTTTGCCGGAACCGGGTGAACTAAGAAGATTCAAAACCTTGACGTTATTATCCCGGAATCTCTGTCTCAGTTCTGCGGCTATTTTATCATTACGGGATAGGATTTTCTTTTCGACGGTTTTCTTCTCACTCATCCTGTCACAATTCCTTAATGCTGTTTATTCTCTTCTTTATCCACTCCCGAAACATGGACCAACTCCAATTCCTCACCTTGCAGTATCTTCCATGCAAGTCCTTTACATACCGGGCACTCTTCTATGAAATCCCCCATTACATGCTCATGGTTGCATTTCAAGCATATACCTTTAGCGGGTAATTCATCAATTATTAGCTTCATTCCCTCCAGACTTGTATCTACAACCAGTGCATCAAGACTAAACCGAAGAGCATCACAATTGATGCCAGAGAGAGCGCCGACTCGTACTCCAATCTCTGTTATCTGCTCTAATCTATGCTCTAAAGCCTCGTTTTTTGCAAGTTCTATGATGGATTTGGCAATTGCAAGCTCATGCATTTGCTCTACCCCGTGAGTCAATATCAGACTCTGCTCCCAACCATCAACTACCAGATGTGATGATTTCACAAATGTGTTGATGCGATGGAATACCTGTTTAGCCTGAGTGTAAGATAAGCATTTTTACGCACATTGTGTGAAATAATTCACAAAATTTAAGAAAATGATACGAATTGTTTATGAAGTTTTCCAGCATTTTGAAAAGGGGATAAGATATTACTTGCTTGCGATTACAAATACCCGTGACTCCTCTTCAGGATTCTCAAGCTGGGTAGAGAGATCATTGATTCGAGTGAAATGGACACTCTGCCAACCGATATCCAACAGCGCATCTTTAACTCTCTCCATGTTGAACACCGTATTGTAAACCGTTTCATCAAACCGTTCATATAATCCGTCATGATTGTGGACAAATCCCGTTATCCTGAGCCATGCAGTTTCACCCTGTTCATCATAAATGCCACGGCTGAGTATCAGGGAATCCTCACCGCTGTCATCCAAGTGTATACCATTCCAGCGGCGCAATCCTTTCAGGGTATTGAGATCAAAAATGAAATAACCGTCGCAGACAGCGTGAACACATCGGAAACAGTCTTTCAATGCCAGCTCATTTTCAAGATGATTGAGAGAATCATAGGTGGAGACAACCAGATCATACTTTTCATTCAGTGTGAAATCGGTCGCGTCAGCCAGGATAAACCTGCACTGTCCGGATTCAATAAACCGAGATGCATTCTCTTCTGCATAGTGGAGCATATGTTCTGACAGATCAATACCGACAACGTTGTATCCTTTTTCGAGAAGATGTACGGCAAGGTGGCCGGCACCACAGCAGAGATCGAGAACGGATTTACTTGCTTTACCAACCGTTGTATTTTCATAGAAATTGAGGATCAGGGGAGCTGTTTGTCTGGCAAAGTTCGACCATTTTAAATTGTACACGCGAGCAAAACCGGGACCATACGCCTGCATTTAAATCTCCTGTTTTTTCCATAATACATGGATACGTAACTAAGATACAAAATGAATATAGAATTGAAAACAGACTTTGATTGTATTTATGAGAGGGTTGATTATCTCCCTATTTATAAGATGGATATCACCGGTAATAAAACCACAACGCAACCAATTATATCCCTCAACGTAATATCAAAGGAGAAATGATAACGGTTCTTGGATATGCTATTCAAAATGCGTTTTCTCCACATTCTGTCTGCCATTCTTGTTATTGCAATATCTGCATCGGCCCAGGTAGAAGTGATCGAACTGACATTCGATCTTCCAGCTATGGATTCAGAGACAGATCAATTGTATAAGAACGTTGTGAGAATTCAGGGGACGGGTGGCTCATGTCAGAGTGGACTTTTCCTGATGACTCATTACGGTGATCGAGAAGATCTCTTTCAAAGAGAAAACCGGAGTATGATTGAGAATCCATTGATAGATAGAACCTGGAGATATTGTACGTCTTTCTCTGTGTCCAGCGATGATGCCGTATTGATGGGTAGGAATTGGGATAATGAAAATGTCGGTTCGATAATCGTGAGTTATTACAATCCCACTAACGGATATTCTTCAATTGCTTTTTCAAGGGCAATTGATCTGGGTTTCCCATTACATGTTGATCTGTCTGAAATTGCGTCCAGTTATCCTGGAGACAAGTTGCTCCTGGCTCCATTCTGTGCGTATGACGGAATGAATGAACACGGTCTTGCTGTGAGCGTTGCCGGTTCGAAGAGTGAGTCGGTGGAACCGATTGAGGGAAGGGAATCTATATTCGTCCCGTTTCTGATCCGTAAGATTCTCGATCAAACAAAAAGTGTTGAGGAGGCTGTTCGACTGGTGGAGGAATTCGTTCCCTTTGATTTGAATGTCAATTCACTTAACTCCCACCTGTTTGTTGTCGACTCCTCAGGACAGTCAGTAGTCCTTGAGTACGCTCAAAACCAGTGGAGGATGATATACGGAGAAAAGCCCTGGCAGGTAATGAGTACGAAGCCAATTTATAATGTATCCGACTCAACTCTTCGGAATAAATGCTGGCGGTACAGAACAGTATCTGAGAAGCTTGGGAACAATGTGGAAAACACAAGCTGGGAAAACTGTATTGGAATTCTGAAGGATGTTTCACAGGTTGGAACAACCTGGTCGGCTGTCTATTCCCTTACGACGGGAGAGATGTACTTATCTGTATATCAACAGTGGGGTACGGTTTACCATTTGAAACTACCTTGAAAAATGTGTTCCTTGATTGTGATACTTAATTTGGAGTACAGAGATAAGACCGAGAATAATCTCGCGTTATTGAGTGAGTAAAAGTCGGTTTGAATAGAGGAGATGCAACGGAGAAGAAGAAAGGTCTGCAAAGCCCCTATACAATTGGTAGTGCAGTTATTGGTAGCGCGATTATATGGGGAGCGACGCTAATCGGATGTGCTATCAGATTGAAAGGCACCGAGTGTTATAGCCAAATTTCTCACATCCTTGCTCTGGGAGCGGGTGCTCACCTGATATTGATCTGGGCGCCACTATCTGCTCAGCTTATAAAGCTTTTCAAGCAGAAGAAGGATTAGTTAGTGGATTTATCTCAACTATCAGAATGGGTTAGATCATGTCACCCTTTCTTCTTGACAAATTAAGTAAAAAGTGTATAATCTCAGAGCGATATGGCACAGAGAGACAAAAAGAGCCGTCCGGTGGCGAAAGCTGCTGTAAGCAAGGCAGATGCACCGCTTCCATTCGGCAAGACGAATTTAATAGTTTTTATAGCCGGTTTGGTGGCTATAATTCTGGGGTTCATAACTTTAGCCTCAGGATCGGAGACTCTCTCGCCGATACTTCTTGTACTGGGATATTGCGTAGCGATCCCGGTGGCGATACTCTGGAAGGACAAAAGGCAGTAAGCCTATGGAACTTTCGGGCGGTTAGCTCAGTTGGTTTAGAGCGCCTGCCTTACAAGCAGGAGGTCACTGGTTCGATTCCAGTATCGCCCAAATGGATATAGACATATATTTTGCAGATATAGTCGGGGTTGTAGTTCAGTTTGGTTAGAACGCCTGCCTGTCACGCAGGAGGCCGCGAGTTCGAGTCTCGTCAACCCCGCCATTATTCAAGCCGCTGCAATGCGCGGCTTTTGTTTCGTGCGGATGATTGCTTTTCTGCCATCTATCGATTTCCATCACCTATACCAGATCACAGAAACAGAGTAGAATTAAAGTTGATTGCATACCAGCACTATTGTCTGGAGGTGATCAATCATGAAGTTTCCAGACGAGATCCTCTACAACATCGATTCTATTCCAGTTTATCTCAGTAGAAGAGGTTTGGTATACTGTGGTGACTGTATCAAGATTCTCCGACAATTTCCCTCATGCTCAATCGACTTGATTGTGACCGATCCGCCTTACGGTATTGCATATAATCGTAATGGGACGCAAGTCATCAGGAACGACACTAGAAACAAAGCGACTGCTTTGTTTGATTCGCTTCTTATTGAGGCAGCCAGAATTCTCAAGCCGGGACGATGTCTTGTTACTTTCTGCTTCAGTGGTGGGAAGAGCCCGATTTTTCCAAACTGGATTCGACTGATGGAAAGATATTTGGAGTATAAGAACACGATTGTCTGGAACAAGGGATCTATCGGACGAGGTGCACATTACCGCCATCAGTATGATCTCATTCTCGTTGCAAAGAGGAGAGGCAAAAAGTGCTTATGGAATGGAGATTACAATGTATCGAATATTATAATGCAACCAAGGGCTTCAGTTGGAGAGTTGGATCACCCAACTCCTAAGCCGGTGGAGTTGTTGAAGCATTTCATCAGGTTGCATTCAAACAAGGGTGAAATCGTAGTGGATCCATTCGCTGGACACGGCTCAACGCTCATGGCCGCTTTTGCCCTAGGAGTGTGTCGGGATACTCTGCTTGGATTCCGAATATAAGCGAGAGAGATTTGAGATATTGACTGGATTTGAGGATATCTCGTTGGGAAGAGAG
>Ga0272443_10003445_pt1 | contig 18617 bp, 19 predicted proteins | sample SSMAcet12_FD_193581 | JGI IMG/M metagenome (GOLD analysis project Ga0272443, IMG submission 193581) | Marine sediment archaeal communities from Little Sippewissett salt marsh, Falmouth, MA, United States - SSM-Acet-12 | ecosystem: Environmental > Aquatic > Marine > Wetlands > Sediment ... | reverse complement strand
TTTACTATTTACATCATGGCCCAGAGGCTCCCTGCTATGAGGATATTGAATTAAGCAATGAATCATTTACCAGCGGGGAGATTGATGCAACCCTGGAGGAAGGAATCACAGAGGATCTGGCTGAAGGCGGTCATTATGGGGTTGAGATAACGGGCGGGCCCTGGGATGATGGGTCAGTTGATCGTAAGGATGCGGCTTATTCCTGGGACGGGGCTGTGTGGTTGCCCCTCGATGGCAGCACAGAGGAGGTGTATTGCGTTCAGGATTTGGAGACTGGCGGCCAGCTGTATTATCTGGAGGCCCAGACAGATACCCTGTATTTAAGGGTTAACGATTTAGAGGATGAATTTGATGACAACGATGACAGCCTGGATTATGAGATCTATGGCGTGGTTGGATCTGGGGAGACTGGCTGCGGGGCATATTACACAATAGGGTCCCTGGTGTTTGAAGAAGAATGGGACGCAACATTCAACGATTGGCAATACCCAGCTAATAAAGATTGGCCCATGTTAACTGATGTGTATTTTGAGAATTATGACATTTACAGAATCTTGATTCCTCATACATATCAGGATGGTATCTGGTATAACGCTGAGGCCCAGGTCAGGCCAACCCTGGGAGGGCCTTGGGTGGATCTGGCAACACATTCTCAAACTGTTTGCGTAGAGGATCATGATGCCAGCGTGTTGGATGAGCCTGGCTGGGTTGCTTATTATTTTGAGAGCCCCGAGGATTTCACAACCTATGAGATCAGGGCTCATGATCTTGATGGTGACAGTGATTCCTCTTTTGATAATAACGCTGGGGGCTTTGCGGTTGAGGTTTACGCTGCCAGCTGGAATCCTCCAGTTGCTGGCTGTGCCTCAGTCTATGATCTGGGGCCATTAATTCAAAATGTCAGCGTGCCAGCAAGTGCACAAAATGGCATTATTATTCCTGATCCCAGCTATAACATAATGACAGAGGAACAGCCAGAATTATTAGTTGGAACATCTTACATGTTGGAGGAGCCATCAACCTGGGGGGGCATGTATTCTGGCGGCGGTGATGTTGCTTATTTTGATTGGGAGATCTCAGCGGATAGATCAACCTGGTATGACATTGATGATTTTGCTGATTGCATTAACCCAACAGATAACCATCATGATCAATACTTTTTTAATGCGGGGGTTACACAATATTATATAAGGGCCAAGGATCTGGATCTTGATGGTAGCTGGTTGGATCAAACTGGCCAGGTTGAATTAAATTTATATTATGCTGATGATCTCCGGCATGATCCTGTTGATGGGCAATGCCCCAATTTGATCCTGGGCGATTCGATCTATTCTGGCTCAGTTGCCTCTACTAATTCAGAGGGCGGCTATCTGCCAGACATGATGACACCAGGCCAGCTGTATGCCATTAAATTAACGCTGCCAGTTTGGACGGATGATTCAGTAGATCAGAAAGCAGCCCAGATCAAACTAGGCGGTGATACAACCTGGAATGATTTTTATACCTGGGATGGGGCATTTTGCACTGAGAAGGATGCGGAGGATTGGCCAACAGCCTGGATCCAGGCGGCTGATGTGCGTTATATGCTCAGGGCCGATGATAGCATTGGTGATAATTCAGGCTGGGTCAATTACACGATCTATGAGGCAGATTGGATAGAAGATCCAATCTATCCCAGCTGTGAAAGCGATTACGATCCTCTGGAGTTTGCTGATTTTGTGCCAGCGCATCCAGAGATCTCAGCAGCGGCCAGCAACGGGGTGACGATTCAAGATTTCGCACTGAGGGCGGGGGTCTATAAGATTGAAACAAGCGGCGGCCCCTGGAGAGATGCGGTTATAGGCGGCGGCGGGGAGCCTCCCATAGATTCTTATGAGTTAGAGATAAGCCTGCTTAATGGGGCTGTTAATTCCTGGTTTGATTTACAGGATGTTGCTGATTGTGTTGTACCCCTGCCAGATGGCAATCATTCCAGATACTATGTGACGATTGATGAGGAAGATGATGCGGCGGTTGTAAGGCTGCGGGTCAATAATGAAGATGATCTCTGGAGTGATAACTTGGATAGTATGAAATATAGCGTCATGTATTCCTCTGAATATGTTGATCCTGATTATCCTTGGGATCCTTACCCTGATGGCCCATTTGTGCAATCGGGCGGCTGTTATCTGGTTTGTGTGAGGCCAGACAGTTCCTTAAATGTTCCTGCATGGCTGGAGTATTTTAGATGCCAGCTGATCAGGCGCATTTCATTTTGTGATTATCACTTCGTTAAGCTGGTTGCCATGCGTGAATTGTTCTATGATCGGGAGCCATTTGGATCATTGCAGGAATTGGGCGCAGCGTTTGGCCTGGTGCGGGAGCAGGTTGATCAGTACCAATGGGCTGAGGATGGCGGCGGGGCTGGGCCCCCAGAGGTTGAGTATCCTGAGAATTTTATATTTGCTTCCCCTGATGGCGGCGGGGCAGGGATTCCCCTGGTTGGTGATGACACAATTTGGGGATCTGGAGAGATAGATATATTTGCTGATGGGGGAGAGACATTTAACACAACATGCAATAACCAGCTGGCTGATTCTTTAGGGGAGAGACTGGCAACCCCTGTTTGTTTTGCTTTTAATGTGATTGATGCCCTGGGATTAAGTACCTGGTTCCAGCTGTTTTGGGACATAACAATGATTGTGGCCCTGGGCATGTATTTTCAAAATAGATGGCTTAAGCCAATGAGTAGCTGAGGCAATTTACAATGATCACAGATAAGGGATTCAGGGCGGTTATAGTTGCTGTAATAATTGGCATGTTGCTGGGCTTATTATTGACAGCAACCAGCGGCAGGGCAGCGGGATCATATACATATTATAGGCCTGTTGTGATTGAATCGGATTATGTGAGTTGGACTGCTGCCGATTTCCCCATAGTGATTAATAAAACAATCTCAGATCTGGCAACAGAGGCCAATGGCGGCGATATTCAAAATACAGTGGCAACGGGCGGGGCCTCGGATAGCTTAACGATCCCTGCTGATTTTGACGTTGGGACAGATGACAGCTGCTCAACCAGTCTTGATTTTGAGTGGGAGAGCTATGATCCAGCAACAGGGGCAATAGTGCTCTGGGTCAGGATCCCTAACCTGGTTCATAATTCAGATACAACAATTTACCTGTGCTATGGTGACGATTCTAAAACAACAGATGAAGAAAATTATGAGGGGGTTTGGAATAGTGCCTATAAGGCTGTTTATCACATGGACAGCACAGTGATTGACAGTACCAGCAACGGGAATGATGGCACAGATTACGCAAACGGGGGGGATGTTGCTGGCCAGGTTGGGAGGGCCCTGGAGTTTGATGGAGATGATGATTATTGGGAGGTGGCTGATAGTGCCAGCCTGGATATAACGGGCGGCTTAACCATTGGGGCATTTGTCTATTTTGATTCCTGGGCCAATATAAATACCATCTTGGGAAAGGGTAACACAGGTTATTTAATGAATATGCTGGGGGAGAATTACCCAGCCTGGGATACTAAAACAAATAACTATTTTGATTCAACTGGCTTGCCATCAGATAATAAATTAAAAGATGACATGGGCTGGAGTACAGGAGAATTTAATTATCTGGTCAATAGTTACAGTGACAGCAATAATCGTTATCAGTGGTATCACAACGGGACAGGGGAGGGATCTAACAGCACATCAGCTTCTATGTCAGCCAATAACACAGATATGCAAATAGGCATGGAGCCAGGATTCTCGGATAGAGATTTTGATGGCAGGATAGATGAGATCAGAATATCCTCAATTGAGAGATCCAGCGCATGGATTGAGACAGAATATAACAGCATGGCTGAGGCTGATTTCTTAACAGTGGGTGCAGAGGTTGGCCCAACCCCAACCCCAACCAATACCCCAACAGAGACAGCAACCCCAACCCCAACCCCAACCAATACAGCAACCCCAACCAGTACCCCAACAGCAACCCCAACCCCGCTGCCAATGACGGATCCCAGCATTGTTGTGACGGATGACATAAAAGAGGAGATAAGGGCAGCCCTCACAGCAGATCTGCCAGAGGAGGAGGCAACGATCTGGGCCATCACAGATATATATACATCAGGCAATTATTCCATGGTCAGCATTGCTGGCCTGGATGAAGGAACAGAGACAGACTGGAGTTTTCAGGATGCGATCTGGATGGGCACAGCGATTGTGAGAGATAACGAGGACACAACATACACAACGGGCCTGGTTGGGAGTGCAACCTATACAACCCTGCTGAGTGAATCATCATTTGATGATCCAACAGCTGGGGCAGCCCAGGGCGGCGGCGGCGGCGCATGGATCTGGTTCCCTTTCCAGGCTGGCACAAAGGGATTTTACGGTCATAGGGGAGTTCATGGGGCCAGCCCAGCCCTGGAGGGTTGGCTGGCGGTTGATTGGGTTGGTGGTGATACATATGGTGATTTAACAATGCCAAACATGATATACGGTTCTTGGACTGAGCCCATTGTATCTGTTTGTAGAGATGGCACCAGCGTTGCCATTTATACTGAGAATTTTGCATACTATCATTTGGCAGAAAACTCATCATTGCAGCCAGGGGTTATGATCAGGCAGGGCCAGCCAATCGGGGCCCTGGTTAAGGGATCGTTTAATGATGATTGCGGCTGGGCCAGCCAGGACCCTACCAGCTATCACATCCATTGGTGTTTTAATCCCAGCCCTGATTATTTCCAGGCTGAGGAATGGATATTAAACACATCCGATGAGGTCTGGCGGCGGGGCAGCGATCAGGTGGATGTTGGGGGTTATATGATGGCTGAGTGGCCTGGTCACGATGGCCCTATTCCAACAGCAGGGCCAACAATAACCCCGGGAGGGCCAACCCTAACCCCTGGGGCCCCTCCCCCTCCCCCCAGGGCATATGGCGGCGATTCTCTATGGGATCCAGTAGTGTTGGGGTTTTATCAGATAGCTGAGACAACAGCCCAGAGGTTCCCTGAGCATGAAACAGCAGGCATGGGCAGTCAGATCACGTCAGGGGCTGAGATTGCTATAAGGGTAGCCTTCACAATGTTAACCAGCAATTTTGATTTAACAATCTCAGTTATTGTGTTCGGTTTGCTTGCAACCGCTGAGATTGTCAGGCTGATATATGCCATATTCCTGGGCGTTAAAAAATTGATTCCATTTGTAGGATAGATAATATATGGGCTTAAGGGATCTGTTCGATAAGTCAAAATATCATTTGATAAAACAAGGGGAGGATGCAACCAGTATAGGGACTAATGAGAGTAATAAAAATCCTGGCTGCCTGGTCTTTTATATTCTCTTTGGGGTTTTGCTGGTGGCTGCTGTGATTATTGCAGTTAAGGGATCCAGGGCGGCCAAGGCTGCCAATGCAACCCCAACCCAAACCCCAACCTTGGCACAGTCCTATACTCCCACAGCAACCTTAACCAGCACAATAACCTTAACCCCAACAGAGACAGCAACCCCAACCCCGCTGATCACAGCAACCTTAACCCCAACCAGCACAGCCAGGATCATAACCCAGATTGTGGAATCAACCAGGGTGGTTTATTTGGTTCATACTGTGACAGTACCAGATCCTATCCTGATCACAGTAGTAGTGACAGCAACAGAGACAGCAACCCCAACAGAGACAGCAACCCCAACAGAGACAGCAACCCCAACAGAGACAGCAACCCCAACAGAGACAGCAACCCCAACAGAGACAGCAACCCTGGAGGCGGCACAATGAGCCCTTATATATCAGTCATAATTCCAGCGCATAACGAGGCTGCCAGAATTACAGCAACCCTGGAGGCTGTGAGAGATTATTTATATTATCGGTGCAGGGATTCAGAGATCATAGTAGTAGAAAATGGCAGCAGCGACAACACAGCTGCCCTGGTTATGGAATATATTGCGGCACATTCTCCCTGGCCAGCGGTTAAGTTGATCAGGCGGGATGTGGGAGATAAAGGCAGGGCTGTTAAGGCGGGTATGCTGGCAGCTGGGGGAGATTATAGATATATGGCAGATGCGGATCTTTCAACCCCAATAGATCAGCTGGGTTATTTTATTTTATTGGCCAGGGGATCTGGTGCAGATCTGGTCATAGGCAACAGGATGTTGATAAGTAACCAGACTAAAACAAGGGAGATATTAAGCAACGGATTTAATGCGGCAGCTAATATAACCCTGGGCAGGATCTACTCGGATACCCAGGCAGGATTTAAGCTGTTTACAGCCTCAGCAGCTGAGAGTTTATTCTCCAGGCTCAAGGTGTTTGGCTGGGCGTTTGATGTTGAGATCCTGCTGATTGCTCAGCAGCAAGGGCTTAAGGTTGTTGAGTTGCCAATAACCTGGAGGCGGGAGCCTGGCAGCAAGATCAGGGCAGGCGATCCCTTTAAGATGCTGGCAGATCTGGCCAGGATTAAACTAGCACATGCCCCGCATTAAATGGCTGGCAGCGGCAATCATTTTATTTGTTCCCATCACAGCGGCCAGGGCTGGAGGCCCAGGCAATGATTTTAGGATTGAGTACCAGGATCAGGATTGTGAGATCTATGTCTGGCAGCTTATGTCCTGGGAGACATTGCAGCCAGCTTGCTCATTCTGGCTATACAACGAGGGCCCCCCAACAGCCTCAGAGGTCAAGGCGTTTTGTGGGTCAGAATTATCAACAGCCTGGTATAAGACAGCCCCGTCCTCCCCCGCTGGAGAGGCCCCAGATTCTGGATATTATGTATTATTGGACAAAATAGTGTTTTCAACCTGTAAAATGGCCTCTCATTTGCCCCCTGTTAAATTTAACTACACAATTTACAGCAATATATTGGATATTCAGGCAACAGAGCCCCTGCCCAATCAAGAGATAATAAAGATTGAGGGTAGCCTGGGCGGTCATCCTTTTGAGTGTCAGGGATCCAGCTGCCAAGTGATAATTATCCCAACAGGCCCCAGAGGGATTGAGGTTAACTGGTGGGCGGTTTCTTCATTCTCAGAACATCCAACCCCAACCCAGACGATTTATATTAAATATGATCCAGATAGTTGGCCTGTGCTGGTTGATTCCCGGCATGGCACAGCTGCCCAGCGTTATTGGGGCAGCTTCCAACCGTTAGAAGTTCCTGCCTGGCTCAATCCAGCTGCCCAACCATCATCTGAGGGGTTTGCGTATCTGGCAGGGCGGCTGATCAGCAGCGGCCAGGCTGATCCTGGTGATTGCCCTGATTATGGGTTAATGAATAGTGGTTATGCCAGCGTGTGTGGCTTAGATCAGGCCTGGCCTATGGTGATTGAGTACCAGAATCAGTTAGATCAACAGATAACAGAGGCAGCAGCAGCCCAGGAGATCCCAGGCCAGCTGCTTAAGCGGGTGATAGCTATTGAGTCTCAATTCTGGCCAGATCAGCACATTAACTGGGGGGCAGCGGGAGAGGCAGGCCTGGGCCAATTAACACATAACGGGGCAGATACGTTGCTTATGTGGGATTCTGGCCAGTATGAGGCTGTTTGCAGGCCCCTGTTTGGTTCTGAGTGTGATTATAGTTATTACAGCCTGGATGATTGGCAGCGGTCAGCCTTACAGAATGAGATCATGAATAACCCCAGCCTGGAGACATTAGCCAGAGCTATCAGGGCCAATGCTGGCCAGGCTGGGGGGATCATCAGAGATATAACGGGGGATAGGCCTGGGGCATATATGAGCCATGCGGATCTATGGCGGGCTGCCCTGGTCAATTATAATGCAGGCCCTGGCTGCCTCAGAGCAGCTTTAAGGGATTTAAACCAGGCAGGCTATGTGCCATCATGGGGGGGGCTGGCAACCAGCCTGGGGGCCTTGTGCCCAGCTGCGGTGCGTTATGTTGAGGCGGTAACAACAACCCCCCTGCCCTACCAGCCAATAACTCATTAAGGAATGATTGCGTATAGGCATTTGATTGTTTTGATCCCTGCTTTTATTACAGAAAATAAAACAATTGCACAGAGGCCAGGGGATTAATCGGAGCTCCAAATACCAGGCGGCTGGGCAATTGGTTTATATTTTGTAATATGGTTATATCATGTTGGCTATACGCAATTGTTATTAATGCAAATAGTGAGTAACAATCCTGAATAGGGCATACAGCAGCAGGATCAGCCCAACAAATGACACAGCCCCTATAATGTAGATCTCCCCAAATGTGACAGTTCGGTCAATCCTGATCTGGCTGCCTGTGCTCAACTCAGGGTAGTATGCTGTATCTGGCTCAGGGGTGGGGGTTGGGGTCTCGGTTGCCTGGAGCAGCGGGGCTGCCCTGGCTGTGCTGGCCAGCAATGCTGAGAACATCAGCAATATAACAATTAACCAGGCTCCCAATACGATCCAGGCTTTAACTTTTGTCTTGGTCATCTTTGTCCTCTCTTTTTTCTTTTGCTTATTGCTCATTGCTTTATTAATTCTTTTGGCGGGTCAGGGGTTATCTAACCAGCTTTAACATCCTTGCCTTGGATCCTGCTGGTGGATCAACCTGGTATTGCTCCCCCCGGGCTCCATAGATCTCCCCATCCATCTCCATTAATAATTGCTCCATTGCCCTGAGTGTCAGGCGGCCTTTAAAATGTGCGTACATAACCTTAACTTTCATGTATCCATCATAATCATCCAGGGCGGCGGTTACTATTTCCTGGGGGGTCACATCATGGCCCCTGAGCAGTACTTTCTCCCCCCCCTCTTTAACGGAGGCTATGATCTTTTTTAAATGGCTGGGGCTAATGTACGGGGCCTGGATCTCGATCTGCTCTGTGCCCTTCTGGTATATATAACGTCCTCTGGGCTGCAACCCCCTGGCAGCCCCAGAATCAATAATTAATATGCTGGCTGTATTGGTGGGGCAGCTAAAAGCCATCTTGCCTGGCAGGTTTGTTTTAATCAGCGTTGAGATAACCTGGGCTTTTGGGCTCTGGGTTGCCAGTAATATATGGATCCCAACAGCCCTCATCCTGCTGGCTATGTTACTTAACTTGTTCTCAGCCTTATTGCCCAGGCCTGATACTAGTTTAATGTCAGCCCATTCATCAATCAGTAATATGATCCTGGGGAGCCTGTGCGCTGTTCTGTTCTTGTTATAGTTCTCGATGTTCTGATGCCCAGCCTTTTTAAGCTGCTTCATTCTGATCTCTCCCTCAGCTATGAGATAATCTAGGGCAGCTGGGACAGCTTCACGATCATATATAATGCCAGTCTCTGTGATAGGCTCAGGTTCCTCATCTTGTTTGCTCTTTTTCCTGGGCTCATTGATTTGCAGCAGGTGGGGGATCCCTTCATAGATAGAACATTCAATGCCCCCCTTAAGATCAACCATTAAGATCCTGAGATCCCTGGGGCTGGTTCTCTGGATCAGGCTGGCCATGATAACATGCATCATGTTGGATTTGCCAGCATCAGTGCTGCCAGCAATTAATAGGTGTGGCATGGCTGTTAAATCTCTGTATATATATTTACTATTCTCGGTTACTCCAGCAGGAAACATAAATTTACCAGCGGTTGCAGGGAAGCTATCTAGGGCATCCTGCATCCTTACATGTTTAGGGATTCCCCTAACCCCGCTGGCCCTTTCAACAATGTACCAGAGGCCCTTTTTTTCTGAATACTCAGCGGTTACTCTGTGCTGGCAGGCAATGGATAGATCAGTCAATATACTTTCATCAACCAGGTTAAGGATCCCAACCCCTCTGGGCAGTTCCATTGTATTAACTTTAAAGTAGATGGCATCAGGCTGGAGTACTATGTCAGAGAATCCAACAGAGCTGATTTTCTCCCCCATGACAACATCAAGGAAATCTCTTTCATACTGCCTTTTTCTATAACATAACTCTCTACCATTTAATCGTTTTATAATCCGCTGCCTGAATAACCTGGCCTCATCCTTAAGCAGGGATTCCATTTGTTTCCTTAGTTTATAATCCTCTTTAACTTTCTTTTCCTCTGGGGTCAGCGGCCTCCAGGGTCTTTGATACCAGAAATAATCTGCGATCTCTTTTAGTCTGGCCAGGATCTTTTTTATTTTGTTTATTCTTCGCTTCCAGCGTTTGGGCATCCTCCAGATCCTGCGCTGTAATGGCCTTTTATTTTCCTCCAGGGGGCTGGTTCTCTCTCTGGCCATAGTAGGCTTGGCCCTCCCCTGTTTTGATTCTCCCTGGCCCTCTCTGTGCCCCCCAGAGGCTCCCAGGGTTGGATCGTAGCTGCCTGGATCCATTGGCTGCCTGTTAATTACTGTTTGCAGGTTGCGGCGCAGAAATTCAGCGGCTCTCATGTAGGAATACTCCAGCCTCTACAAACTCAGACACAAATATGTCATAGATCCTTTTGTCATGATCAGCTGCCTGATGTCCTCTTTCTACTTCACATAATGGGGATACAGGGGATAGGCTGAGAATTGTAAAATAAGTATCAGGCAATTGATCAGGCGGCAGTTCTATGATTCCCAGAGCCTCCCTGGTTTGCGGGGTTAAGGCTCCCAGGCTGGCTTGATCTGGGCAATCAGGGAATTTATAACAGGGCAGATCTGGTGCTCCGTGCAGCATGGCCAGGGCTGAGGAATCATTAAGAGCATATACAACAGATCCAGGCTGCCATTCTTCTCTGATTGCCTCAATCCAGGGCTGGCTATCAGCTTTGTTGATCAGGTTGTATTTGTGATAACCCAGAGCCATGCCAATCAATAAAGGGATCATGATCACAGCAGCCAGGATCTTGCCTGGTTTTTCCTGGGCTTGAATCACAACAGCTATCAAGATCAGCAGCATTGGCAGGGATCCAATCAGTGGCCTGAATAATAATACAGGGCGGTATAACCAGGATGCTATAACAGCCAACAGCGTTGGTAATGCTGCCAGCACAACCAGGCTGAGCCAGCTATTATCTTTTTTCCAGATCCTGGCTAGGGTAACAATCATCACAACCAGGCCAGCCCCCATCATGATTTGACAGCCCAGGGATAACTCAGAGGGCAGCGCAAATGAGAATAGATTTTTTTCTATTGCCCTTAATACTCTCCCAACAGTTACGGGCTGAATCCAATACCCAGATGATTGTAAGTGCTGCATCTGCCTTAACATAACAATGCCCCAGGGCAACCAGATCAGCCCTGCCAGGCCAAATGCTGGGATCCATCTTGCCCATTCTTTCCTAGCTTCCAGCAGGGCGGCCACAGCAAGGCCCAGGCAATAAAACAGGCCATATGTATGAGTTAGGGCGGCCAGGGCTGCTGCTATCGTTAGAACAGCCCAGCGGCGGTTATATATGGCAACCAGGCCAATCAAAACTACCAGCTGCAATAGAGCATACATTCTGGCCTCTTGGCCATAATGCAGGTTCATTGGTGCAAATGCCATCAGGCCAATTGTGATGGTCTCAATCCAGGGATCCTCTGTGATTTCCCTGGCCAGATGCCCCGCCAAATACACTGATACAACAGAGAACAGGGCAGACAACAATCTCAGGCCCCAGGTTGAGCCCAACCCAATGCGCTGCATAGCCCACAGCATAAAGTAATGGGCTGGCGGGTGCACATCACCAGCCAGGGCCTGGATCATCTTGCTTAATGGCAGGCTGGTTGCCAGGTCAGTAAAAGCCTCATCATACCAGAGGGGGGCTGCCCCCAGGTTGTAGAATCTCAGGCCAATGGCCAGGGCGATCAGGCCCCAGTTAATCAGCCTGTGCTGTTTCGGTGTTATTTTCATTGTCTGCCTTGTTTTACCTTTTTCCTCGCTTGTGTTTTTTTCCTGTTCTGGATATAGTGGAATTACAGCGGCCATATTCCTGGGCAATGGTTTGAATTGTCTTATTTGTGCCCTCGATTTCCTGGCATATCATTTCCTCCCAAACTTCCTGCTGGTCTGATCTCAACTGCCTGGCCCTCCCATGATCTACATGGCGGTTATATAACTCAGCCCATTGTTCTCGCTTCACAGCTGCTGGGCTCATTGGTATTGCCCTCATTGCTCAGCCCTCCAGATCTCAACATCCTCGATCTGCCAATACTCAACAACCCCAACCAGCTGGTAATTCTCAGCGGTTAGTTCTTCCAACCGTTGGGACAGATCGGGGTCTATTAGCGGGTCCCTGGGCCAAATGATCCAGGCAGCCCAGCTGCCAGGCGTTTGATAATCACAGCCAAATGATTCCATCAAGGCCCTGGATCCTAGGCTGTTATGATTCTCAGCTTCAGCAATCCAGCTGGGGTTATCCAAATACAGATCAAATGGCAGGGCTGCTGTGCCAGTTGCATACAACACAGAGCCAGCAGGATCCTGGTTGATCAGGCTGGTATAGTCTGTTAAATCTGAGCCTTTAATACCAGGGCTCCATTGGGCCAATGAATAGATCAGGACAGCAGCCAGGACAGCTGGGGCAACCAGCTTATGAGGTCTATATTCTCTCATTGCGGTTGCTGATCCAATCCAGATAATAAAGGGATATAGCAGCGGCATTAATGGCCTATAAAAAAATATAGGCCTGGAGATCAGAGACACAGCCAGCAGCAGGGTTGCTGGCACAATCACCAGCAGCCCATTGGTTACAACAATATCATCAGGGATCTTAGCATCACGATCACCAGCCCTGAGTATCTTGCCCCAATCGGATAAAGCCAGGCCAAACATCATCAGGGCAATGATCAGATAGAATACAACAATCAGCAGGGCAGCTGCCTGGATCTCGGTTATAGTTCCAACAAATAGGGCGGTCATGATACTGTTCAGAATCTGGCCAGTGGTCAGGGGCATATTTATATAAGTGGCAGCAACAGGGCTGGTCAATATTGGCAGCAATACAGGGATACCAGCAACCAGGGCAGCCAAGCCAGCTGCCAGGGTTTTCTTAGCTGTGCTTTTAAATATTGCCCTGCTGTTTAACATGCCAAGCAGCAGCCAATCTCTAATCAGGTTTACTATCACAATTGAGATTGTGAATATAACCCCTGTTGGGTGCCCCCAGATCATCAGGCCCATGATCACAGCTGCCCAGATATACTGCCCTCCCATCAACAACCAGAAAGCGGTTAAGTACAACAGCCCCAGCAGGGCATATACTCTAGCATCCTGGGCCAACCAGTAGAATCCTGGCAATAGTGTTAATGCTGAGATCCATAACCTTTGATTATCAGATACTTGCCAATCATCCAACATTTCCCAGACAACAGCCAGGGCCATGATTGAGAATAGCAGGCTGGGGATCCTGGCCAACCAGGGCGCATTTTCTAACCATGCAAATGGCTTGATAATCAGATAATACAGGCCTGGTGTAAAATCAAGCCAGGTTGCCTGAATCAGATCTGGCAGCGGCAGCCTGGCCATGTTTACGCTAAAAGCCTCATCATACCAGAGGGGAGAATCCAGCCCCCTGCCCCTCAGCCATATGCCAGCGATTATTAGCAATTTAGATAATTCTTTTTTTATATTCATTTATTCCATTGTTACCAGGCCAACATCAACCAGCTTAGGGGCCAGCAGTGTTAGTGCAATAATTCCCAGGATGATTGCTGCCTGGAGATTTTGCAGCCATCTTATTATTTTTTTATTCCAGGGCAGCATTAAGGTTGAGTAATAACCCAGCATCATTATTGCCCCAAACAGGAACATGCCAAGCAGTAGCTGATCGGTGGCTGTGTATTGGTTAACCCATTCGGTATATAGCGGCCCCATCATTCAGCAACAGCCTCCAGAATATCGTTAAGGGTTTCCTGCATATCATCATCTTGATTATCTTCTGGCAGCCATTTATTGATCAACTGGCTGAGCAATGCTGCAAACACAGGCGCAAATATCAGTACAACATAGTCAGCGGCCATCAGATCCAGGTTGAGGTTTCTGGGATCAATTCCATGATTAATCACAATAACCTTAACCCCAATGCCAAACCCTGCCAGTATAATTAATAGTCTTTCCAGATATTCTCCAAGAAAGTTTTTTAAAACATCAGCAATTTTTTTCATGTGGTCATTCCTCCCAGCGATCCAGTCGCTTTGATTTGATGCCTGGCTGCCTGATAAGCAACCAGGTTAATAAACAGCCTGCCCCAAATGGAATCAAGCAGGTTAAACTTATGACAACAATTCCCAATTGTGTAGTATCCATTAGTTACCCTCCCTAGCTGGTATGATCTCCAGGCTGCTGGCTTTTCTTTTGATCTGTATTGCTCCCTCAGCCTCCAATCTTTCCATGTATCTATAAGCTGTGACATAGGGCAACCCAGCATTAATGGCCAGCTTGAATAATGATAGTCCTGGCGTGTTTTCTATTGAGGCCATCAGCTGGGCTTTTCTGATAGCTATTTTCTGATCACGTTTGCCCGGGCTTTTCTGTGTCATATATTCGTTTAAAAGAATCTTTAAATACTTAACTACTTCAATGATTCTGGTAATTTAAAGTAGTCTTTATTAAGTAATGAAGTATCAATCATCATTTTGACAATTAGTACAGTCATCATTTTGACAATTAGTACAGTCATCATTTTGATAACTAGGCCCCCCTAGTCATCATTTTGATAACTAGGCAATGCCAGGGCCATTGGAATCAGTACAGCCCTCATGTTGTAGGGCTCAAAATATGGGACATCAACCAGGCCATGTATTAGCAATGCGGCCAAGGCTCCCATGGCAGCCATCTTGATTAAGGAATCTTGACACAGCAGGATCTCTGATGTTGTGCAAATAAGAGCAATCCCAATCCCAATCAGGCCAACGATTCCCAGCTGGCACAGGATCCCTAGATATAAATTGTGCGGGTGAATATACATGACAGGATCCAGGGCAGCCCTGGTCTGGTTCATAATTCTGAAAGTGTTTAAGCCTGATCCTGTTATTGGATACTGTTTAAATATTTCCAGGGCTCTATTCCAGATTACCAGCCTGGAGGTTACTGGTTTAATTTGATTGGCTGGGGATCTGAGCAATAGAACAGCGGCCAGCTGGCAGGCCCTGGTTAAGCCTATAATCTTTGGCCAGCGGGTTCCTCGGCCTTTCCAAGAGCAGGCAACCAGATCACCAAACAGCCCAGCTATAATGGCTGCCCTGGATCCAGTGAATAACAGCAGCAGTGATGCCAGGCCCCAGCTGATCAACCCCAGATAATTGGCGGGGCTCTTGCGCTGAGTATTTAGAATAACAGCCATGCCCCCAGCAGTTAGCACATTTAAGAAAGCGGCGGTATTGTTGGGATTGGTTAGCCTGGATTGGCCCAGAGATCTGGCGGCCGCTGGGAATTTCAGCAGGGTATAAGCGGATCCAGCAGCCAGCAGGCAGAACAGCAGGCCCCGTTTATCTTTAATGTTGTAGATAACAATCACCAGGAATAAATTAACAGCCCAGATTTTTAACTCTACAATTGAGGTAGGAATACTGATAGAATAAATAGTGGCCAGGATCCCAGACAGTATTAATGGGAGATAACCCCAGCTGTGCTGGGGCAGTTCTATTGGGTTACTTTGCACATGGCTGAGAATCAACCAGCCTGCTGCTAGGGATACAGCAACAAGTAAGCCCAGATCAGCAGCCCCCTGGTATGCGTATCTCAGGCCTGTGATGTAAAGTAAGAAAATTAACCCAATAGTCTCAAATAGAATCCCTTTAATCCTCGGCAGGATCAAGCCAGGTTGTAGGTTCATTTATCTTGTACTTTGCCTGGTGTTCTGGTGTGAGAGGATCATCCATCCTTACCCTGAGAATCAGCCCATGATTCCTGGGGCCTGCTTCGGTCATGATCCTGGCTATTTTCTTTTGTACAAAATACATCTTAACCAGCTTGTTATTAAGTGCACGATCAACAGAGGCAGGAGAGCAGCAGGCCAACTCAGCCAGCTGTTCCCTATCAGTTGTGACAGTGTTCCTGATCTCCCCTGTTTTCACGTTCCAATAACAGAGGGATCTACAAGCTATCACAACATCAGAGGCAGTGCCCTTGCCAAGCAGCGGCCTCCAATGCTGCCAGAAATAATGGGAGACAAACAGGGCCTTGTGTGGCTGTATCACAGCTGCCCTGGTTTCCCCATAGGCCTGGGTTAACTGGGCCTTGCGGCCTTCCATGGCCAGCGATGGCGGCGGGTTGCCATTATTAGAGAATAGAATATTAACAGGTTGCCCCAGGATCCCTGCCATTGTTTTACTGGCAGTAGTTGAGAGCCTGGCGTTAAGCCAATCAACGTGATGGCCTTCTGCCCTGATCATGATTACATCATCAGAATATTGGCCTACTGTTAGGTCTTTAATTCTGAGATCATATACTGATTTGGATACTTCCTGCTTAATGAGATTCTTGGCCTGCCCCCAGGCCTGCTCTAATGTTTTTTTATTCGTCATAATAACCCTCTTTGTTTAATTCCTTAAATTTTTCATAACCCAGCCTCAACAGTTCTTTAATCGTATAGGCTTTAACTTCTGCCAGGTTAATAAACATGATCAACTCACTGTCAATGGCTGTGTCAAATGTGATAGTTGTCCTTAAAACATAGCTGCCTGGTTTTTTATGTGGCATAATATTACTTCCTGTGCTTGGTTTTTTTGGCATAGGGGATCCTCTCTATTTCTATCTTGGCGGCTTAACCATACTCGGTTTTTATTATAAGCCTTCGAGGTAGAAAATAAAGAGACTCCCAATTCATTTGCAGCAGCAGCCAGCTGATCAGAAAGCTGGCTGCTGTGTATTAATGCCCTGGTGGGGTTTTTGCCAAACTTGACAGCATAGCATTGGACAGCTTCGGCCAGGGCCTCGGTTATCTGTTTATCGGTTGGCTCTTTGAGATCCAGGCAGAATCCATAATCAAGCCAATAGCTGGTTAATAGGTTATCGATCACAGCCCCCTCTCAGCCAGCTGATGATCAGCGATGGCCTGGGCAATAGTCTTGCTGCTGGGCCTGCTGTTCTCCAGCTTCCTGCGGGTTTTTCTATAAGCATCTTCAAAACGGATGGATTCCATCAGGTGCTCATCAGCCTTGTGCTGCCAGTAGTCTCTTTCTCTTTCGATCTCTTTGAGTTTGTCTTTTACCTGGCTAATTTCCTGCCTCAGCTTAACAACCTGGCCAGGATAGCTGGCCAGGATCTGGCCCCCTGTTCTAATTGCGCTGATTGCTTCGGTTCTCATGTGTGGATCTCCCTAGTGAATTTGATACAACAGCCTCAGTGTATCAGAATGTAGTAAGAATTGCAACACATTTAATAGTGATATTAATAACAAAATGGATAGCATTATATACTACACTGTGCTAATCTGAGAGCCATGCAATCACTTATACAGCCAATTGTTAATATGATCGGCCTGGCTTTTCTTACAGTGTTCCTGTGTATTGTTCCTGTAATGGCCAGCCAAATGATCGTTAAGCAGCTGTATTGGTGGGGCCTTGGTGATGCAGAATGACAGCTCAGCAATTTGCTGATCTGCTAGAGGCCTCTGTGATTGTCCTGGGAGATCTGGTTAGCTGGTGGCTTGTGTTCCTGTTTGCAGGCGCAGTGCTGCTGGGCATAGTGATGTTGATCCTGGGATTTGCTCGATTCCTAATGGGCAGGCGGGTTGGGATTCCCCAGAATTACAACCCTATACGATGATCAGCTGGGGCATGGTCATATTGTCGTCTGGGCGTTTTATTAACCATTATGTGAAAGGAGGTTAAATCAATGCTTAGCTTCTCGCTTGATTTTGCTGGGGTTTTCACAATGGCCAACACGATCATTAATGGGTTGTTCCCCATTTATCTGGTTCCCCTGGGCATTGCCCTGGGCATTGGGATCCTTGGTGTCATTGTTAAAGCCTTCACCCGTATTGTCAGCTAATTTGGCTGATTCAATCCTTATATCTATCTGGCTTAGCAGCCTCCCTGGTCAGGGTTTCCCTAGGCCCTATAAGGGGAGGCTGTTAGGGGTTAATCTACATGACAGAAAATAAAGCAATCAAGATTATCACAGCTGCCCTGGTTTTATTTATCGGGGTAGTTGTTTTTGTTCTGGCCCAGGATGTGGTTACAACCCAGGCGGGGCCATTAAGGAATCCAGCAACAACAACCCCAATCCCAACTGATGTGCCAGAGGCTGATTGGTATTGGTCTCATGAAGTTGTTAACCTTACCTATTCGCATCCAGGCACAACAGGCACATTTTGGAGTGATAAGGTAACAGCCCCGGGATATGAGGATGTTGAGGCTGTGTACTTTGAATTTATAAAAAGGTGCCCATCTGGTAACAGCCATTGGGCCAAGTCAGAATGGGAGAATGTGGGCGGCTCATGGTCAGCGGTCAAGGATACCCAAACATGCGGCACGCTTAATAAATTCTGGTGGGAGCAATCAGGCGGCCAGTCCTATGCTGATACTAAAACAGAGATTGAATCAAGATTCGGGGCTGTTCCAGAAACAGCCATATCAGATACCAGGGCCAGCAGCAGCACAGAGTTTAGAGTAGGCACAGCGGCTGGGACTGATGGCGATGGCGGCTATACTGCTCAGCTTGATGTTTACTATTTACATCATGGCCCAGAGGCTCCCTGCTATGAGGATATTGAATTAAGCAATGAATCATTTACCAGCGGGGAGATTGATGCAACCCTGGAGGAAGGAATCACAGAGGATCTGGCTGAAGG
>Ga0272443_10003443_pt1 | contig 18624 bp, 27 predicted proteins | sample SSMAcet12_FD_193581 | JGI IMG/M metagenome (GOLD analysis project Ga0272443, IMG submission 193581) | Marine sediment archaeal communities from Little Sippewissett salt marsh, Falmouth, MA, United States - SSM-Acet-12 | ecosystem: Environmental > Aquatic > Marine > Wetlands > Sediment ... | reverse complement strand
AGAAACTGCGTCTTTCCCGGGAATCAAGCTGATGGGAATCTTCCGGCATATGATCTCCTCCTTTTAGAAGGAGTATATGCCATGCCTTGCCACGCTTGTGAAGATGGGGTTAAATGGCCGCTTACTACCAAAGGGCCAAATACGGACAATGAGCGTCCATCAAAAAAAAGATGGCCGCTGGTTCGTCCGTAGCCGTGACGAAGACGGCAAGCTGATCAATACTTATTTTGGAAGAGGGCTTGATGCAGAAAAAAAGGCTCGCGAACATAATAAGTCGCTCGGGTTCGGAGTAAGGCCATACCGAAAGACCCCCAAACAGCAATCTCCATTTTTCCACGAATTGGTCAACGGCTACACCGCCGCCAAAATGGGAAAGATCTCCGAAATTTCCCTTAAAAATATCATGTGGAAAATGGATGGAATCATCCACCCGACTCTGGGATGGAAAATCAAAGCAATCAATATAACGCCGGCCAAACTTGATCTGTACGTCCAGGTCCGCCTGGGGCAGGGCGTAAAAAAAACAACCGTCCATCGCGAGCTTTCCGATATCCGCGCCGTACTGAATTGGTCCGTCAAAAGGGGGTATCTGACCCGGAACCCTGCCGCCGGATTCGAGATGCCAACCAAAGACGATGAAATCATCAAACCCCCGACCCAGGAAGAGGTCAACGCGATCCTGGCCAAATCCCCAGCGCATCTTACCCGTGCGTTAGCTCTCAGCTACTATACAGGGCTTCGCCCAGGGATCGAACTCTATTCCCTGGCCTGGACATCCCTAGACTGTCAATCTCGCTCTCTCTTGATTATTTCAGCCAAAAAAAATGGACGTCCATCGCGTCTCGTTCCGATTCACCCCAATTTTTACCGGATCTTGCTCCGTTGGTACCATGATGACATCGACGACGGGTACCCGGACGAAACCACGATCGTGCATTTCAGGGACCGGCCCGTCCGATCGATCAAAAAAGCGTTCGCGTCCGCAAAAGAAAATGCGGGGATCACCAGGCGCCTGCGGCCCTATGATCTACGCCATGCGTTCGCGTCCACCATCCTCGAGGCAGGGGGTGATCTGAAATCGACCTCCGAATTATTGGGCCATACCCGCCCGGATACGACCGTTCGTGTGTACCAACATACCAACCTGGCCATGCACCGTTCAGCCGTCAACAGGCTTCCGGCTCTGGCCATCAATGGCCAAAATCCCAAAAAAAAGGGGTTGCGGTGATCTCCGCAACCCCTTGTTTTTTATTGGTCGGGACAGCAGGATTTGAACCTGCGACCCCAGCGTCCCGAACGCTGTGCTCTACCAGACTGAGCCATGTCCCGATGGAGGGTGCTTGTATGTTATGGCTTCGTAAAAGTCAATAGATGGAGGCCCCTTGGACTACATTTTTTATGCGGCAAAAGGATTGTTCAAGACCATGGTTTCATCCCTTCCGGGACCCACGGAGACGATCTGGATCGGCACATGGGTCAGGGCCTCGATGCGAGCCAGATAGCTGCGGGCAAGCTCGGGCAGATCGTCGTATTTGCGGATGCCGCGGATATCCTGACGCCATCCCGGCAGGGTTTCGTATACCGGTTTGCATTCGGCCAGTTGGTTGAGGTTGGCCGGAAATTCGTTGATTTGCTCTCCGTTCAACTCATAGGCGGTACAGATTTTCAGTTCGTCCAGTTCGCCAAGAACGTCCAGCTTGGTTATGGCCAGGCCCGTAAGCCCGTTGAGCCGCACCGCGTTGTTGAGGATGACCGTATCCAGCCAGCCGCAGCGCCGCCGGCGGCCGGTGGTGGCGCCGAATTCCGCACCGGTTTCCTGAATGTGGTTTCCGATTTCGTCGAACAGTTCCGACGGAAAAGGACCGGCGCCCACGCGGGTGGTATAGGCTTTGACGATGCCGACCACGCCGTTGATGTCTTTGGGCCCCACGCCGCCGCCGGCGCAGGCGTTGCCCGAAACAGTGTTGGAAGATGTAACGAAAGGGTAGGTGCCATGATCGATGTCCAGGTGGGTGCCCTGGGCGCCTTCGAACAAGATCTGGCGGCCGGATTGCATCGCTTTTTGCAGGGCGATGGAGACGTTGCAAACGTAGGGGCGCAGCCTTTCGGCGAATTGGGTGTACTGCGCTTCGATCGCTTCCAGGTCGACCGTTTCAGTATTCAGAAATTTTTCCAGGTAGAAGTTTTTATCCGGAACGATGGAGTCCAGCCGTTCTTTAAAGGATTGCGGGTCGATGAGGTCCACGAAGCGAACGCCCCTGCGGGTGGCCTTGTCTTCATAGGAGGGGCCGATTCCCCGGCCGGTGGTGCCAATCTTCTTGTCGCCCTTCATTTTTTCCCTGCCGTGATCGACCAGTTTGTGGTAGGGCATGATCACATGGGCCCGGTCGCTGATCATAAGCATGTCGGGTCCGACGGCAATGCCTTTGGATTCCAGATAGTCGATCTCGCCGATCAGCACTTCCGGGTCCACGACGACCCCGTTGCCGATCACGCAGACTTTTTTTTGCAGAATTCCTGATGGAATCAGGTGGCTGATGAACTGTTCGCCGTTGACGACCATGGTGTGTCCGGCGTTGTTGCCTCCCTGGAATCGCACCACCACATCGGCTTTTGCTGCCAGCAGATCCACGATTTTCCCTTTTCCTTCGTCACCCCACTGGGTCCCCACAATTGCAATATTTGCCACTTGCTGCTCCTTCATCGAAAAAGTGAACCCGAACCGGTCCAAAACCGGCGTTTCCGGTCCAAATCAGTTGCGCTTGCGCCGCATTTTGAAAAAATCCTGGATGATGCAGCGGCTGCGCTCTTCGCAAACTCCATGTATGATTTCGACACGATGGTTGGTACGGGAGTCCTGGCCCAGCTGGTAAAGGCTTCCGGCCGCACCCCATTTGGGGTCGAACGCGCCGAATACCAGTGTTTTCACGCGGGCATGGACAATGGCTCCCATGCACATGGCACAAGGTTCAACCGTAACATAGAGCGTAGTGCTTAACAAACGATAATTTTGAATCCGGAGGGCGGCGGAGCGCAGTACATTGATCTCCGCATGGGCCGATGGATCGCAGTTTCCGATGGTGCGGTTGTGGTCGCTGGCGAGCACCTGCTGGTCGGCGTCCACGATCACCGCGCCCACCGGCACCTCGTCCTCTTGGCCAGCGGCCAAGGCCTGATCGATGGCCATCTGCATGAAGGTTTCGTGAGGATTTTCCATCTGTCGCCAGTTAGCGGGTTTTCGATTGTTGATCAACACCTATTTGTCGGTCGGACGGCCATGCCAAAAAAGAATTCATTGACATGTTTCCCGCTTTGGCTTAAGAACCTGTCCAACTTTTTAGCGCCCGTAGCTCAGCTGGATAGAGTGCCGGACTACGAATCCGTAGGTCGCAGGTTCGAATCCTGCCGGGCGCGCCAGAACATCGAGGGGCTGCAGTCATCAGGCTGCAACCCCTTTTTTTATTGGTTAAAAGTAGGTTTGTGCGTAAGGCTATGCGGTTGCACACTATCTCAGTTACCGCACGCACACTATCTCAGAAAAACGAATAGGCGGGATTTGCCGGGATTTGCCGGGATTCAGTGGGATTTTGATGTAGCTGGATATGCTGTCATATCGGTGTGTTCGGCGTGGTGGTGATGTTTTGATTAGCGGATTTGGAGCGGAATTTTCGGTGGATTTTATAAGTCAGAAAAATGATCTGAAAACGCAAAATTTTTTGCTAAATTTGCACACTATCTCAGAATTTTGGACAACGACAAGTTAACCAGCGGCGGCTAAACAGAAGTGGACTCCTGAAAAGTTACTGGATATTTTAACAACACCAGTTTTTCAAACCGCCCATATAATAACTATCTGAGTTAAACGACTGGTTATGTTCAAGGGCTTGATCTTAGATAAAGATCGACAACCCCCTCATAAAAACCCGTATAAATGGTTTTGTTTACCCCTTTATCATAATGTTCTATCTGCCTAAGTGCTATCCTATTCGTAGGAAGATCTACAGAAATATCAAAGAACCTCGGAATTTCGCAAGTACTACATTCCATCTTCAAAAGGCAATTGACTCTGGTAAAAACAGGTGCCATCTGGTACTCACGTGATTGAAGAATTAATCCTTCGGTATTAGGTTCGTCTTTTATTTCTGTTACTTCGATTTTATATTGTGCTGAAACTTCTAACTCCTTCTCATATTTATTTTTCGCACTGAAAGCCAACTTGGTACTCAAATTAGTCTCTATAGCTCCGATTATTTTTCCGAGTTTTAACCCAGTCTTTTGAACAATTTCGGAATTTAAACCTAGTTCAAGTTCAGTTTTTACCCTTCTTTTATAATGAATCTCTTTAGACCCACTAATATTTCTCTCGGCAACCAATTTTGTTTGCCAATCATTGTCATTAACGAAGGGATCTATTGTCGAGGTAACGCGAATCAAGCTTATTTTAATTCTATTTTTTAACACCGGAAAATATGTTTTTTGAAATAATGTTTCATCTATCTCTGAAGTATATAATGACGCTCTTTCTCGATCATATCTTTGAATTGCTTCACGGATCGCAGGTATCAATTCAGAGGTCACATTTTTTTTATCGATAAATCTGAAAAAGCCTAAATTAACTGCTTCCACAGCATTAACGTTGTCTGAATGTGCCGTTAACATTATACAAGGTAAACTTATTTCCATATCGTTTTTAATTTTCGCCACCAGCTCTGTACCTAACATATTGGGCATTTCTTGATCAGTTACGAGTACTTTTATCGGATAAAAGCTTAGTATTTTAAGTGCATCATCAGGATTCTCAGCCAAAAATGGTTCCAAATTCAAATTCAATCGTACATCGTTGCCGAAATTTCTTAATGCTGTCTTTTCATCATCAACGATTAATATATCTCGTGGCATAATTAATCTCCAATTGGGCTAAAAACAATTTCGAAGACAGTCATTTCACCATCAGACTTCACCAATGATACTTTACCATCAACAGTTTCAATGCATCTCTTAGCGATTGAAAGTCCCGTACCTCTACCGTGCCCCTTAGTAGTAAAATTTCTAGAAAATAAATTTTCAAAACAATTATTCTGAATTGGCTCTCCATTATTAGATATTTTCAGTCTAACTAAGTTGTCAGTTTCGATGAATTTGCCTGAAATACTTATTAGACCATTTTCATTAATAGCCTCAAAGGCATTTTCAAGAATTTGGATAACAGCGATTAAAAGGTTTAGCCAGTGATATTTAAGATGTGGTATTTTAAGGTCTACTGAAACTGTAGCCTTGGATTCTGCACGTTCCCTTGTCATCCTCACAGCCTTCCGTACAAGATCGTCAATCGAAAAAATTTCAGCTTCTCCAGGGAAAAATCCTGCTCCACGATCTAAGATGGCGTGAATAGTATTAACCGCAATATCAGCGTTTTCAATCAAATCCACAAATATTTTAGCTTCTTTTTCAGAATCATAAGCTGCAATAATAGTTGGTAGTTTTGCCTTCAAATTTTTCACTGCAGTATCGACTGCTGAAAGAGGAGAATTTATGCTGTGTGTATATTCTGAAGATACTTGCTTATAAATTGAAATAATTTGATCGTGAGACAGGTTCTCACGATTTTTTGATATATCTGCAAAATCTGTTAATGCCTTCTTCTGGCTATCAACATCAATTTTTAATTTTTCTTGAAGGGTAATGAGATATGAGATTGATTTTTTTATTTCGTAAAACTCTTTTTCTCTTACTTCACTGAATCGTGCGTTGAATGACTTTAAAGATTCGATTGTATCATAAACATTACTAAATGAATGGAGCTTATCCTCTGTTTCTTTTCGATAAATATAATCTCGTTCTAAACTTTTTTTCTGAATGGACAGGTACCCATCGAAAAAAGCTCGAAGAGATTTCACGATGATCCAAATCATTGGAAAAATAACTAAGATTAAAATGGGAAACCAAAAATTTTGAACTACTTCAATGATCTCTTTTAACATCGAACTCATAATGGTCTCCTACTATGTTCCAAACATTCTATTTTAGACGGCCTAATAATCGCCGTATAATGCGACCATTTTGTAGACGAAATCGGTTTAGGAGCATAATTGGGCTCCTATTGCCAGCATCTACCGGATTAGAGGTCCAATTGGACCTCTAATAATTTGCGCATTATTAGTGGTTGCCCCATCCGTAAATTGCCGGAATCTTCTTTCGAAGTGGCAACAGGTATTTACTGAAAGAGCGCTGTTTTTTGTTTTCGTTTGTCGTGCCGAGACTAACGAACTGACAAACGAAACGCTTCGTTAATCAGCTTATCTTATGTTTTAGTATGTTTACGCAAAATACGCGATTTCAACTTGCGAAAGGACTTTTAAAAAAAAGAAAAATGAGCCGATTTGTTAGTAATTCATTACTCTTTCGAGATTTCGAAATTTAAATAGGTACAGCCAAAACTTGAAACGTTATTACGAATTTTGCAGAACCAAAGCTTGCTAAAGGAGGGAATAGTAAAAATTTAACAATAAACCACGTAGATAATCTTTTTAGGTCTTTCTGGAACAACGATTTGCCATCTTTTCAATTACCTATTCTGCCGGAATATCATTTTTTCGGGCAGGCGAAAGCTCCTCAGACACCGATTTACGTCGGTCTTCCCCCGATCTGCGTTCGGTTCCGTCCCAGACATCAGAATCATTTTGTTGGGTTTGGGAATGGCCGTGCTGAGTGCGTATTTCGATCCCGCTTTCCGACAGGGCCTTGATATATCCTCCTATCTTATAAAACTCCTTTAAAGAAGTTTTTTCTACAGCCATGAGGGCTTGGTTGATCTCCAGCGCAAATTCCTCATCGTCGAATTCCCGAATAATGTGATCATGTTGCATGTCGCGAATGCTATCGGTGGGGACCTTTTTATCCTCGATGGACAAATTTCCTTGATCCCCTTCGCCCATAAGTAACCAATTTAGAGAACAATCTAAGATAGCTGAAAGTTGTACCGTTTTATCAGCTTTTGGATAGACGTTTTTTTCCCAACTCTGGATTGTGTTGGTGCTAACACCAAGTTTATTTGCTAGCTCGCTTTGGCTAATACCAATATTTTCACGTGCTAATTTCACTCTATGGAAGAAATTATCTTGGTTCCGGCTTCTTTTCTCTAAGTCGGAACCTAAGTCGGAACTGATTTTTGAAGTGGGAACTGTCATTTAATTATTGTTAATTTAATAGTTTGCAAAATTTTCTAAGCAAATTTACTAAAAAATTAGCGAGAACCAAGAAAAACTGTTGACCACCAAGAAAACTTGGTGTAAAACGTTTTTAGTGCTATACAAGTTAGCGACGGTCTCACTCTAATTTAGATGAGCCCGGAATGTCAATGTCCGAGTCTTAGTAAAAAACGGACAACCTGGATCGAATCGGCGGACAAGATGAACAAGCCCATCCCCATCCAACTCGGTCTCTTCGACCAACCCACCCTGAATGTGATCCGCCCGATCAAACAGGTCATGAACACCGATGTCCGCGAATGCGGACTGTCCCGCGAGCAGATCGTGGACCGCATGAACGATCTGGCCGCCCGCTACGGCGTATGCCTGGTCAATGGCAACTGCAAACGCCTGACCGTCGAAACCTTCGAAAAATGGCTTAATCCCAACGAACTCAACCGGAGCATCCCTTTGAAGGCGCTGCCCGTTTTTTGTGCTGCCGTTAATCGGTGTTCGGTAATCGATGTGCTGGCTCATCCGTTGGGGCTTCGAATCGTCGACGACCGCGAACAAAAGCTGCTCTCATGGGCCAAGGCAAAAATGGACATCAAGGAGAAAAACCGGATTGTCCGCAGAATCGAATCGGAGCTTTAGATGAGCCGCAAACGAAAAGTCACCTACACCCTTTATGTAGACGACCGTGACGATGACAAAAGCATCGGACGGAAAGTGGTCGCCAGGCGCATCCGTTCCATTGCCCTGCGCAAGGGCGAAAAGATGTCCGACTGGGCCGACGAGCTGGGTGTGTCGCGGCAGTACATTTCGCAGGTGGTGAACGGCAGGCGCCGGCCGCAGGAAATCCGGGACTTTATCGAACGGCGCCTGGGTCAGCAATTCTGGCCCGAAAGGAAAAAGGTAGCCTGATGCCAAGAAATACGGTCTCCAGCTGGCTTTGGCAGCATAGCATTTCCATCGGCGACGTAGTGATGATTACCGGTGCATCGATGGAAACGACCTGGCGCACCGTCCGGGGCCAAGAGGACGATGAGAGGGTGCTGGCGTACCTGCGCAAGAAGGGTTGTCCGGAATATATGATCAATGACCGTATCGCATAAAAAGGTGGTGGGGCATGAAAAACAGCGAAGTTGAAGTGATCGATCCGTTGACGGAGCAGGAACAAAACCGTCTGACGGAACTTGAGAGGGTCGTTGTCGAAGGCATGAAAGGCCCCTTCGACAGCGGCCTCGCACTGCGGGAAATCCATGGGGAAAAATATTATCGCAAAACGCATCCGACCTTTGAAGTGTATGTGGAATCCAAGTTCGGGATATCCAGGCAGACCGCCTATCGACTGATCGATGCCGCCAATGTGTTCGAAAATGTCACCCATGGGTTACAAAATCCACCTTTGGGCTCGGATATCAGCCCGTTTCTTTCGCTGCCATCGAACGAACGCCAGATCCGGTCGATGTCGAAGCTTGCCGGACCGGAAGAACAGATCGAGGTATGGCAGCGTGCCGTCCAAACCTCCCCGAAAGGAAAACCCACCGGTGCCCATGTCAGCAAATTGGTCAAGGAAAAATTGGGTGTCACCGTCCAACGGAGCGGAACGAAAATCACCCAGGCCGCGCGCGAACTGCCCGAGGACTTTGTAGAAGCATTCCTGACGATCACGGAAAAACTCTTTGCCGCCAAGAAAAACAATTTCAAGGGGATCGACCGTAAAAAGGTGATCGAGTTCATCGAACGGTTGAGGCGTTTTATCGAGGATTGACCATGCAGGCACTCACGGCAAAAGAAATTTCAAAATTGCTTGGCGTTACCGTCAGGGCAGCTCGAAAACGGGCGCTTAAGGAAGGCTGGAAATATAGCCTGGCAACCGGCCGTGGTGGAAAAATCAAACATTACCCCGTCGACAGCCTGCCCGAGGATATCCGCCTCTTTTATAATAAGGAACTTGTTTGCCACCTGCCGGAGGCATCCACGAATCGCCTTCCGATTGCCGCACCGGAGAAAACGCCGGTACCGGCGATGACCGAAAAGCAAAAAGCCGTATTCAGCGCCAAGACCGACCTGCTTTTGCAATACAACCGTACCCTGGCCGCTGCCGGACATGGCAACAAAGCCGTGGCGCGGGACAACTTTATCCTGGCCTACAATTCCGGACTGATCTTCGAGGAGATCCACGCCATCGTCGGACCGGTCTCCTGGAAAACCGTCGAGGGCTGGAAGCGCACCATTCGTGCCGGCGGCGATCTTTCCGACCGCAGGGGCCGGTGGCGGCGCGGCAAGTCCATCGTCACCGCGCAGCAGGCCACCGTCATTCTTCAGATCGCGCTGCATCCAAACAAGCGTTTGATTTCCGAGGTAATCCGCAAAGCCAAGAATCGTATGGCCGAACTGGGGATCGACAACGGTCACAGCCCGGATACCTACCGGCGCTGGCTGATGGATTTCAAGGCCCACAATTATGACATCTGGTGTTTTCAGCGGCATGGCAAAAAGTACTGGAACGACAATTGTTGCTACTCCATCGAGCGCAACCCGGAGCTGATCAACGTGGGCGACATCCTGGTTGCCGACGGCCATAAACTCAACTTCCAGATCCTGAATCCGTGGACCGGCAAGATCGAGCGGATGCAGCTGATCACGTTCTTTGACATGCGGTCCAATATGCCCTGCGGCTGGGAGATCGCTCCCACGGAGAACACGGTGGCCATTTCGGTCGCGCTGCGCCGGGCGATCCTGATGCTGGGCAAGATCCCGCGCGTGGTCTATCTCGATAACGGTAAAGCCTTTAAAGCCAAGTACTTCCAGGGCACCGGCCTCGATACCGACCTCGAGCAGGCCGGTCTTTCCGGCATCTACAGCAATCTGGGCATCCAGACCATTTTTGCCTGGGCGTATCACGGCCAGTCCAAAACCGTGGAGCGTTTCTTTGGTGTTATGGCAGAAATGGAACGCGACGCGCCCACCTACACCGGAACCTCTATTGCCAACAAGCCGCCGCGACTGATGCGCGGCGAAAAACTCCATCGCAAGGTTTACGAAAAAGTGGTGGCCGGCAAGTGCCTGACAATGGAAATGGCCCATTGCATGGTGGCCAACTGGATGGACGAATACGCCCGCCGGCCCCAGGAGCGCAGCAAATACCTGAAAGGCTGGGCGCCCATCGACCTGTTCGAGCCGGGCCGTGGAAAAGGCGTTGATCCAATGGAATTGACCGCCCTGATGTGGACCAAAAAGGACGCCCTGGTCCGGGCCAGCCGCATCTCTCATATGGGCCGCTACTATTACCACGAGAATCTCTACGGTCGCCACCACAAGGTCGAAATCTACTATGACATCCAGGACCCCGGCTATATCGCCGTTTACGAGGACGGCGAGTTTGTCTGTATCGCCCACGAACAGGAGACAACCCACCCGGCTGCCAGGCAGTTGGGCACCGAAGAGGACAATCTCCAACTGGAACGGCAGATCGCAATCAAGCGCCACCAATACAAGCTGGCCAGCGGGCTTTCCAAGATGCTGTTGGAAAAGGAAGTCCTGCCGGCGCACCAGCAGCAATTGGAACGCGACGGCGTGACGCCTTCCGGACCGCTGAAGATCGACCGGGAATCCGCGCCCAAACAGCTCACCGCCGCCGATGAGAAGCGCATCGAGCAGGAAGCGGCCGAGTATTTCGAATCGCATGAGGAAAAGCCGGTGAATGTCTTTGCCGAACTGGATCGACTGGACGAACCGGACCGGTACGAGCAGCTGGTCAAACTGGAGGCCCGCCAGGTGGCGATTCCGAAAAAGTGGCTGGCCTTCATGCGCTACTTCGAACAGACGCCCGCCTATCGCAGCCTCGAGGAGAATGATTATTGGGAAGAGGTTCGCAAAAAGGAGGCCGTGATGGCGGAGGCGATGTGAGTCGCTGATCCGCGAACGGATAACAGAAAGGAGCATCAATGCCGGAATTACGCATATCTCACTCGGTTTTTATTCAAACGCAGAACGTCCGCAATGTCGTAACCATGATGGACGATGTCGGAATGGATATTGGCGAGGGCAAATTCGGAGTCGTCTACGGCAAAGCCGGACTGGGCAAATCCGAAACCGTGAAATGGTATCATGCCAATCGTAAAAACACGGTGTATCTCGAATCCACGGCCATCTGGATCACCAGTGAACTGGAGTTCCTGCGCGACTTTTGTTTCGAGTTGGGAATCGAGAACATTGCCCACCGCAAAGGCCGCTGTTTCCGTGACATCATCGAGTATCTGTTCGAGCATCCGGAGACCATCATTTTTATTGACGAGGCCGGCAGGCTGAAGGGCGGCCATCTGGAGCTGATGCGCGATATCACCCGTATGACCCTGTGTCCCATTGTGCTGATCGGTGAGCACAACCTGCTGAACCTGCTTAAGTACGGCGGCAGGGACGGGATTCAGACCCGAACTTTCAACCCGGTCAAATTCTCCCCCATGAAACAAAGCGATGTGATCATCTTCGCCAAGGAGGCCGCCGGAGTGCGGATCGGTGCGGATGTTTCCGCCATCCTGCATAAAACCGCCACCAAGAACACGACCGACGGCAATTTCCGGCTTGTCAAGCGGGCGCTGCAGTACGCGATCCAGTATGCCAACGGCAAAAATACCGACCGTATTACGCCGGAGATTGCGAACATGGCCATCAAGTCGGCCATCAAGTGGACAGAATAAGGGAGTCCGCCATGCCGAAACCGTTCGCCCAAAAAGTCCGGGAGATCATGCAGATCGACCTGAAAGGCCGTGAGGAGATCACCTACAACGATATTGCCGTTCGCCTGGACATGATTTCCGACAAGGAAAAGCGTCCTCTTTATCGAACCATGAGGGATTTCATCAAACGCGGCGAAGTGGTGCGCGTGCGGGACGGCGTGCTGTCGTACAAGGGTTTGGAAAGAGAATTGCGGCCGGCGGACAAGACCCACTGCATGTTCCGCCTGATCCGTGCCAACCGGAAGTATACCCTCATGGTCAGCGACCTGGTGGCCAACTGCAAAGTGGAAGAATGCACGGCCAAGGAATACCTGCGCATGATGGTTCGGCACGGCTTCATGCGCCGCATCGATAGGCCCAACAACCAACCGTCCCATTACAAAATGATCCACGACCCCGGTCCCAATCTGGTGAGAAACGAGGAGAACGCGGAAAAGATGCGGCGGCTGCGCAAGAAACAGAAGGAAGTGGAGGCGGCACTCACGGCCGTGGAATTGGCCATTAAAAAGGGGCGGGCAGCCATCGCCGATATGGCCGTCATTACCAAGGAATAAGCACATGCATCCAATTGTCGCCGTTTCGATGGAAAAGATGGGGCTTTATTTCGATGCCGCAACGTTTATCCCATACGAGCGGTACATTCTGCAGATCATCCTGGAAGGGCGGTGCACCTGTTCCATTCAGCGGTTCAGAAACAGAAAATCCGCCCTGGCCGAAAAATCCCAACTTACCGGCTATCGGGGAATGCGGCCCAAGGTTGTCGATACCAAAACCGGTCTGGAGGTGCCCGATGAGGATTAAGTTTTTCAATATCCGGTTGGCCGACCCCGTCTCGCCGCCATTCACCGCCATGGACGCCTTGAAACCGGGCATCCAGCTGGAGCACGCCTCGCTGTGCTTCGACTGCGAGACCGTGTTCCCGAACCCGGTCAACGGTCGCTGCCCCCATTGCGGATCGGCGTCGACCCGGCCTCTGGCCGGCATCCTCGAACAGCCGCGTCTGGACATCGATGTCGTCGATTCGGCGAGGAGGGCCTGATGGCGTTTATCAGTAAAAATCAAGTCAAGCTCTTCAATACCGCCGTCAGCAAAACCGGCATGACGAAGCTTGAAAGAAAGGCTTTGCTCGAGGGCCTGGGCGTTACTTCTTCCAAACGCCTGACACAAACGATGCTCGACGAGGCGATGGCGCATTTCGAGAAGTTGGGCTTTGTTCCCAAGCGTAAATATTCCCGTCCGGCGGGCAGCAAACAGCGGCTGTTGTCGAAAATCGCGGCCATCCAGAACGAATTGAATCTCAGCGACAGGTATGTGGATTCCATCGCGCAGCGCATGTTCAAAAACGAAGACGGCCAACCGGTAAGATCGCACCGTTGGCTGGATGCCGACCAGCTGCGCAGGCTGGTGGCCTCGCTGACCTATCACCAGAAACGAAAACGGAAGCGGCAGTCATGATGAATATAGACGATATTCTGCTGAGTCCTCATTTCCATAAAAACTGGGACACGCGGATGGGCTGCGATCCGTCTCCGGAGGCGGTCATGGCCGTCATCCGCAGCGGCATCCGGGTGCACAGCGGCCGGGAATTGCGGGATCTGTCCAATCAGCGCTTTGTCATGCTGGCTGTTTACTGGCACCCGGATCTGGACATCATCATCAGTGTGGACACGACCATGCGGCCGTGGCGGGCGATCTCGGTGCTCAGCAGGGATAACTGGCGCCGGCGCCAGGAAAGGAAAATCCGCAAACCTAAGCGCCGGAAACACGACAAACCGGGCGGCCGGTTGCGTCGCAAACCAACCGAGAAAAAATGGAGGTTCCGATGAGCAACATCAGTCAGGAAGATATCGGCCTGGTGCTGGATTTCATGAAGGAACGGAAATCCGATTTCGAACGGTTTTTGAGCGAAGGTCGCGGTCTGAGCGCCCATGCCGCAACGTTCATCATCGAGGATCTGGAGTTCCATCTGAAACACGAGAGAGTCGAATCGTGAGTCGCGGACAGGAACAGATCCTCGGCTATGTGAGGCAATTGCACCTTTTGTGCCGGGAGATGAACGGAAACCTGAGTGTCGGCATCGCTTCTCGCATGCTGGTGATCTCGAGCTGTATCAACGACATCCTGATGGCGCAATTAACCAAGCACAAGCCGGATGTATTCGGATCGGAATCGATAGAGATGCCGGATTGAACCGGTGAAGGAGGAAATCATGCCTGAGACATTGAGTTTAGACGATTTCATGGAAGATGCGCGGGGGCGCCTGGTCCCGAAGGGCATCGTCCCGGAGATCGACCGGGAAAGGGACGCGCTGGTCCGTGAAATCGTGGATGCGGCCAAAAAGCTGCAGCGTAAGATGACCGAATTCAAGTTTCGCTCGATGGGCGACGTGCATGCGTTCGTCGAACTGTCCGCAGAGAAATACGACGTCCGTTTGGGCGGGCACAAGGGCAACATCACCCTGGTCTCCTTCGACGGTCGTTTGAAAGTCCAGATTTCCAATGCTGAACATATCACCTTCGACGAACGCCTGAAAGCCGCCAAGACGCTGATCGACGAATGCCTGACTTCATGGACGGACAACGGCCGCGACGAGATCAAAATGATCGTCATGGACGCCTTTGATGTGGACAAGGACGGCTGCTTGAATGTCCGTCAGATCCTCGGCCTGCGGCGCTTCGAAATCGAGGACGAGACTTGGCAGCGCGCCATGGAAGCCATCAGTGACAGCATCCAGGTGATGGGCTCGAAAAGCTATCTGCGGGTATACGAGCGCACGGCGGCGGACGGTCGATGGGAGCCGGTGCCTTTGGATTTGGCGGCGTTGTAACTGCGAAACGCCTCCTCTTTTTGGGATGGGGCGTCGTCGTCCGGTGGCGCGGGCGGCCTGAAGAGCAGCCGGGATGAGGGATACCGTGCCCAAGATCGCCCGCCAGATAGAAAAGCGGATTTGCATGTACTGCGGCGGCTACACGTTCCGCAGGCGTCCGGTCGGGCTCTGGGCTTATTGCATGGTGCACAAAAAAAGGGCCGATGACGATCCGAAGAAACCGCCTCCGGGCGAACGGTCCTGCGACAGGTTTTTCATAAAAGGAGAAAAAAGATGATCGAAATGGCGGGATGGGTTTTAGCGATATTGCTTGGCATGGTGATGCTCTACGGCTTTTTAAAACAGGAGCATGAGTTAATCCAAGAATGGAGAGAAGGCACCATCCGGGAAACCCTCTATGTTCAGGAAAAGCTGATCGATGCCCAGGCTGAATATCTCACCGCCCACACGGAAAGAATAAAAAACGAGCCGCCACCGATCACGATATCCGGCGACGGCCTGGAACCGCATCTTGAAACGATCATATGGGATCTTTTTGAAAAAATCCAAATAAGGGCCGCCAAAGAAGGACTCAATCAGCTGTTTTTGGATAACTCGACGGTGGACAATCGTCCCGAGCAGGATTCCATCCTGGAGGAGATCCTGACAAGGGATGATCGTCTGCGTCCGGACCAAGGAGGTTTATTATGAACGAATTGCAAGAAGCCAGATCGAACATCGTGCATCTGCAAATTCCCTGCAGCTATTGCGGGAACATTATCATGGAAATCGACTGCGATCCGGACGCCAACGCCGTCGGGATACTCACCTGCCCGGAATGCGGGGATACCCGGACGTTCGATGTAACGGATATGCTGGCCATGGATGCAATCGAGAGTAGCCGATAGGAAAGCTTATGAAGGAAATCGTAGAAAAAATCAAAAAATGTTTGGCCCTTTCGAAGAGCGATAACGAAAACGAGGCCGCTGCAGCGCTGGAGAAGGCCCGGCAGTTGATGGAGCGGCATGGAATACCCTGTTGAAAAATAAAATCCGAGATAGTTCCAGCTTCATCGCTCTTTGAAAATTAATGGTGGTACTGCTCCGAATCAGGCGCAGCTGTAGGCCGTCGTTAATCTATACTATTAAATATTGAGGACTCTAATTGACCCTGTAAGGGCAATCACACCAAGCCCCTTACACTCGCGGCATTTTTGATTGACGAACCAACCGTCTTTAGTAGGCTCATGTCCCGTACCTGAACAAAGAGGGCATTTAACCAATAAATCGTTTGTCGCAATTAACACCATCCGTCTACCCTTACAAACAGAACATTTTTCACTAATATAATAGTGCTGCCAAAGCTTCCCTCCGGAGGCAGGTTCTCGCCCATCACCTTTACAATAGGCACAGTCAACCGATATTCGCCCATCCGGAAGGACAGATGGGGCAACAATTTTGTCCATTAATGAAGAAGTTTGATTAACAGACACGGGTGGATTAACGAGCGGCAAATATTCACACCCGAGAAAATCTTCAATGTGACCTCGTTTGAGGAACCCCACAAGCTGTTTGCTATTTGCCTTAAATGTAATTGGTATGACGGATGGATCTTTTATTGATTGGGAATGAAGTAGAGGTGTAATTGGCTGGATGTTGCTTAAATAGAGTTCTGGCTTGGTCAACTTTGTTTGAATTTCCTTTGGTGCAGCCAATGGCCTGGAGACAATAACGTCTGTCCCTATGGAGAATTGTATAGGATGGACAACCTCGTAAATTATATTATTGTTTTCGCAGAGGTCCTGTTGTTGTTTAGTTGGGTCACGAAACTCTGTTTCATGACTCAATCCAATGTGATCGCTAAGAATTTCAACGGGTCCAAGTCGCTCCTCCATTCGTTTAAGTCGATCTCCAATTGTGTTGCCGGAAATCCATTCATAAAGCCCTTTGACACCACTGAGGATTGAGATAACTCCGATCATAATCTGTATGGGATCACTCATGGAAATTCTCTATAATAGCCCTTAAACTATTTATGCAAAAATATGTTGTTCGCCGCAATACGACGATCATCCGGATTGAAGTTTTACAAAAATTGCCAAGGCACTTAATTTATTTCGGGGATCGATAATATATCTATCATATCGTATTGATTAATCAATGACTTTTCGCTTCATTCAAGCAAGGCTGTGGTTTCCTCAGAATTAAAAAAGAGCCGGGCTTGCATTCCAAACGGGTTGCTTATCGTATTTACGGATAATTTATAGAGTCGCCTTGGCAATGAATGATATTCAGTTCACTACAAACATTCAAGAAGATATTTAATTACCGGCGCTTAAAACCACGATACTAATTTTTAGCAAGAAAGAGCCCGGCGAGGCGGATTGAGTATAATGAAAATGCGACCGCAAAATAAATACAAGGACCCTGTTGTCTGCCCTGTATGTAAAAAGGTTTTCGGAGAATGGGTATATGTTTCAGGAAAAGCCTCGATAAGAAAATGGTGTCCGAGGTGCAAGGCGTATCGAGAGATAACCAAAGTGTCCAATATCACCAAAAAATAATTTTTATCCAATGGCTTTACTTCTATTGTATTATTTATTAAGAATAGACAGTTCGTGCGGTTAGACAAAATTTAGCGGCCTGAGCGCCCGATATCAGAATTCATTTCAGCGGCCTGAGCGCCCGGTTTGTTCCCCTTCAAAGGGGGAGACAAGCCGGGCGTTTTTTATTTTGGAGGTTTCAACCATGCAATCTCTCAATTACGCAGAAAAAATCCGTTTCGAAATGGCAGTAGAAAAAACCCTGGCCCACGAAGGCGGCGACGTTGACGATCCCGCCGATCCGGGAGGCCGTACCAAGTTCGGGATTTCCAAAAGCGCCTATCCCCATGTGAACATCTCCACACTCACCCGCGAGGATGCCATAGAAATCTATCGGCGGGACTACTGGCTGGCGCCGAACTTCAATCTGATCGAATCCGAGTGGATCGCCTGCAAGCTGTTCGACCTGGGCGTCAACACAGGCACTGGTCGGGCTACAATGCTGCTCCAGAAGGCCGTCAACCGTTTCCGGAGGTTCAATGAGAAGCTGGTCGTGGACGGCCGCCTGGGACCGAAAACTGCCGAGGCGGTCAACACCTTCCGTCATCCCAAAGCCCTTCTTATGGCCCTGAAGATCGAGGCCGGCAACCACTATTTTGCCGTAGACAACCCGCGATTTCTGGCCGGCTGGCTCAACCGCCTGGCCGAATAGGAGGAAGCTATGAGCAATGTTTTCGAAAAGATTTTGGACGGCGTAAAGGCCGTGGCGCCGGTGGCCGCCAACCTGGTGGTACCCGGCTCCGGCTCCCTGGTCGAGGGCCTGATGCGGGCGGTGACCGGCGACGGCCCGGAGACTCCCATCGAGGCCGTGGCAGAAAAGATCGCCGCCGATCCCGCGCTGATGGTGCAGCTGCAGGAAAAGGCGATGGATCACGAGGCCAAGCTGGCCGAGATCGAGGCCCGCAAGCTGGAATCCGTCAACGCGACCATGCGGGAGGAAGCCAAAAGCGAAAATTGGCCCCAGTACAGCTGGCGACCGTTCAACGGATTCACTTTTCCGCTGGCCGTGCTGCTGATCTATTTCGCCCTGCCGGCATTCGGAAAAGATGTTCCCGACGTCCCTCAATGGGTGTGGATGGGCTGGTTGTCAATTTTGGGCGTGGCCACCTGGGACCGGGGCAAAGAAAAGCGCACCAAAGCCGGCGAGAACAAGCCCGGCTTGATCGCCGGAGCTATTCAGGCGTTGCGGGGATAATCGATGGACGCAGTCGTTGATTATACGGTCTGGCGCTTCTGGTTCGATGTCGCTCAAACCATCGGCGGTATTTTACTCGGCTTTTATGT
>Ga0272443_10003442_pt1 | contig 18625 bp, 20 predicted proteins | sample SSMAcet12_FD_193581 | JGI IMG/M metagenome (GOLD analysis project Ga0272443, IMG submission 193581) | Marine sediment archaeal communities from Little Sippewissett salt marsh, Falmouth, MA, United States - SSM-Acet-12 | ecosystem: Environmental > Aquatic > Marine > Wetlands > Sediment ... | reverse complement strand
GGACTACGGCGTGCTTGTCAGCTCGAACATGTTCGGCGACATCCTCTCCGACCTGGCGGCGCAGATCGTCGGCGGCCTCGGCTTCGCCTGTGCCGGCAACATCGGCGACGACTACGCCGTCTTCGAGCCGACGCACGGGTCCGCACCGAAGTACGTCGGACAGAACAAGGTCAACCCAATCGCGATGATCCGCTCGGCGAAGATGATGCTCGACCATCTCGGCGAGACGGAGAAGGCGGCGAAGATCGAGTTCGCGGTCGCGAACACGATCCGCGAGGGCCGCCTGCAGACCTACGACATGGGTGGAACGACCACGACGACCGAGATGGCCGAAGCGATCGCGGCGGCCGCCAAGGAGGCGTGAAGTGGGCGATTCGATCAGCCGGCAGATGGCGCAGTTCGCGCTGTCGCTTCCCTACGACAAGATCCCGGGACTGGCGCTCAAGGAGGCAAAGCGTTTCCTCCTCGACTCGATCGGCTGCGCCCTAGCGGCGCTAGACCACGAGGACATGCGGCAGGCGTACGACTTCGTGCAGCGGCTCGGCGGCACCGAGCAGGCAACGATCATCGGCCACGGAACGAAGACGAACCTCGGCAACGCGGCGCTGATGAACTCGCTGTTGATCCGCGCGATGGACTACAACGACATCTACTGGAAGCAAGATCCGTCGCATCCCTCCGATATCATCCCCGCCGCGCTGTCGCCGGCCGAGCACATGGGGCTCTCCGGATGCGACCTGCTCGTCGGAATCCTGATTTGCTACGAACTCGAGATGCGCCTCTGCCTCGCCGCCGACCCGGGCGTCCGCGAGGTCGGCTGGCACCACGCGTCGCTGTCGCAGTTCGTGGCACCGCTTGCCGCAGCGCGGATGCTCGGCTTGACCGAGGATCAGGCGGTCGCCGCCTGCGGGATCTCGGGATCGAGTCACTTCACGCTCGGCGGTGTCGTCGCCGGTCACCTGACGAACATGAAGAACACCGCCGATCCGATGGCGACCGAGGCCGGCGTCCGCGCCGCGATGCTCGCGTCGACCGGCTACTCCGGACCGGTCGAGCTGTTCGAGGGCAAGGAGGGCGTCTTCGAGGTCCTCTCGAACGTCACCTTCGACCCGGCGAAGATGCTCGACGGACTCGGATCCGAGTTCCTGATCACCGAGTGCGGGTACAAGGCGTTCCCGACCGAAGCGCTGACACACCAGCCGATCACCGCCGTCCTCGAAGCGATGAGTGACAACCACATCGACCCGCACACGGTGTCCGAGGTGTTGATCCGCACGACGACACGTGGTGCCGACATCCTCTCCGACCCGTCGAAATACGAGCCACGGACGAAGGAGACGGCCGACCATAGCCTGCCGTATTGCATCGCGGTCGCCGTTACGAAGGGCAACGTCCTGCCATCCGACTTCACGGACGAGGCAATCAAGGATCCGTTCGTCTGGGAGACGCTCCCGAAGATCGCGGTTGTCGCCGATCCCGAGATCGACGGCCTCTTCCCGGGCGTCAAGCGGGCGATCGTCACGATCACGACGGAGGACGGGCAGTCGTACACGGTCCAGGAAGATCACGCCAAGGGTCGGGCAGAGAATCCTCTCTCCGACGAGGAGCTGATCGCCAAGTTCCGTGCCAACGCCGCCCACGCGATGACCGACGAGGCGATGCACCGGATCGTCGATGCGACGTTCGCGCTCGAGGAGGTCTCGGACGTTGGCGACTACTTGGGTCTTCTGGTTCGCGACCGATAGGTTTCCTACGCCGAGAGCGAGGCGGGCCTCGATCTCGGCGTAGGTCGCGGTTTGCCCGTGAATCGTGCGGCGAACACGCGGGGGGCGCAGGAAGCGAGATTCATGCGGGCGGCTCCGAAGAGCCGCCCGCGCCTTCAGGAGGCCCATGGACAAGAAGCGTATCGCAGCGCTGCGCGATAAGCTCCTCGCTTGGTACGCGGTCGAGGCGCGCGACCTGCCTTGGCGTCAAACCACCGATCCATTCGCGATCTGGGTCTCCGAGATCATGCTCCAGCAGACGCGGGTGGAGACCGTCTTGCCATACTACGACCGGTTCCTGGAGCGGTTCCCGACGGTCGGCGACCTCGCCGCTGCGCCGATCGACGACGTGCTGAAGGTGTGGGAGGGACTCGGCTACTATCGGCGCGCCCACAACCTGCATCGGGCCGCTCAGTCCGTCGTCGCGGAGTACAACGGCGGCCTCCCAGAGACGGTTCCCGAACTCCGGCGGCTGCCCGGCATCGGTCCGTACACCGCCGCTGCGATCGCGTCGATCGCCTTCGGGCTCGACGAGGCCGTGCTCGATGGAAACGTCGTCCGGGTCGTCGCCCGCCTCTTCCGCCTCGGCGGCGATCCCGCGAAGGCCGCGAATAGGGAGCTGCTCCTGCGAGAAGCGAAGCGTCTCGCAAGCTGCGGCAAAGCCGCAGCCATCAATCAGGCGCTGATGGACCTCGGCGCGAGGATCTGTCGGTCGCGATCGCCGCGCTGCCACGAGTGCCCCGTCGCAACCGAGTGTGATGCGCACCACACGGGTGAGGAGGTTCTGTTCCCTCAGAAGCCGGCGCGAAAGGCGATCCCGCACGTCGACGTCGTCGCCGGTATCGTCTGGGACGGAGAGCCGTACGCCGCAGGCGTGAAGCACCTGATCGCGAGGCGACACGACGATGACATGCTCGGGGGGCTGTGGGAATTCCCCGGCGGGCGGGTCGAGGAGGGCGAGACGCATGAAGAAGCGCTCGTCCGCGAGTTGCGGGAGGAGCTGGCCATCGACATCGACGTTCTCGGCTTCTTCATGAAGGTCGACCATGCCTACACGCACTTCCGCGTCACGCTGCACATCTACCACTGCCGGCACGTCGGCGGACAGCCCCAAGCGGTCGACTGCGCCGACTGGGCGTGGCTCCGAACCGACGAGCTCGACGCCTACGCCTTCCCCACCGCCGACAGGAGGATCATCGAGGCGCTGAAGGCACCAAACCGCTAGAAGCATCAACGCAGACGCTGCAGAGCCGGAACGCAGAGAACCGCAGACACGACCAGGGGATTGGGTGGAACGCGCAGAAGCATCAACGCAGAGGTCGCAGAGCCGAAACGCAGAGAACCGCAGACACGACCAGGGGATCGGCTCGAACATCCAGATGCATCGACGCAGAGGTCGCAGAGCCGGAACGCGGAGAACCGCAGACATGACCAGGGGATTGGGTGGAACGCGCAGAAGCATCAACGCAGAGGTCGCAGAGCCGAAACGCGGAGAACCGCATACACGACCAGGGGATCGGCAAAAACACCCAGAAGCATCAACGCAGAGGTCGCAGAGCCGGAACGCAGAGAACCGCAGAGGATTGGCAAAGACACCCAGAAGCATCGACGCAGAGGCTGCAGAGCCGGAACGCAGAGAACCGCAGACACGAGCAGGGGATTGGCTCGAACGCGCAGAAGCATCGACGCAGAGGTCGCAGAGCCGAAACGCGGAGAACCGCAGACACGACCAGGGGATTGGCTCGAACACCCAGAAGCATCCACCGCGGAGGCTGCAGAGCGGGAACGCGGAAGAACCGCAGAGACGACCAGGGGATTGGGTGGAACGCGCAGAAGCATCCACTGCGGAGACCGCAGGGCAGGAACACCTCGAATCACTCACCGCAGAGAACGCAGAGAGCATCAAGGGCAGGGTCAGGTGAGGAGCCAAGTGTGTTGGTTCACCCGACGCGAGTTTCGCACGCCGCGAAACTCGCCTGCGCTGGATACCGATTATGTCGATCCAGCGCAATGGCCTCTGCGACCTCTGCGGTGGAAGCAGTCGGATGAGGTTTGGGAATCAATCGGAGTGCTTTCGGCAGCACTCGCACCAGCCCAGTCCTAGGTTCTCCCCTTTGCTCTTCTCTGTGCACTCCGCGTTCAGAGCTGTTGATTGGGGAAGCACACCACGTAGACGGAAGGCCACGCTCCATCCTCGACTGATCCGGCCCAGCAGTTCCCTCTGCGTTCTCCGCGTCCTCTGCGGTGAGAGCGATTGGCAGGAGAGAGTCTGCCTCTACGCAACAGGTGCAGGCCTTCGTCTCGGGGTCTGCTTCGCCCGGTTCTCGCCCTTCCCTTGGTGATTCTCTCTGCGTTCTCTGCGTTGAGTGCTTGTGGGGCGAATCAGAAGGCAATCTCGAGGCCAAGGCCGATCGATGCGAGGCCGTCGTAGATGTCGACGACGAGCAGCAACCGTGCGATCGGCGCGAGCCGGACGCGCAAGCCGGCAGCGATGTAGCCCTCGAAAGCGAGACTGCCGCTGATGACGTCGTCGAACGGTAGCACCAAGCGATACGTCCCGAAGATCGGCAGGAGCGGCGAGTGGCTCTCGAACAGGACCTGCCCGAAGACGCCCCACCCTTCCCCGAGGAGGTCGAGCCCAACCCCACCGCCGGCGCCCCACGCCAGCGTGTACATGTCCGGGACATGGATCGAGGCGACCTTCACGTCGACGATCGTGCCCAGCCATTGGACGCCCGTTCCGCCGACTTCCGTCCTCCACCCGAACTGCGCCCCGAGGTCGAGCCGGTCGTGGAGGCCGATCGTCAGTCGACCCTGTGGTGCGAGGTACCACACGCCCGTCCCGGAGAAGTCCGTGAGACCGACACCGAACCCAAACGTCACGCCGACCTGCTGCGCGCCGATCGGACCGGCGGTCTCGAGCATGTTCAGGCCGTGTCCGACCGTCGAGAAGATCGCCAGACAGACGACTACGAGGACCGCGCTCCACCTTCTCATACCCGACTCTCCTTCCGCCCAGGCCAGTCTCGCCTCGGCCGCGAGCGGTGTCAAGAAGGCCGGTCCTACGCCCTGAGGTTTGTCCGATCGGCAGACGGGGGCTATGATGTGACGATTTCGACCAACCGATGGGGGGAAGTGAATGGCCGGACATTCCAAGTGGGCGAACATCAAGTACCGAAAGGAGCGCCAGGACAAGAAGCGCTCCAACCTGTTCGGCAAGCTGATCAAAGAGATCACCCTGCAAGCCCGCTCCGGCGATCCGAATCCGGAGCACAACCCGGGGCTGGCACAGGCACTCGAGCGCGCCAAGGCGGCGAACCTGCCGAAGGACAACATCGAGCGCGCGATCAAACGGGCGACCGGGGAACTCGACGGCGTCAGCTATGAGGAGGCGACATACGAGGGCTACGCGACCGACGGTGTCGCGGTTCTCGTCCGAGTCGTCACCGATAATCGGAATCGGGCGTCCGCGGGCGTTCGGCACATCTTCTCCAAACACGGCGGGAGCATGGCGTCCGCCGGGAGCGTCGCGTGGCTATTCGATCGGAAGGGCGTCGTCGTCATCGCCGATCTGCCGGACGCCGTCGATCGTGACGAACTGGAGATGGCGCTGATCGAGGCCGGCGCGGAGGACATCGACGATCAAGGGGAGACGATCGAGGCTACATGCGATCCCTCCGTCCTCTCGAACCTGAGTGCAGCGGTTCGAGAGCGGGACGTCACTCCGATCCGAGCCGAGGTCACGATGCTTCCGAAGAACACGATTCACGTCGAAGGCGGCTCGGCCGAGAAGGTCCTGAAGCTCATCGACGCGCTCGATGAGAACGAGGACGTACAAGAGGTCTTCGCCAACTTCGATGTCGACGACGAGGTGCTGGAACGGCTCAACGCGTGAGGGACATCGAACGAAAGGGAGGAACCGAATGACGAAGCGGGTGGGGGTTGTGTGTGTGATCGTCAGTCTGTTGGCGGTGGCGTTCGGCGCCGCGGCGCAGCCGAACGAGGCGTGGATTCCGGGTGTCGCTTCCTTGGTCCTTCCGGGCCTGGGACAGTTCCTGAACGATCAGGTCGACAAGGCGTTCCTGCATCTCGGCATCGCGATCGCGCTGGACGTCGGCGCGTACTACGTTGCGTCGCTGCTGCCGTTCAGCTACTACAGCTACCCGCTGGTCGGCCTGGCGCACCTGCTGTGGGGTTTGTACAGCGGCTATGACGCGTACACCGTCGCGAAGGACCGTGGCTTCACCATCGGTGCAACGGAGAACGGCCTCACCTTCGCCGTCTCCTTCTAGCGGAGAATCACCAGCGCGGCGGCCGCGGCCGCCGACGCGATCAGGATCAGTCGTCGAAGGCCTCGACCGATATCGGTCGAGGCCTTCGACGTCGGCAGCAGGTCGTGATCGAGAAGCGTATGAGCACCCGTCGTACGATCGACGTCGATCGAGAGCCGGCCGAGCGTTCGACCGAACGCGCCCGCCTGGACGATGAGCGTCTCTCCGAAACAGACCGGCTCGGGTGTCGTTTCGTGAGAGTGGCCGGTGACGAAGACGTCGATCTCGGGGACACGCTGCGCAACCCGAATCGCGTCGGAGACGGGCAGATGTGCCACAACCAGGATCACGTCTCCGGGCTGCGCCGCACGATCGATCTCCTGCCGAACCGCCGTCTCCCATTCGATTGTCCGAAGTCGCGGGAACGCCGAGTACGGAAGCAGCTCCTCGGTGATCAACCCGATCGCCAAGATCGGGATGTCGCCCGCCTCGAGCCGCGTCGACGGAACGAACGGCACGGCGCCGTGCACCGGTCTCAGGTTGGCGCAGAGGATCGGGAAGTCGGCCGCGCAAGCGAGATCGTCGAGTCGTTTCGGTCCCCAGTACATGTCGTGATTGCCGAGCGTCATCGCGTCGTAGCCGACCCGGCTCATCCACGCGACCATCTCGTCGGCGCCCCACACGGCCGCGAGCGGCGTACGGAAGTCCTGCCACGCGTCACCGGCGTCGACCAGCAACACAGGCATCTCGCCCCCGCGCTCAGCGGCGATCAGCCGCTCGAGATCGTCGAGCCGGCCGAACCGCAGGTGCAGGTCATTCGTGTACAGGATCGTCAGCGGGGCCGCCATGCAGCCGACCGCGGCAATGCACAGTGCAAGAAGTGAGAGAACGACGCGCCTCACCACGCCACCGCCGAGATGGACGCGCGGACGCCGGTCCGTCCGATCGTCAGGTCGATCTCCCAGAGGGCATGCCCGCCGGGGAAGATCCGCACGCCGACGAACGGCTCGACCCGTCCGGCGCGTTCATCGACACCGAACAGCATCGACAGCTCCGGACGGGCCGACAGCTGAGCCGTGCCCCAGCGACTCGCGCTGCGACCCCACGTTCGCCCGGCGTCGATGCGGACCGGCCCGAAGAAGAGCGTTGCGATCACGCCGACGCCCTCGGTGCCGACGGTCGCTGCGAACAGAAACGGCACGAGGTCCTCCACGAGAACGAGTCTTGCCTCGAAGCCGAACGGGACCGCGGAAGACGCCCAGGCCCCAATCTCGATCCGCGGTGTCACGACCATCGCCGCCGCGGCCGCACCGAGCGCGCCGTCCAAGGAGACGTCCATCAGGATGGCACCGGGCGGCGCCACGACCATCGCGCTCGACCTCCCGAACCAAGCCGCGGGCGGTGCGGCAGCCACGACCAAACCGAAGCAGCAAGTCAACAGCAACGGCCCCCATCGTCTCATCTCGACCGGAGCATACCGGTCGACGACGACGGGGCCAACCGTTGATTTTGCTCGATGGTGTCGACACAATCGGCCTCATGCTTCTGGAACGGGTTCGAGACACGATCGACCGGCACCGGATGATCGAGCCCGGGGAGACGGTGCTCGCCGCCGTTTCCGGGGGGATCGATTCGGTCGTCCTCCTCGACGCACTCGATCGTCTGGCACCGGACTACGGCATCACGCTGCACGTTGCCCATCTCGATCATGGGCTGAGGCCGGCCTCGGGCGCCGACGCCGGATTCGTGAGGCGCCTGGCAGCGGAGCGCAGGCTGCCTTGCTGCGAAGACCGCCTCGACGCTGCGGACATCTCGGCGCATCGCGCGCGCGGGAGGGAGGGGGCTGCACGCGCCGCGCGACAAGCGTTCCTCGAGCGCACGGCCTCCGAGATGGGTGCGGCGCGGATCGCCGTCGGCCATACCGCGTCCGACCAGGCAGAGACAGTCCTGTACAGACTCGCCCGCGGCACCGGAATCGCCGGATTGCGCGGCATCCCGCCGGTCCGCGGCCCGTTCGTCCGGCCGCTGATCGACGTTACGCGGGCGGAAGTCCTCGCGTACGCGCGATCGCGCAACCTCGTCTGGCGGTGCGATGCGACGAATGCGGATCCGACGTTCGCCCGGAATCGAATCCGCCACCGGGTCCTGCCTGAACTCGAAGCGATCAACCCCCGTGCACTCGATGCGATCCTCCGCGCCTCGGCGCACGCCGCCGAGACGGAGGAAGTGACCGGCTATCTCGTCTCGATGGTGTGGGACAGCCTCTGCTCCGGAGAGGAGTCCGGGCGGCTGACGCTTCACCGGGAGGTGTTCGCCGAATATCCGGCCGTGGTGCGGAAGCTTCTGTTTCGGGAGGCGGCGCGCCGGGTCCGTGGAGACCTTGAAGGCGTGGAAGTCGCCCACGTCGAGGCAGCCGACGGACTGCTCGCCGGTGATGCGGCGCACGGCGATCTGTCGCTGCCGGGGCTGCACGTCCGGGTGCAGTCGAACCGGATCGAGCTGTCGCAACAGGTGAAGCCTGCGAGAGAACCGTGGTCGATGCCGGTCGACATCGGTGAGACGGTGATCGCCGATCCGCCGATGCGGTTGCGCCTCGCGGTCGTCGAGCAACGTCCGCCGCTGTGCCCGGCGAATCGGTGGAGCGAGGCCGCTGATGCGGACCGTATTGCCTTCCCACTGGAGCTGCGATCCCGCCGCGACGGAGATCGATTCGCACCGCTCGGGCTTGGCACGGAGATCAAGTTGAAGGACCTCCTGATCAACGAGCGAGTCCCGTTCTTCGATCGCGATCGGGTCCCGCTGCTGTGCGATCGGGAAAGGATCGTCTGGGCGGTCGGCGTCCGCCTGTCCGATGAGGTACGCATCACCGGCGCCACGAAACGGTATCTGACGATGGAGGCACAGAGATGACGATCCTGGTCTTCCTCGGCTCGATCATCGTGCTCGTCGGCGTGCACGAGGCGGGGCATTTCCTCGCCGCGAAGCTGTCCGGCGTCCTTGTGAAGGAGTTCGCAATCGGGTTCGGGCCGCGCCTGCTGTCCTACCAAGGGCGTGAGACACGCTACTCGCTCCGGCTGATCCCGTTCGGCGGGTACGTCCGCATGGCAGGCGAGGACCGCCGCGAGACCGACGAAGAGATCCGCGAGAACCGGATTCTGTACAACAAGCCGCCGTACGTCCGCGCGGCGATCAGCCTCGCCGGCCCGCTGGCGAACCTCGCCGGCGCATTCCTCGTCAGCCTCGTCGTCCTATGGGCGATCGGCGTCTCGATGATGCAGGTCGCGGACGTCGTTCCCGACTCGCCCGCCGCCGGGATCCTTCAGCCGGGCGATCGCGTCCGATCGATCGGCGGTACGCCGATCTACGATCGCGACGATGTGACGGAGGCGATCCAGCAGGCCGGCGACGCCTCGACCGAAATCGTCCTCGAACGAGCCGGTGAGACCGTTCGCGTATCGGTGACTCCGACGTTCCGAGAGGACGAGGCGCGGTATGTGATCGGCGCGTACTTCCTGACGAACACCTACACCAACGAGATCGTCGAGCTGGCGCCGGACGCGCCGCTGCGGAGCGCGGGCGTCCATGTCGGGGATCACATCCTCGCCATCGACGGCGAAGAGGTCGACACGGCGCTCGACCTTCTCACCCACTACGAGGAACTGGATGCCACGGTAGGCGGAGACCTGACGGTGCAGCGCGGCGACGCGATTCTCGATCTGCCACTGGCGCCGACGCAGGCCACGGCGGAGGAGTTGCTCGTCGACGTGCAGTTCGGAGAGCTCGGCGTCGCGCAGATGCGCCCCGGCCTGTTCGCCGGACTGAGGCTCGCCGCGGAGCAGTTCGCCGACAACGTGCGCCTCCTCGGTCTCTGGGCGCGCCAGCTGATCTCGGGAGAGATCCCCGCCGGTGAAGCGATTGCCGGTCCCGTGGGGCTCGCGCAACTCCTCGGGCAGGGAGCGCGGATGGGAGCGGTCGTCTTCTTCTCCCTGCTGGCGTTCCTGTCGATCAACTTCGGGCTACTCAATCTCATCCCGTTTCCTGCCCTCGACGGGAGCCGGGTCGCGTTCGCCCTGTACGAGTGGATTCGCGGCAAGCCGATCCCGCCGGAGCGGGAGGGGATCATCCACGCAATCGGGTTCCTGATCCTCCTTGCCGTGATGTTGCTCGTGACGTATCAGGACATCGCCAAGTTGTTTCGGTAACAAGCGAACGTTCCTGACGGGCGTGCCAAGTTATTCAGGTGAGCACCGCGAGGCTCCACGCAGGCAGCGCCAACCACCTTGGGCAGCAAGCCACGTCGGTGACGGGCGATGGCAAGCTCTTTCGGTGAGGGAGCGAAACTGCACGACGGGCGCGCCAACTGCCTTGGTCGGTAGGCCGTGTCGATGACGGGCGCGCCAACTACCTTGGTCGGCAGGCCGTGTCGATGACGGGCGCGCCAACTACCTTGGTCGGCAGGCCGTGTCGATGACGGGCGTGGCCGAGTTGCCAGGTGAAGGCCGCCCGCCCAGCGAGCTACGTGCTCCCGATCAGGGCCTCATTGCCACGTGCCGTGTCGATGAGAGCGACGGCCAGCGCGGCGATCCCTTCACCTCGCCCGTACGGTCCGAGGCCCTCGGTCGTCGTCGCCTTCAGCCCGATCCGATCGACGGCCAGACCGAGGACGCCTCCGAGTGCGTCACGCATCGCGTCGATATGCGGTGCCAGCTTCGGACGTTCCGCGATGACCGTGGCGTCCACGTTGACCGGCGCGTGGCCCGCCTCGCCGAGAAGGCGCACCACCTCGCCGAGAAGCCGGAGACTTGAGATGCCGCGATAGCGTTCGTCCGAATCCGGGAAGTGGCGGCCGATGTCGCCGAGGGCGGCCGCGCCCAGAAGTGCGTCGCAGATCGCGTGGGTCAGAACATCGGCGTCGGAGTGGCCGAGCAGACCGAACTCGCTCGGGATCTCCACGCCCCCGAGGATCAGCGGCCGATCGGGGACAAGCCGATGTACGTCGTAGCCGATCCCGACCCTCCGATCACTCATCCGACGACTCCTTCTCGATCTGTCGGATCACGTCGAGCGTCAGCCCGCGGCGAAAGCCCCTGCGCATCAGGTAGTTCGCCACGCGGTTGCGCCGCCGCTCCGGATCGATCCCACGCAGCCGCTCGAACCGCGCCGCCGCGAGGTCGCGAGCGATCTCGACCTCTCGGATCGCCGGGTACTGCGCCTCAAGCTCCGCCGCGACAATCGATCGCTCGATTCCCTTCTCGCGAAGCTCCTGTTCCAGCGCCGCCCGTGACAGCGGATGGTGCCACAGCCGATCGGAGACCCATAGCTTGGCGAACGCCCGATCGTCGAGGAGTCCGGCGTCGATCGCGGATCGGACCGTCGTCTCGACCGTCTCCTCGTCGTGCCCGCGCCGCGCCAAGCGGAGTCGGACCTCCGCCACGCTGCGCGGCCGTTCGCGCAACAGGCGCGTCAGGTCCAGCCAGGGATCACTCCTCCGCGTCGGTCTCTCCCGCATCCTGCCCTGCCTGCGCGGCCGCGGCCTCGTTCTTGTCGAGTCCCGCCTTCTCGCGAATCGCCGCCTCGAGCTGATCGGCTAGCTTCGGTTCCTCCTCGAGCGCCACAGCGCTGTTCCCGATTCCCTGACCGAGCCGCTGATCGCCGAACGAGTACCAGGAGCCACTGCGAGAAATGAGCCCGAGCGCCTCGCCGGTGTTCAGCAGGTCGCGGGATCGGACGATCCCCTTGCCGTAGATGACGTCGAACGTCGCTTCCTTGAACGGCGGGGCGACCTTGTTCTTCACGACGCGGACGTTGATGTGGTGCCCGACGCGCTCGGTTCCCTCTTCGATCCGTCCCGATCCCCACATCTGCAGCCGGACCGAGGCGTAGAACTTCAGCGCCCATCCACCCGACGTCGTCGTCGACGGACCGAATCGGGAGGTGCTGATCGTCGATCGCATCTGGTTCGTGAACACGACGATCGTCTTCGACTGCGAGATCGCACCGGAGAGCTTCCGCATCGCTTGGCTCATCAGACGCGCCTGCAGTCCGACCGTCGCCTCGCCCATCTGCCCCTCGATCTCCGCCGTCGGCACAAGCGCGGCGACCGAGTCGATGACGATGATGTCGACCGCGCCGCTTCGCGTCAGCTGTTCGGTGATCTCGAGCGCCTGCTCTCCCGAGTTCGGCTGGGAGATCAGCATGTGATCGAGATCGACACCGAGTGCGCGGCTGTACGTCGGATCGAGCGCGTGCTCCGCGTCGATGAACGCCGCGGTCCCACCGCGCCGCTGGACCTCGGCGACAAGGTGAAGCGCGAGCGTCGTCTTCCCGCTCGCCTCCATCCCGAAGATCTCGATGATTCGCCCGCGCGGTACCCCGCCGACACCGAGGGCGATGTCGAGCGCAAGCGAGCCCGAGGGAACGGACTCGACCTGGAGGACCTGAGCCCCATCGCCGAGCCACATGATGGAGCCTTCACCATACGCCTTCTTGATCTGTTTGAGTGTGCTTTCCAGGACCTCTCGCTTACCCATGTTGCCCCCTCGTTCGAGTCTTTGCGTCATTCTAGGCCAAGCCCAGGTGCGCTTCAAGCAGTTTTCCCGATACTTTCTGACACGAAGTGCGCCTCTTTGAATCGATGCAAGGTGTCGGTTCTCTAGGCGCCGCTCTCCCGCAGCTCATCGGCCTTCGCGATGAACGTCGCCGCCCGTTGCGGGTCCACGCCCCGGAGTCGGAACGTCCCGTCCGGCGTATCGACACTCAACACGTCTCCACGCAGCGAGAAGCCGACGCGGGCCAGCCCCTGCTCGCGCGTCATCCCGAACACACCGAGCGAGGCACCGATCAGCCGCTGGGTGAATCGGGCGATCGAGCGCTGGAGGAACGCGGAGAACGCACCCTCCTCCTCCGCCCGGGCATCCTGCAGGTGATCAAGGGCGTCGCGAATGTCCTGCTTGGCATCCTTCGCCAGCTCGACGACGAACGTGCCGCGTTCGGTCAAGATCAGCGTTACCCGGTCGGCCGCATCGGAGATCCGCGCCACTTCCTGCATCCAAGCAAGCTCCACGACCCGCTCCGTGCCAACGCCTTTCAGGCTCCGTGGACCGAGCGGCACGAGAAAGAGCCCCTCCTCGAGCGCGGTCGTCTCACTCACGCGCTCGGTAACGAGGATCTGCCCACCCTTCGCCAGTCCCGAGAGGCGCTGCGCCAGGTTGACGGCGTGTCCGATGAAATCGATGTCGGTCATGACCGGTCGGCCGCTGGAGATCCCGATGCCGATGTCAATCGGGTCCTCCGGCGATTCGTAGTTCCGCTCGCGGATTGCCCGTTGGATCGCCACTGCCGAGCGCACCGCGTCGCTCGGCGTCTCGAATGCCGCCATCACACCATCCCCAAGCGACTTGACGAGAATCCCGTACTCGTCGACCCGCTCGCGCAGGATCCCCTCGTGCTGCTGAGTCAGCTGGTACGCCGCGCGGTCGCCTTCCCTTGCGGTGTACGTGGTGAACCCTCGCAGATCGCTGAACAAGAGAGCGATCTCCTCACCCGACTCGAGCTGCGCGCGGATCGTCTGGCGCATCTTGAGTGTCTTGCTCCAGGACATGCGACCCCCTCGCGCGCTGGAAAAGCGAATGGGCGTATTATATCATCGCATCCGGCTTCGAGTGATGTCGAAAGGAGCGAACGGAATGGACGACAAGCAGATCATCTCCCTCATGAAGGACACGCCCATCTTCTCCAGAATGAACGACGCGGGCCTCAAGAACGTCCTCAAGTCGGCGGTGCACAAGCAGTCGCCTGCCGGGACGAAGATCGTCGAAGAGGGCAAGGGCGGCGTCGGCTTCTACCTCATTCTGGACGGCAAGGCTGAAGTCATTCGCGAAGGCGAGAAGCTCGCGGAGCTCGAACAAGGCAACTTCTTCGGGGAACTCTCGGTCATCGATGGCGCTCCGCGCACGGCGGACGTCGTAGCGTTGACCGACACGAGCTGCGTCGTGATCACGCAGTGGGCGATGAAGAGCCTCATCGAGAACCATCCTGAGATCGCGCAGGGGATGCTGGAAGAGATGGTTCGGCGGCTTCGAGCGACCAACGAGGCACTCCACGCCGGCTAACGCTCCGTTGCCCGATCGAATCCCGCTCACCTGCCTCGGATCCGGAGCGGCGCTGAATGACGGTCGTCGATGGAATTCGCTCCTCATCGACGGCCGCGTTCTTCTCGACCTCCCGCCGACCGCCGTTCTCGAACTGGTTCGGCTCGGCCTCGACGTGACGGCAATTGACGTCATCTTCATCAGCCACCTCCACGCCGATCACATGTTCGGCCTGCCATTCCTCCTGCTGGAGTACTGCATCCGCCGCCGCCGCGAGCGCCCGATCTACGTCGTCGGACCGCCGGGGATCGAGGAGAGGACCGAGACGCTATGCGACATGGCCTGGCCCGACATGCGGAAGGCCGGCTTCGTGCCGCACGTCCCGGTCGAGTATATCGAGGTCACCGAAGACGGCGAATACGAGGCGGGGGATCTCCGCTTCACCGCAGTGCAGATGGAGCACTTCACGCTGACAGCGTTCGGCTACCGGTTCCCGTACGCCGGGAAGACATTCGCCTACACCGGGGACACGGCCGACTGCGAGCAGCTCGACCGTCTACTCGACGGGGCGGATGTTGCGATCCTCGAATGGACCCACCCTCGTCCGGCTTCGGATACCGGTCATATGGACGCCCCTGCCATCGCGCGCCGGATGGAGAAGCTCCGCGAGCAGGGAACAACCGTCTTCGCGACGCACATGAGCGAGACGCCCGAGCCGATGGACGATCTGATCATCTGCGAAGACTGCAAGACGTACTACGTGTAGCGCTGCAAGCCGGAACGCCTACCAGAAGCACTCGCAGTTGCGTCGCCCTTGACCTTGCTCTGCATCCTCTGCGACCTCTGCGCTGGATGAGGTTCATCGCCTTGAGCTCGTGGAACGTCAACGCAGTGAGTTCTACAGCCGCTTCTGCCCCTGTCTCTCTCAGCGCCCTCTGCGTTCCGGCTTCACCGTTCGTAGCAGGCGCGGCAGCGGGCCTCGTAGCTGCCGACACCGCCGACCTGGATGACCGGGCCGTCGACCGGTGCCGGCTTCCCGTCGATCAGTCGTTGCGAGCGCGTGGCCACACCGCCGCAGACGACGCAGACCGCCTGCAGCTTGTCGACGCGATCGGCGAGAGCCATCACCTCGGGCATCGGCTCGAACGGCTCCTCGGCGAACGTCAGGTCGAGGCCGGCGACGATGACCCTCTTCCCCATCCCAACCAGCTCCTGGCAGAGAGCAGGTAGTCGTTCGGAGAAGAAGTTGCCCTCATCGAACGCAATGACCGCAGCCTCCTCGAGCGCCTGCTCTCCGACTGCGGCGCGGAGCGCGTCGAGCGTCTCCCCGCCCGGGGCGAGCTGGTGCGCAGCGAATTCTCGCCCGTAGTGCGTGACGACGGCGTTCTGATCGTAGCGATCGTCGATCGTCGGTTTGAACAGGAGAATCTTCCGCCCCGCGATCCGGACGCGCTCCAAGCGCCGAATCAGCTCCTCGGTCTTCCCCGAGAACATACAGCCGACGATCGCCTCCAACTGCCGGTTCGCCGTGTGCACTCCGCTCCCCCCTCACTCCCCCGGCTGAGGCCCCTCGGGCAACAGCGCGTCCGTGAACAGCTCCTCGAGCGAGAACCCCTTCGCGATGAGTTCATGCTCGCACAGGAAGTCCCGCATTGCTTCCCAAACCCCGGGATCGTCGTGGCGCACCCCTTCGGCGTACAGCGACAGCGTCGCGTCGTAGGATCTACGGTTCAGCTCGTCGCCGAGGTCAGGGTGCGCGTCAAGAAACGTGGCGAATGCCACGTCCGGGTCGGACGCCGTCGCCTCGATCCCTCTGGCGACACCACGAAGGAACGCAGCCAGTTCGTCGCCTCGCTCGACGAGCAAGTCGGGATGGACGACGAAGACCAGCTCATACGTCTCGGGGATGCAGTAGTCCTCCTGCCGGAAGAAGACCGGATCGCCGCCCTCGAGCTCCGCGACGAACGGTTCGAAGTTCCGAAACGCGCCGACCGCATCGACGCTTCCCGCGAGCAGCGACTGCATCGTCGCGTACGCGACGTGGATCAACTGCACCTCGTCTTCGCCGATCCCGGCGCAGTCGAGCATCGTCCGCCAGAGGATCGGTTCGAGCGGCGTCAACGAGTAGCCAATCCTCGCGCCGCGCAGGTCGTCGATCGACTCGACGCCGCGGTCACGCAGCGCGAGCAGACCACCTAGACCATGATCGATCAATGCGCCGATCGCGATCAGCGGCAATCCTTCCGATCGGGCGATCAGGTAGTTGATCTGCGGCGTCAGTGCGATGTCAACCGTCCGGACCGCCGCCAGCTTCACCGGATTGCTCGGGTCGGCCGGGACGCGCAAGATGACATCGATCCCCTCGTCGGCGAAGAACCCGAGTTCCTGGGCGACGACGAGCGGGACGTGGTTCGGATTGACGAAAAAGTCGAGACTGAGTTCGAGCGACTCCCGGGCCTGCGCCGCGCCGAAGAGGGCGCCGGCAAAGAGCAGCCCAACGAGCATCCCCCTCTTCACTCTGGTCCCCTTCCCGTGAGTCCGTCGGTATCGCGCCAGCGCAACGCGTGCCGCTCGATTATCCGAACCGTCCCGAACAGGAGCAAGCCGAGGATCGAGAGCATCAGGATTGCCGCGAACACCAAATCCACACGCAGCAACGCGTTCGACTGGAGCATCAGATACCCGAGCCCGCGATGTGCGCCGACCCATTCGCCGATCGTCGCGCCGACGACGCAGAGCGTCACCGCAACCTTCATCCCGGCGAACAACGTCGGCAGGCTCGCCGGGAGCCGCAGCTTGGCGAAGATCTGTCCGCGTGTCGCACCGAGCGAGCGGAACAGTTCGACCGACTCCTCGTTCGGCGAGCGCAGCCCGTCCGACGCATTAACGACGATCGGGAAGAAGCCGATCAACGCCGCGACGGTCGCCTTCGGCCAGAGACCGTAGCCCATCCAGACGATCAGCAGCGGGGCGATCGCGAAGACCGGGATCATCTGCGATGCGACAATCAGCGGGTAGAGTGCCCGCTCGAGGACCGGTGAGTAGAAGACAGCCACGGCGAGGGCGAATCCGCCGACCCCACCAAGAACGAGACCGAGGACGATCTCCGCCAGTGTCGCCGCCGCATGGTGCAACAGGCTCGGGAAGTGAGAGATGAACGCATCGGCGATCCGACTCGGCGCCGGCAGGATGTAGTGCGGAACGTCGAACAGCCAGACTGCGCCCTGCCAAATCGCGAGAAGGAACACGAGCAGGGCGACCGGGGCCGCGACGTTCGATAGTCGCCTCATCGGGTGCCCCCAAGCAGGATTCCCAGAAGCTTCCCCTTCTCCGCCGCGAGGTCGGCCGAGGCACGCTCGCGAGGTCGGCGGAGTTCGACCGGCGCGTCGAGCGCGATCGACGCCGGCCGCTCGGTCATCACGAGGATGCGATCCGACAGCAGGAGTGCCTCCTCGACATCGTGCGTCACCAGGAGGACCGTCTTGCGAAGCTCTGTCCAGACCGATAGGAGCCAGTCCTGCAGCGTCGCCCGGGTCAGCGGATCGAGCGCGCCGAGCGGCTCGTCAAGCAATACGACGTCGCGGTGGGCGAGGAACGTTCGGATCAATGCCAGGCGCTGCCGCATCCCTCCCGACAGCTGGGACGGGAAGCGATCCTCGAATCCGGCGAGCCCGAAGTGAGTGAACAACTCGACCGCCTCGGCACGGGCCGCCGCCCGCGGACGCCCCTCGATCTCCGCCGCGAGGATCGCGTTGTCGAGGGCCGTCCGCCACGGCAACAGCGTATCGCGTTGGGGAAGGTACGCAGCCCGGTTCGGCACGCCAGCTGACGAACCAACCGAGACGTCGCCGGCATCCGAATCGAGGAGCCCCGCGAGGATCCGCAGCAGTGTCGTCTTCCCACAGCCGGACGGGCCGAGAATCGTCGTCCACGTCGCCACATCCAGATCAAACGAGATCGAGCGGAGAACGTCCGTCTCGGCGAACGATTTCGATACACCGTGTGCACCGATTGCCTGACTCGGCATCGCCCCTGACCCTCCGGAAGTGAGATGTCCGAAGCATAGCCCACGCGGTGTGGAGGGGCATCCGAAGCTTCTGCGAGATCTCCGAGACAACCTCCTTCCCCTCCGTGACGGGAAGGTTGGGATGGAGTGTGAGCCGGGCGAGGAGACACAGCAATGCTGTCTTCTCACATCCGGACGGTCCGACGATCGTCGGGACGGCCTCGTTCCCCCTCCGTGACGGGATGGGGTGTGAATCGGGCGAGAGACTCCGAACGCACGCTCAGATCGCCGCGATGCTCTGGGCTTGTCGGGCCTCGCTCCCCAACCGACATGCAGTCGGTCTAGGCTCCCAGCACTTAGGGGCTAGATGAGCGGCCGGTCGGCGTTGCTGCGGATGAAACCGAGGAGGTCGTGGACCGTCGCCGTCAGCCCGACGCCGACGTTCAACCATGCAGAGGAACCGTACCCGATCGTGAGATGGAGGCCGTCCCCGAT
>Ga0272443_10003441_pt1 | contig 18636 bp, 15 predicted proteins | sample SSMAcet12_FD_193581 | JGI IMG/M metagenome (GOLD analysis project Ga0272443, IMG submission 193581) | Marine sediment archaeal communities from Little Sippewissett salt marsh, Falmouth, MA, United States - SSM-Acet-12 | ecosystem: Environmental > Aquatic > Marine > Wetlands > Sediment ... | reverse complement strand
AAAATACTTTACACTACCTCCAGGCTGATTCGGGGCTTTCCGGATCAGTAAGAGAACTTGACTTGTGTCCATCAAAGAAATATAATCGAGGCACCTTGGAGCACGAGTCTACAAAGAGAAGAATCTGGGTACGCCTTCTTCAGGTCGTTGTTATCCTTGCCCTGGTCTACTTCGTTGGAGAGAGAATCCAGCAAAACTGGGGTGAGATCAAGGCCTACGATTGGCACATTAACTATCTGCTACTGCTTCTTTCGCTTGTTGTCATGCTCGCGGCTCTCACACTTCAAAGCGCTGTCCTGTCAGTCATCTTCGGCACTTTTTCCCGGAGAGTCTCCTTCAAATCAGCATTCAAGATAGCATACTTGTCACAGTTGGGACGATACATACCGGGCAAGATTTGGCAGGTTTTTGGAATGGTATATCTTGCGGGTAAGAAAGGCATCTCAAAAACCGAGGCGATCACGAGTTTTGCGCTCGCGCAGGTTTTTACAACGCCGCCCGCGATTCTCGCTGCTATGCCGTTATTCTTTGCAGCAGATCACTCCTTCAATGGCTCCTCGAGTATGCGTCCGATTGGAATCGCCCTGGCAATCGTCGTGTTGATATCACTCGTGATTGTCTTTCGCTCCAGCTGGCTTCGAAGTATACTGAACTTCTTTCTCGCACGGTTGGGCAAACCCTCGCTGGAATTCGATGTGGAAAAAAAGGTTGGCGGCAAAATTCTTATCATGTATTATATCGGCTGGAATTTATATGGCCTTGCGTTTTACCTGTTCCTGATATCGGTCTCGGACTTTCCGACAGGTAATCTGGTGCAGGCCATAGGCGTGTTTTGCGCCGCGTACCTCGTGGGGTATTGGAGTATTATCGCTCCCGGCGGTTTTGGCGTTCGGGAGGCGGTAATGGTTGTCTTTCTGAGTCCCTACTTCGGTCCCGGCGTCGCGGCGGCAATTGCCGCTTTCGCGCGAATTTGGTCAATTGTCGGAGAAGTCATAGCGTCGGTCATTGCATTGAAAGTAAAATGACAGGGTAAGACTTGGCAAAGAAGAAAAGAAAAGCACAGCAGCCGACCGGCCAGCAGCCTGCAAAGCCGAAAGGACCGTCAGCCATCGACCGGTTCTTCGACTCTCCGTACTACTTCGTCTACTATGGCATCACAATCGCCATCTTGACACTGATTCTATTCGGTGAATTCGTCTTCTCCAACCTGATGCTCTTCGGGTCGGATACTCTGCAGGCTGGCGTATTCTTCAGGAATTTCTTTGTAGAGTATTTCAAGGCAACCGGGGATGTCCCCCAATGGAATCCGTACATATTCGGGGGCATGCCTTTTGTTGATGCTTTCCACGGAGATATATTCTATCCGATAAGCTTTGTCTTCAAAATGATATTCCCGCTCACTCGTGCGCTCGGATGGGTTCTGGTCTTTCACGTTTTCCTTGCCGGCATCACGATGTATCTATGTGCGCGTGCCTTCAAGCTGGGGAAACTCGCATCTTCGATGGCGGGGCTGTTCTTCATGTTCGCCCCGTATCTTGTTTCGCTGGTTGCTCCCGGGCACGATGGGAAGATGTTCGTGACAGCTCTCTTTCCTCTTACGATCATGTTTCTCGAACGGGGCATGGAGCGAAAGTCTTATCTTGACTTCATCGGGTTGGGAACGGTAATCGGACTGATCATACTCACTCCCCATCCGCAGATGGCCTATTTTTCGCTGTGGATTATCGGTTCCTATTTTCTCTTCAAACTCATCACGAGATATCTCAGGGAGAAATCTGTGGCGACAGCAGGTTTGCTCTCGGCACTCTTCGTACTCGCTATCGTCGTGGGGCTGGCTCTTTCCGCCGTACAATTCTACCCCGGATACAAGTATGTCAAGGAATACTCCCCACGTGCAGGCGAGGGACGAGGGGGTTACGAGTGGGCGACATCGTGGTCAATGCATGTCGAAGAAGGCGTAGGCATGGTCGTACCGCTATTCTCCGGCGTCAACTCGCATGAGGAAAACACTTACTGGGGCAGGAACTACTTCAAGGACAATACGGAGTATGTAGGGCTCTTACCGATTTTGATGGGAGTCGTGGCGCTCGGATTCTACAAGGATCGAAGGAAATGGTTCTTCTTCGGCTCGGGTGTATTCGCACTCCTATATGCTCTTGGCGGAACCACCCCGATATTCTATATCTTTTATTATCTCCTGCCAAACGTGAAGTCGATGCGTGCCCCGAGCATGATAATGTTCGTGTTCTCGCTTTCGTTCGCACTTCTCGGTGCAATGGGAGTCCAGTATGTTCAGTCGCATTTCAGGTCCGACAAGGCGAATAGAAGGGAAAAGCTTCTCAAGCTGTTGTTGATTCTCTCCGGCATAATGGGACTCATTGCCGTCTTGTGGACTGTTGCTGGGCCTGCGATGATGAGTGTCTATCAGGGCATTCTCTATGGCGGTATCGATGCTAACAAGCAGGCCGCATCCACCGAGAATCTTGGTAACATACAAATCGGCCTCTGGCTTGCCACGATCTTCATTCTGGCAACTTACGGCCTTCTTAAGACCATTGCGAGTCGACGCATCGTTGCCGTTAGTGTCGCTCTTATCGCCATAATCGGACTGATTGACGTTTGGAGGATTGATGCGAAGTTCATTTCAGCGTTCGAACCTGCACAACGTCTCTCTGCTGATAAGTCTGTCGAATACCTCCAGCGAAATGTCGAGCACGATAGGATTCTGGACATGACTATGCGAATGTTCCCATCCAAGGATTACTTCGCTTACTTCGGCCTGCAGCAGGTAACTGGATATCACGGGAATCAGCTTGCTGTTTACGACAGGCTCATCGGCGGTCTTTCATTTGCGAACCTATATGACAGGCGTGGAGCACCGCGTTTGCCCGTGCTTAATCTTCTTGGGGCAAGGTATCTCGTCTATGACGGCAATTACCCGATGCCGGACACGACTCTCCCGAGGGTTTATAATATGGGCGGAGTCAGCATATACTATAACAGTAACGCTCTTCCGCGAGCTTTTCCGGTCCATGAGTATGCGGTTGTGGTAGATCCCGACTCGGCGGTTGCCTATGTCGCAAGTCCCCAGTTTGATCCGACTAAGATCGTGCTGCTCGATGAAGAACCCCTTTTCGAACCTTCCAGACTTACCTTTGATAAGGTGGAAGAGTGCGAAATCATCGAGTATCAACCCGGTTATGTTAAGCTGGCCGTCCTGCTCAAGGCTCCCGCGTTCGTCGTTCTCGCGGATTCATACTACCCGGCCTGGAAGGCCTATATCAATGGCGATCCGACAAAGATTTACCGCGCCTATAGCGCGTTGAGAGCCATTGGTGTTCCGGCAGGCGAACATGTAATAGAATTCGTCTATAAATCCTCCACGTACAGCACTTCGAGAACGGTCACTTATGTAACGACTGCATTCATACTGCTGTCGTTCGTAGTCGGAATCCTGTACTCACGAGTGAAACGGAAGGTGGCTGATGGCTGAGAAAGCACTGATACTCCTCCCAACATACAATGAGAAAGAGAATATCGAAAGGATCATCCCCGAGATTCTCAAGCAGGACGAACGTCTGTCCATACTCGTGATCGACGACAATTCCCCTGACGGAACAGGGCAAATAGCGGACAAAATAGCGGCGCAAAACCCGCGAGTCCTTGTGCTTCACAGGGAGAAGAAGGAAGGTCTGGGCCAGGCTTATATCGCGGGTTTCAAGTGGGCGCTCGAACGTGACTATGACTATGTCTTCGAGATGGATGCCGATTTCTCGCATGATCCGAAGTATTTACCCGACTTTCTCGGGGAAATAGAGCACTGCGACATCGTGCTGGGATCTCGGTACATCTCAGGTGTGAATGTGATTAACTGGCCCATGATGAGGCTTCTTCTTTCTTACTATGCGAATGTCTACACGCGAGTAGTCACCGGCCTGCCATTGCGAGATGCTACAGGTGGATTCAAGTGTTTTCGCAGGCAAGTGCTGGAGTCGATCGACCTTGATGATGTTCGGTCCAATGGCTATTCCTTTCAAATAGAAGTGAGTTACCGGGCCTACAAGAAAGGCTTCAAAATAAGGGAGATACCTATCGTCTTCGTCGATCGTACTGCAGGTCAGTCGAAGATGTCGAAGAAGATCGTGCGCGAAGCCGTCCTGATGGTTTGGCGGCTGAGGTTGTGGGGTCTCCTGGGCAAGCTAAAGTAGCAGCGATGCCGTGCTATCCATAATCATCATCAATTACAACACACGTATTTTGACTGCAAGGCTGATTGACTCATTAGCCGAACATGTTTTGACCTCGGACAGCGAGTTGATAATAGTGGACAATGGCTCCAGCGATGGTTCCGCTGAGTGTTTCTCATCACACTACCCCGGTGCTCGAGTAATCAGGCTCGATTCAAACGTCGGATTTGCATCGGCCGTGAATCGTGCCGTCGTAGAGTGTGCCGGGGAGTATATCTGGTTGATTAACAGCGACTGTCACGTCAATAGCGATGTGTCATCGGTGATGTTATCTTATCTCGCCTCTCATTCGCAGACTGCGGCGGTCACAGGGAGGCTCGTGTCGCCCGACGGTGCATTTCAGGCGTCATGCAGGCGATTCCCGAGTTTCGGCAATATTCTCTTCTCTCGACAGTCGCCGCTCGGCATGTTGAGTAACAGCTCACACAGGTATACGCTGCCGGATTATGATACGGCGACACCGGTCGATTCTTGCGCTGCGACCAACATGCTCATTCGCAGAGAGTGTTTTGATGCCGTAGGTGGATTCGACGAGAGGTTCTTTATGTATTGTGAAGATACCGATATATGCCTGAGGTTTGCCGAACGTGGCTGGAACATCGTCTACCTTCCGGAAGCCGAGGTTGTCCATGAATGGGCGGCAAGTTGGAAGGATGCTGGCTGGATGAGGTACTATCATCACCACAGGTCACTGTGCCGGTACTTCAGGAAGCACTTCTCGGGGGAGACTCTCAAGCTTTGCGTTTTGGAACTTCTTCTTGTCGTCGGCTTAGGAATACGCATGGCCGTTTCGACTCTGGCGAGGTGTCTCAAGTCATGATCTCGTACCTGATCGCATTCGTGTGTGCTATGGTGATAGGATTCGGTATGACGTCGCTGTCGATCCGGTTCTCGAAACGGTTCAACCTCCTCGACTACCCGACTCGCAGGAAGCAGCATCCTTCACCGATGCCGAATCTCGGTGGAGCGTCTATATTCATCGGATTCTGGGCTGTATTTGCTTTCATTGCGTCACGTTCGAGTACCATACAGTTAGAGTTGTCCAACAACCTGCTCGCCATCTTCGCTGCATCTTCAGTAGTGTTTCTTACCGGGCTGATTGATGACAGGCGGCCATTGAAGGTATACCACAAAGTACTCGGTCAGCTTCTCGCGGCAGTGATCGTAATGGCCGCAGGATTCACGATACCGAGATTCTATGTGCCATTCTGGGGGAGTATTGAACTCGGTTGGACGACCTACATTGTCACGACATTCTGGATTGTCGTCCTGTCCAACAGCATCAACCTGATCGACGGCATGGACGGTCTCGCCGGGTCTGTTTCTATCATCGTCTGCTTCGGTATGCTCGTCACGGGCATCCTGCTGGGAGTTGAGACTGTTGTGGCGGTGACGGTCTGCCTGGCGGGCAGCGTTGCCGGATTCCTCTTGCTGAATCGGCCCCCCGCGAAAGTGTTCATGGGCGATTCCGGGTCGCTGTTTCTTGGGTTTATGTTCTCCCTGCTTGCCGTGATTTGCCCCATCAAGAGCTATACGGCTGTCGCCATGTTCGTGCCCCTCGTGGCAGTAGGCCTTCCGTTAATCGAGGTGGCCGCGACGCTTGTAAGACGGACAGTGTCGGGACAGCGTTTCTATGTTGCCGACAATCGACACATTTACAACTACTTGAAGGACTTCGGGCTGAGTGACAAGAACACTTTGCTCGTATTGTCTGTTGTATCTCTTGTGTTTACGGCGTTCGTACCAGCCCTTTTTTGGTTTGACCGTATGAGAGTTTTTTCTATATTTGTAACATTTATCTTGATTTTGTTCGTGTCGTTCTTTGTTTTGAAGCTGAAACGGAGTCAGGGCCGATAAAATGGCGAATGGTATAGTGTTGGAATTCGAAAAACCTATCGTTGAGCTCGAACAGAAGATCCTTGAAATGCGGGAATTCGCTCAAGGTGAGTCTATCGAGTTGACTCGTGAGATAGAGAGCCTTGAGAAGAAACTGGACAAGCTCACCCGCGAGATCTACTCGGGCTTGACCAGGTGGCAGCGCGTTCAGCTTGCACGACACCCGAAACGCCCGTACACGAAGGACTACATCGACAAGCTTACCGAGGGTTTCATTGAACTTCATGGCGATCGCGGATATGCTGATGATAAAGCCGTAGTCTGCGGTCCTGCAAGGTTCTTCGGCCGCAAAGTGATGATAATCGGTCAACAGAAGGCCCGTGACACCAAGTCCAAGCTGTATCGAAATTTCGGCATGATGCATCCTGAAGGTTACCGCAAGGCCCTTCGGATGATGAAACTCGCAGAAAAATTCAGGCTTCCCATACTCATCTTCATCGATACTCCCGGCGCGTTTCCGGGAATCGGCGCTGAAGAACGAGGGCAGGCGGAGGCAATAGCCCGAAATATCAAGGAAATGGCACGACTTGAGGTCCCGATTGTAATCTCTATCATCGGCGAGGGAGCATCGGGGGGAGCTCTTGGAATCGGAGTTGGTGACGCTGTCATCATGATGGAGAATTCATGGTATTCGGTTATTTCGCCGGAAGGATGCGCTGCCATACTATGGCGCGATGCAGCGAAAGCTCCCGATGCCGCGGAGGCGCTGAAGCTGGCGTCCGGCGACTTGATGGAACTCAAAATCATTGACAAAATCGTGCCGGAGCCCCCGGGTGGCGCACACCGCGATCATGCCGGTGCTGCGAGAATGCTCGGCGATGTTATCAAGGGCTATCTGGATGAATTCATTGAGATGAGTACGGAAGAATTGCTGGAGAAAAGGCTCCAGAAGTTCCGTCATATGGGGGTATTCTACCACGAATAGGAGGGCATGTGCTAAGTGATGATCTATTGAAGATTCTGGCGTGCCCGAAGTGTAAGGGCGCATTGGAATACAAGAGTGACATGAATCAGTTGATTTGCAAGAACTGCCGTCTGATATACCGGGTTGAGAACGACATCCCGATCATGGTCATCGACGAAGCGGAGAAGTACTAAGTATTTAAGGAGTCTCTGATGAAACTTTCGAAGTTTTCTTCCGAAGAGCTTATCACGTTTGAGATAAAAGGCACGGATAAGGAAAGCGTCATTCGCGAATTGGTCGATCTTGCCGCTAAGTCGAACCTCGTGAAAGACAAAGACGAGTTGTATCGTGATGTCGTAGAGCGAGAAAATCTGGTCACTACCGGCGTAGGTTATGGGGTCGCATTCCCGCACGCAAAAACCCGTGCTACGAGAGGTATCGTTATCGCTTTCGGACGATCGGACGAAGGTGTTGAGTTCGATGCCATGGACAAGAAGCCCGTTAACCTGTTCTTCCTGATCGCCGCACCAGAGGATGCGATAGGAGCTCATTTGAATGTAATGGCTCGTCTCTCGTTCATCATGAAGAGCGAGGACAACCGGGAGAAAATGATGAATGTCAAGAGCCCGGGCGAGCTTCTTCAGATAATTGATACCGTAGAATAGCACTTGAATGAAATGGATTTCGCCTCTTGTATCCAGACAGAAGGCGTTTAGAACGAGTTTGATACTCGCCGGCGTCAGCCTTGCTTTTCTGCTACTGCCGATCGGCTTGAAAGAGTCGTTCTCCTCACAACTGCAGTTGCTGTATTCTCCATTCTACGGGCTGTCGAACAAGATCACCGATCTGTTTGAGGTCTATGACATCAACAGGCAGTTGAAGGCGAGGATTACCGACCAGATGCTGGAGCTCACTGCGCTAAGGGAGCACCAGAAAGAGAATGCAAGACTCAGGGAATTGCTGGGCTTCAAAGAGACGGTTAGCTATGAACTGATTTCGGCGGCAATCGTCGCGCTGGATCCCAAGAGACGGCAGAATGCCGTTATTACCGAAGTCGAGCCTGATGCAAAGGTTGCCCCGGATCTTCCTGTCGTCAACGTGGACGGCCTCGTCGGAAAGACTACTTCGGTGCTGGGTGACCTGCTCACGGTAGAACTTCTAACCTCCCCGAACTGCCGGGCCGCCGCGCGTGATGCAAACACACGCGTCCTCGGTATCGTACGTTGGGCGGGGGGGAGATACCTCCAGTTCGATAACGTATCACTGTCCGACACCGTGAATGTAGGTGACACCGTAATCACATCAGGTCTCGGAGGCATCTTCCCGGAGGACCTGCCTGTCGGCACCATCGTCTCGGTGGAGGAAGGCAGATCTCCGTTCTTTAAATCTATTCAGATTGAACCATTCGTAGATTTCGGAGCGCTGGACGAGTTGATAATCTTGAAGCGAAGTGAAGAGCGATGATAAGACATGTCGCAATTTTCATACTGCTGATTATCGTGGTAATCGCCTACCAGACCCTGCTGGCTGACTTGATATCGATTGGCCTGGCTCGTCCTGATCTCATACTGATAATGATCGTCTGGCTTACTCTCACACGAGATCTTACCTGGGGCGTATCATTCGGTTTCGCAGCGGGCCTGCTCGAAGATTCTCTGAGTCCGCAGCTCCTTGGGTTGGGAGCGATTCTGAAAGTGCTCGCTGCAGTTGCCGTGTTTCTTACTTCACATCGAGTTCGAACCGATAGTCTTATCATCAGGATTTTGCTCGTGGCGGCGGTGGTTGCCGCACATGACATCCTCTACTTCCTTGTCGCATACTCCTTCGACGCACATCTGGAGTTCATGACACTCATCAATACGATTATTCCATCAGCGATTTACACTTCAATCATTGCGGCAGGGATGCTCTATTTATCAGAGCGTAAGCTGACTCTAAGATTTGAATCATGATGGAGACCAGATACTCTAAAGCACTAAGGGCCAATACGATTGCGGTTACTCTTGCTGCCGTGATATTTCTCCTGCTCGGGAGAATGTTCTTCATGCAGATATTCCAGCACAAGGGCTACCTTGAGATCTCCGAGGAAAACCGCATCCGGATCATCCCCGAGATTGCCGTGCGCGGGAGAGTGATGGACCGGAATGGGAGACTCCTGATCGACAACAGGCCGTCCTATGAAGTCGCGGCCGTGCCCAATGAGGTCTCGGACCTGGACTACATCAGTGAGAAGCTGTCAGAGTTACTCGAAGTGCCGCAAGAGAAAATCGCTGACAAAATCAACAAGAGCAGATTCAGGAGATATGATCCGGTTAAGCTGAAACGCGATGTGCCTTTCGATGTGGTCTGTCGCATAGAAGAAGCATCGGATCATTATCCGGGGGTTGTGCTTCAACTCAATCAATCGCGAAATTACCCGGATAATGGCTCTGCTGCTCACCTGCTGGGGTATTTAAGTGAGGTGACCGAAAAGGAGCTTGAGAAGCTGAGAACGAAAGGCTTCCATTCCGGGTCGCAGGTAGGCAGAAAGGGAGTCGAAAGAGCCTATGATGATTACCTGAGGGGTATGGACGGCACGAAGTACCTTGAAGTTACCGCTGACGGCCAGATTCTCGGTCCGCTGAAAGAAAGGGCGCCCATCGAACCAACCGCGGGTTTCGATCTGCGATTGACACTGGACTATGGTCTACAGAGTCTTGGAGAGGCATTGTTCGGTGATACGCTGACGGGTTCGGCTGTTGCTCTTGACCCTCGCACGGGTGGAGTGCTTGCCTTTGTATCCGCTCCAAGTTTTAATGCCAATCTTTTCACCGGGCCGTTGTCACAGGAGGACTGGAATAGTCTGTCAACCGACGAACGTCACCCCCTGCTCAACCGCTGCATTCAGGCTACGTACCCGCCCGGCTCGATATACAAGCTTGTGGTTGCGGGCGCAGGTCTGGAAGCGGGAACTATCACACCCTCCACCCGTTTTCTCGCCTGCACAGGTGGCTATCGGTACGGAAATCGCACCTTCCGGTGCCACAAGCTATCCGGACACGGCGTGATGACAGTAATCGACGCAATCGCGGCTTCATGCGATGTCTATTTCTATCAACTCGGAAAAGAACTCGGTCTCAAAAAGTTCGCCGAGTATTCCCGGAACTGTGGTTTCGGAGAGCGAACGGGTATAGAACTTGCCGATGAAGCGTCAGGCCTCATTCCCGACAAGGACTACTACGACAAACGGCTGGGGGAAGGCAAGTGGCCTTCCTCGCTTATATTGAATCTCTCAATAGGGCAGGGAGAGGTTCTCGTGACTCCTCTCCAGATGGCGGTATTCTATGCGGCGCTGGCGAACGGTGGCCGAATCCTGCAGCCGCACGTGCTTCATAGCTTATCCACTCCCGGCGGTGAAATAAGGAAAGATGTCGAGGTGCGAGGTCACCTGCCCTTCTCGGACAGTACTCTGAAGGTGCTCGACTCGGCCCTGGTGGATGTTGTAAATGGCATACACGGTACTGCGCACCGTGCTCAGGTCCCCGGAACCGTCGTAGCGGGCAAGACCGGTACCGCTCAGAACCCTCATGGCAACGAGCATGCCTGGTTCTGTGCGTTCGCCCCGGCGGATGATCCGGTGATATCAGTCGCATGTATCGTCGAGAACGCAGGCCACGGCGGCTCTGTTGCAGCGCCTATTGTTAAAGAAATGATAGAGCACTACCTGCGTTCCACCGGAGTGTTACCTGACACGGTTCTGCCGGAGCTCATTGTTCGAGGCGAGAGCGAGGAACAGGTGGGAGAAGATGTTACCCCTTAAAGGAAACCTGTCGAGAATCGGCGTGGCGCTCTTCGCGTGCGCGCTCTTCTTGACTCTTGCAGGTATTCTCCTGGTTCACAGTGCGATGTTCGCGGCTCCGACCGAGTATGAGCATGACTATTACAAGAGGCAAATGACATGGATGATGATTTCGCTGATAGTCTTCATGATCGTTGTCTTTCTCCCGATGAGATTCTTCGAGGTGTTTGCATATGTGTTCTATGCAGTTGTCCTGGTCCTACTCATCGGATTGATGTTCAAGGGAGGCGGCAAGACCGCGCGATGGTACAGCCTCGGTTTCTTCAACCTGCAGGTGTCCGAAATAGCGAAAATCGCCGTGATATTCGTGCTCGCGAGGTATCTCTCTTACTCCCGGCGGCCCTCAAACTCAGTGTTGAAATTCGCGAACGTCCTGTTGCTGGTACTCATACCGATGGCGCTCGTGTTGAGACAGCCAGATCTCGGTACCTCTCTCGTTTTCCTCGCCATCATGCTGGTGATCCTGTTCTGGTCGGGGCTTCCGGCAACGTATATGCTGATTCTCGTAACGCCGGTCATAAGTCTCATCGCATCATCGCACTGGATATCATGGATTGTGTTCTTCGTGATGCTCGTTGCCCTGCTGCAGTTGATTAAACCGGGGGTTGTATTCAGTTCATTGACGGTAGTCATAAACCTGCTGTCAGGTATGATCATGCCCTTCATGTGGAACAGGCTGCAGGACTACCAGAAGCTGAGAATCCTCGTGTTTCTCGATCCGGGTCGCGACCCACTCGGCGCTGGATACCAGATCATTCAATCAAAAGTCGCGATAGGTTCCGGTGGATTGTGGGGCAAAGGATATATGGCAGGTACCCAGACTAATCTCGCGTTTCTCCCGGAGAGGCATACGGATTTCATCTTCTCGGTGCTCGGAGAGGAATTCGGCTTCTGGGGAGGAGGCGTGATCCTGATAGCTTTTCTCGCGATCATACTGCTGGGGATTCATGTTGCGTTCAAATGCCGAAATCGGTTCTCGTCATATGTGGTGATCGGTGGATGCACCGTACTTGCGTTTCAGTTAATTATCAATGTCGGGATGACACTTGGGCTGATGCCTGTCACCGGCCTGCCCCTTCCATTCCTTTCTTACGGGGGATCATCACTGTTGATGAGTTGGGCCATTCTCGGGCTGGTTGTGAATTCGGAACTCAACTGGCAGGAGTATTAGCATGAATCATGCTCTCGCCGCATTCTTCAAGTTCAAAGAACTTGGCACGAACGTCCGAACCGAACTCACTGCAGGCGCCACGACCTATATGACGATGGCCTACATCATATTCGTCCAACCGGCGATTCTGTCTCAGGCGGGAATGGATCAGGGCGCTGTTATGATGGCGACTTGCCTCGCGGCGGCGGTTGCCTCGGTCCTCATGGGACTCTGGGCGAATTACCCTATCGCCCTGGCGCCGGGGTTAGGTGAGAATTTCTTCTTCGCGTTCACGGTAGTGATCGGCATGGGAGTATCGTGGCAGGCGGCTCTGGCATGTGTGTTCGTCTCAGGTGTTGTCTTCATGTTACTCACTTTCTTCAAGATCCGGGAGATGATAATCGACTCAATCCCTGAATCACTCAGGGCGGCTATTGCCGGTGGAATAGGCCTGTTCATCGCATTTATCGGCTTGACACAGGCGGGAATCGTTCAACGCCCTCCATCGGGTATCATAGAACTTGGAGACATGCACTCCGCCCCCGTGGTACTCGCGATCGTAACCCTTCTTCTGACAGCGGTTCTGATGCACTACCGGATAAGGGGTGCCATTCTGATAGGAATGATAGTCTCGCTTGTCGCGGCTCTCGCGCTCAATATGGTGAATTACGAGGGTATTCTCTCGATGCCACCGTCACTCGAAGCGACTTTCTTTCAATTCGACTTCGGTGCGTTGCTCTCAGGAGAGATGGTTGTCGTAATCGTGGTGTTCCTATTTATGGATCTTTTCGACACTACCGGCACCCTTGTAGGAGTCTGCCAGCAGGCCGGTTTGATGAAAGACGGAAAGCTTCCAAGAGCATCACGCGCCCTGTTCTCCGATGCGGTCGGAACGACATTCGGCGCAGTTGTGGGGACCTGTACGGTTACGAGCTATATCGAGAGCGCATCCGGGGTGCAGGAGGGTGGCAGATCGGGAATGACAGCTATAGTGGCGGGACTGCTCTTCCTGCTCAGCGTCTTCATATATCCCATCGTAAAGATGGTAGGCGCCGGGGTGCCCGTCAGCGATGAGTTGACCGTGTTCCCGATCACCTCACCAGCATTGATTCTCGTTGGGAGTATGATGCTGCACAATGTGAAGGACATCGACTGGAAGAATGTCCTCGAGGCAATTCCGTCGTTTCTGGTTCTGCTGTGCATTCCGTTGACGTTTTCAATCGCTGATGGGCTGGCTTTTGGATTCGTGAGTTACCCCGTTCTAATGCTGGCCGCCGGCAAAGGAAAGCAAGTATCACCACTTATTTACATCCTTGGTCTGATGTTCGTGATCAGGTACGCCATATTCCAGATTGGCTAAAACTCTAAAGGAAGGAATCGTATCGACATGAATTATTCTGCATGGATAAGCGTTCTTCTCGTCCTTGTCTTATCAGTGGCAGTCAATGCCACGACTCTCGATGAGATCATGACCAAACATATCGAAGCCCTCGGTGGTTCGGAGAACCTTGACAGGATTGAGTCATCCCGGAGCGTCGCTTCCATTAGCACTGCGGGAATGGAGGGGACCGCCACTTTCACATACAAGCGCCCGGATAAGATGCGAAGTGATGTAGACCTTCCATTGGCGAAGATGACGCGAGTTATCGACGGCGATGACATGTGGATGACTGATCTGAATGGTCAGCCGCGAAGTATGTCAGGCGAGGAGAGCCGAGAAGCAATCACGGAAATCTTCCTTGCGAACGGTGATTACCTTAAGGAAGAGTTCAGGGGAACCGCGGTAAAGTACATTGCGGATGAGACCGTGGATGGAAAGCTGTATCATCAACTTCTGATTGCCCCTCCTGATGGTCTTGAAATGAAGCTGTTCATAGATTCGGAGAGTTACCTGATAGCACTCTCCGAAGCCAGGGTACAGATGTTCAATGTCCGCATGTACTCCGAGGACTACAGGAATGTGGACGGTGTGATGGTGGCGTTCGGAATGAGGCAGGAAACCGGAGTTCCGATGATGGATCTTAACGGAACAACCATGTCGCACGAGTTCAATGTTGATGTCCCCGATGACTTCTTTAAACGTCCCGGTGAGATTGAACGTGACTGGAGCATAGCTGATGGGATGAACACCTCCGTGGATATCGACGTGCGAGTCGCACATATATATGTGTCTGTGTATGTCGATGGTGTCGGCCCGTTCTACTTCGTGCTGGACAGCGGCGCGGGTATCACGATAATCGGCAAAAAGGTCGCAGATAGCCTCAATCTCATGCAAACAGGCGAGTTACCCGCGGTCGGAGTCGGAGGCGTCGAGGCCGGTAGTTTCGTCGAAGTAGACTCCATTTCTGTCGGCGGCGCCGTGATCCGCGATTTGGTAGCCGGTCAGCTTGACTTCTCTAAGCTGAATCAGTATGCCCAGCAGCCGATTGAAGGAATACTCGGATACGATCTTTTCCACAGGTTCGCGGTCGAGATCGACTACTACAATTCCAGGCTCGTCATCTACTCACCGGACGATTCGATGAGCTACGCCGGCGCAGATACACTCGATCTCCAAATTGAATCGAACCATGCGATGGTGAATGCTGTTATTAATGATTCGATAGACGGAAGATACCGGTTGGATACCGGAAGCATGAGTTACCTCGACCTGAGCTCGGATATTGTGAGCGCACACGGCCTGATTGAAGCCTCGCCATCAATCATGTCAGGATTCGAGATCCGGGGAGTTGGCGAAAGCTCGATAGAATCAACAGTCGGAAGACTGGGCTCCTTCTCTTTGGGTGATGCGAAACTCGAAAACATACCGTGCGGCTTCTCGACATCTGAGGAAGGAATATTCGAGATAGAGGGAATCGATGGAAACATAGGTGGGCGAATCTTGTCCCAATTCGACTGCATATTCGACTATACTCACGGTAGACTACTTCTGACTCCGAATCCTGATTTCAATACTCCTGACTCTATGATATCGGTCGGGTTCAGCGTACTGAACCGAAACGGCACTTTCGTTGTATCACAAGTAATCGATGGAACTTCAGCAAGTGATCATGGGGTTGCAGAAGGCGATGTTGTGATGAAGATCGATGGAAAACTGACTGAAGGTATGATGCTCCACGAGGTGACAAAGCTGCTTCAAGGGGGCGAATCATCAAGTGTTGAAGTCGAAATCGAACATGATGGCAAGAGGCGTAATTTGAAACTTGACAAGAAACCGTTATTCTGAGTTCTTCGCCGTGAATAGCCGATGCGGCGTATCGATTTGAGGGGATTAAGTTCTCTTCAGACTGCCGATACACGAAGAGAATATCTTCGGCTGAGGTTGGCTTCAGTGGTTGCTCTTGGTTTCTTGCTTTCGACGAGGAGTGTCAATTGAAGGTTAAAGCAACATTAGTAATACTCGTTCTGGTTATATCATCAGCGTGTTTTGCCCAGACTGAAGAAGCGGAACCGATTCGTGGAAACAAGGGCAATCAGATTATCGGAATTCGGCTCGGTATATACCATTTCACTACTGCTGAAGAATCGATTTTCGGCGACAATCTCGTGTTCTCCGGGGCGCATGAAAACGGTTTTGCTGCGGAGTTCTTCTTCAATTACTACTTCCTGGATCAATTGGCGCTGGAGGTCTCTCTTGCGAATGCAAATCGAGGGGACATCCTTTTCGAGTCCGACTCGATCGGGCGTCTGTTCGGATCGGCCAATGTTTATCCGATGGCGGTAGGGCTTAAGTTCACTCCAGTGTCGGGGATTATCAGTGAGAAGTTTCAACCCTACTTCTTTGGTGGTGGCTCTCTCGTAATAACGAGAGAGATATTCGAAGGTGGAACACTCTACGGTCCCTACACGTTTTACGATTTCGACTCCAAGTCGCGCACTGATGTCGGATGGTGGGCCGGTGGAGGGATTGAGTCGTACTTGTCGAGGAAAATTCTGCTGTCATCAAGTTTCAAGTACTACTCGATTGAGTACTCCAAGTACATCGCAGGCTACAAAGATCATTCCGGATACCAGATAACTGTTGGCATAGGGTACAACTTCAAAAAGAATTAGCTGACTTTTCAAGGAGGAGACGATGGGATCGAAGGTTGCAATTAACGGATTCGGGAGAATCGGCAGGCTCGTTCTGCGTTCCGCGATCAGGAAGAATTCTAATCTCGAATTCGTATCCATCAATGATATTACGGATGCTCGAACTCTTGCACACCTTTTCAAGTATGACTCGATTCACGGCATTTTCGATGGTGATGTTGCGGTTGATGGCGACAACCTGCTTGTCAACGGCAAGAAGATACAGGTGACGGCAGTCAGGAATCCGGCCGAACTCCCTCACAAGGCGAACGGCGTCGACATCGTGATCGAGTGTACCGGTCTATTCCGTGACAAGGCGAACGCTGGTAAGCACATCGAGGCCGGTGCCAAAAAGGTGCTGATTTCCGCTCCCGCCAAGGATCCGGACGGCACTTTCGTTATCGGTGTCAATTGCGCAAGCTACGATAAGTCGAAACACCACATCATATCTATTGGGTCGTGTACGACCAACTGCCTGGCCCCGGTCGTGAAAGTCCTTAATGACAGTTTCGGTATTGAACACGGTGTTATGACTACGATCCATTCATACACCAACGACCAGAAGATACTCGATCTGCCGCATAAGGATCTGCGAAGGGCACGTGCGGCAGCCATGTCGATGATCCCGACCACAACCGGTGCTGCCAAAGCCATCTCTCTGGTCATCCCCGCTGTCGAGGGCAAGCTTGACGGTTTGGCCATCAGGGTACCGACACCCGATGCTTCGATCGTGGATTTGGTCGCTACGCTGAATAAGGATGCTACGGCCGATGCCGTCAAAGGAGCTATGAAAGCCGCGTCTGAATCTGGGTCGCTGAAAGGTATTCTGCAGTACTGCACCGATCCGATAGTATCTACCGACATCATTGGCAATCCTTACTCGTCCATTTTCGACGCAGACCTCACCAAGATGCTCGGAAAGCGAATGGTTAAGGTCTTCTCATGGTACGACAATGAATGGGGCTTCTCCAACAGAATGGTTGACATGATGGAGAAAATGCTCTAAGGAAGTCCTCGAATTCATCAGGCAAAACCTACAGGAAACGGCCATTGACCGTTTCCTGCCCTCAAGGAAGAGATGAGTCATGGATAAGCTTACGATAGATGATCTTCAACTCAGCGGAAAGCGCGTTCTGGTTCGCGTGGACTTCAATGTCCCGCTGACGGCTGAAGGTGAAGTAGCCAATGATCTGCGTGTCCGTGCGGCACTACCTACGATCAAGAAGATTCTTGATTCAGGTGGTCACCCGATCCTGATGTCCCACCTGGGAAGGCCGAAGGGCGAAAGAAAACCCGAGTTCAGCCTCAAACCCGTAGCGGCGTGCTTGTCGAAATTGCTGGCATCCGAGGTCAGATTCGCGCAGGACTGTATCGGCCCTGATGTCGAGCAGATGGCGTCGTCATTGAAAGAGGGGGAGGCGCTTCTTCTTGAGAATCTTCGATTCCACAAGGAAGAAACCGGTAATGATCCGGGGTTCGCTGAAGCGCTTTCACGTCTCGGCGATATCTACGTCAACGATGCTTTCGGTACCGCCCACCGTGCGCATGCCTCGACTGAGGGAGTTACGCGGTTCTTCGAACAGTGCGCAGCGGGTTACCTGATGGAAAAGGAGATCAGGTATCTTGTCGGCGCGCTTGCTAATCCTGAAAGACCCTTCGTCGCGGTTCTGGGAGGAGCCAAGATATCCGGTAAGATTGACGTGATCAAGAACCTGTTCGACAAGGTCGACTCGATACTAATCGGCGGCGCTATGATGTTCACTTTCTTCAAGGCTATGGGATACGAGATCGGCGATTCCCTTGTGGAGGAAGACAGGGTTGAGATGGCATCCGATGTTCTCAAGCAAGCCGAAGAAGCAAACGTCAATCTGGTGCTCCCAGAGGATGTAGTAATCTCGAAGAGCGCAGACGGATCATCCGAGATCAAGACTGTCCCGGTGAATGAAATCCCACCCGGCCTGAAAGGTCTCGACATAGGTCAGAAGACGATAACCCGTTTTCAGGGTATACTCACCAAGTCGAACACGGTCGTGTGGAACGGGCCTATGGGGTTGTTCGAAGTCGAGAAGTTCGCCGTAGGCACGAACGCGATTGCAAGAATCCTTTCCGGAATCACCTCGGACGGGGCGGTTACGATTGTAGGGGGCGGTGATTCTGCGGCTGCTGTTGCGAAAGCCGGTCTCGAGGATCGTATAACACATATCTCAACGGGAGGCGGTGCGAGCCTCGAACTGCTGGAAGGCAAAACCCTCCCGGGACTTGCGGCGCTTACGAGCAAGTAAGCTCGCTACATGGAAGTTGAGCACGAAACATGAGAAAGTACATAATCGCAGGAAACTGGAAAATGCACAAAGACAGCCGGGAGGCTGCCGAACTCAGTGCCGAGATAGTGAAGGCGCACAAGCCGGATGCCCGGTTCGAGTTAGTCATATGCCCGACGTTTACCTCAATAGCAGCGGCTGTTGAAGCCGTGCGCGGGACGGATGTCGCCGTTGGAGGCCAGAATATCTGCTGGGAAGAAGAGGGCGCA
>Ga0272443_10003440_pt1 | contig 18637 bp, 12 predicted proteins | sample SSMAcet12_FD_193581 | JGI IMG/M metagenome (GOLD analysis project Ga0272443, IMG submission 193581) | Marine sediment archaeal communities from Little Sippewissett salt marsh, Falmouth, MA, United States - SSM-Acet-12 | ecosystem: Environmental > Aquatic > Marine > Wetlands > Sediment ... | reverse complement strand
GCCGATGTTTCTGCGCAAGCATCGCCATAACGGAGAATGCACAGGTATGAGAGCGGTCGAATTCGAACAAGTGCTCAGCCTTGATGACATTAAAAATGCATTCTGGGAAAGCTTCAGAAGCTCGGGGTTGTATCTACTTTGGGTCATTCTTTTGATTGCTACAGCGGTAGTCGTATTATTGTGCGGTATCGTATGGGATAACGAACCCTTTGGCATTCTGGCGATCTGTATAGGAGTTGCAATCTACCGCACCCCCGCTACTTATGTGAAAAGAGGGCTTAAGCACAGGAATGAGATAGCTGATCGCACGAGTCACTTCACAATTGATGAGCAAGGTATAACGATACGCGGGGCTGACATATTAGTATCTGGCAAATGGAGTGCTTTTACGCTTATTAAGGAAACACCAAAATACCTGTATATATTTCTGAAGAACACAAATAAGTGTTTCTTTATCCATAAAGCAAGGATTAGTCAAAGCACATTAGACAATTTAATTTCAATATTGGCAGACGCTCCCGTAGAAAAGCGGTTGCTTAGTTTGCCTGCACACGCTTCAACCTGAACGCACGACCATCGGGCTGGTAGGTTGTGTTGAGCGGCACGATGATGAGACTGGAGGAGGATGACAGGAATGGGCGATTCATCCGCTACGCAGCAGGTGCAGTTTCAATACTCGCTCGACAAACGAGATCTTGAATTTGTCATTGGGGAAATACTGTGGATGGATAAAAAAATACAGCTATATTGCGTGATCGTAGCTGTTCTGCTTATTGCTACATACCCCTATGCATGGACCGGCCAATTGGCTGACCGACTGTGGGGACTTCTCGTTCTGATTGCAATCTTTTACCCATTATTAAAGGTAGACAATACTGTTCGGGCCATGCACAAGACACACGTGGCTTTGAATGGAATCAGTATTGCGGTGACTTCTGACGGCATACATGCTACCTGTGGAAACGGCGAACAGAAGTATATTCCTTGGCCGGTAATCGCAAAGATAAAGGAGACAAAACGGTGCATTTTTTTAGAATCTGACTATGGCGAGTTGGAAATCATCATATACAAGCCTCGGCTGGATGCCGAGGTTCTTGCAGCGGTTCGAGAATGCTTGCATGAGAAAGTCGTTGCCCATCCATAGCCCGCAGGTAGTCCTGAGCGCAAACCGGAGGCCGTGAAGCGTAGTTTCAGCCGGCAGGTCAGGCGCATCCGCGCCGATGTTTCTTCCTCGTAAAAATCTGCGTAATCTGCGAAATCTGCGGATGAAAAACAATTCGCGGATGACGCAGTCGGGTTCGAGAGCCGCCGGGGGGCAGGCCGGCTTTGCCTTGACGATACCACTGGCAACCCATTCCTCACGGCGCAGCAACACGCAGCGTTGCGCGCTGTGTAAGATCCATTCGAATGCCGAAAAATGTCTGTTTTATTGCGACGGGTCGGCCGGCGGGGGGTCCGGGATTGGGACGCCGATCGACTGAAACGCGGCACGGAGCTCATCCATGCGGACCGTGTCGGGCAGTTTGCCTGCCATCGATGTCGCGAAGCCGAACGAGCTGAGCGGTCGCAGGTTGCCGTGGACCGACGCCAGTGACACGATTCGGGACATGAGCGGGCCGCCCACCTCGTAGCCTTCGGCGATGCTGATCAACACGTCGGGCTCGTGGACGATCAGGCCGTCGAACGCACGCCACAGGCGGTGGACCGCGTCGGGGTAGACGTGGTCGATCGTGGCCTCAAAAAGCACATCGTCGGCGACGAAGCCTTCGTCGTCGATTTTTCCGTGCATTGCCAGCTCGGCCAGGATGGGCGCGAGCTTCAGCGGGTCGCCGACGTCGGCGCGGTAGCGCAGGCCGGCCGGCCCGCGGTCGATCCGCGCCCGCCCCGTACGGCTCACCACGACGACTTCACGGCCGGCCGATCCCTCGGGCTCCGCGTGCTCCTGCCGGTAGCATGCCAGTTCGACGCCCTCCAGTGCGACGACGTCGCCGGCCACGCGCGCCGGCTGGAGCGTGTGGACGGCTGCACAACTGACCATGCCGAACTCGGGGACGACCACCTCGTCGGGTTCGCGCAGCGGGCCGGTTACCGGCTGATAGCCCAACTGCCTCAACAATCTGAGCAGGGGGACGCGCTGACACTCTTGAAGGCCGTGGCCGTGGTCGCTGAAAAGCGAGATGCGCACGCGGCCCCGGGTGCGATAGACCATCTCCTGGCAGAAGCGGTCGAGCGCGACGAGTCCCTTGGCATGTCCGTTGCGCCCCTGGCGTGCGCCCAGGGCCGAGGTGCCCACGACGTAGGCGACCGTCAGCTTTTGGCCGGCCCGGTCGCGCTCCGCGAAAACCTCCTGGATGCATCGCAGGTCGCGCAGGTACCACGCGTGTTGCCAGAGATAGGCGTACGCGTGCATCGAGGGGTCGAGGTGGTAGTCTGTCCCGGCCACCCAGGGCACGTTCTCTTCACGGACGTAGGTACCCAGACCGCTGTGCAGCCGCTGGCCGTCATAAAAGGACGACTCGACCCCGGGGACGGGTGCCCTGCCGAAAAATTCCGTCAGGCACACGTCGGTCATCACGGGAAACGGCGCGACGACGCGCGATGCGGGCGGGAAGTAGCGCAGACGGCCCTGGGCTTGCATTTCCCGCACCATCATGGGCGGGACGCTGTCCAGGATGATCACGAGGTGGTGGTGCTCTTCGGGCGGGACGTCGGCCAGAACGATCTTTTCGTCGACTCGGCTGTCCCCGTCGTGGTCGTAGCCGATGGCGACGACGCGCCCGTCCTCCGAGGCGATCTCGCAGAAGTTCGGACGGCCGTTGCCGTCCAGGTCGTACCATTGCTCGTTCGTCCCGTCGGCGCGGACATGCGCCTCGACCGAGGTGATCGGGAACAGGTCGGCCCCCGGCCCGGCGCAGCCGCCCATCAGCAACACGAACGCCACGAACATTCGTTTCACGGTTCGGCCCGCCGTCCGGCGCGGTCGTTCCTTCATCGGGTGGTCCCCTTCGCTTGGCAGTCATTGGGTCATAGCAGCGGTGCATGGGTTAACGCAAAGAGGGGCATCCTTCAAGTTGCCAGCCAAAGCCGGGTGACCGCGTACCCGGGATGGATCGTCGGCCGGCCGGTTGTCGTGTGCCGTCCGCGTGGAGACAATGAGTGTCCGACAAGCGGGGGGACGGACGCGGTGGCGGAGGGTTTTGAAGTGCTCGCCCTGGGCCGACTCAATCTGGCGACGCGGCTGCTGCTGGCGCCGATGGCGCGCGTGGGGGATGCGCCCTTCCGGCTCATCGTGCGTCAGTGCGGTGGTGTCGGACTGGCCAGCACGGAGTTGATCAGCGCCCGCGGCCTGTTGGAAGCATCGCCCGCTTCGTTGGATCTGGTGGCCATCGAGGCTGAGGACCGCCCGCTCTGCGTGCAGTTGTTCGGCCAAGAGCCGGGCGAGCTGGCCGATGCCGCCCGGCGTGCGGCTGATCTCGGTGCGGCCGCGATCGACATCAACATGGGCTGTGCGGTTCCGAAGGTCGTGCGGCGGGGTGCGGGGGCGGCCCTGCTGCGGCGGCCGAACCACGCCGTCCGATTGATGGCGGCCGTCGTCAAGGCCGCCGGCCTGCCCGTGACCGCCAAGATGCGGCTCGGCTGGGACCGCCGGCACATCGTGGCTGCGGACCTGGCGGCCGACCTCGCCTCGGTCGGAGCGGCCGGTGTCATCGTTCACGGCCGAACCGCCGACCAGAAGTTCACCGGCGAGGTTCTCCTGGACCCGATCGCCCGCGTTGTGGATCGGGCGGGTAGCATGCCGGTCATCGGCAACGGCGATGTGCGCAGTCCGCAGGATGCGGCGCGCATGATCGCCCGGACGGGTGTGGCCGGCGTGATGATCGGCCGGGCGGCCCGGCGCTACCCGTGGATTTTGCGGGACACGCACGCCTACCTGACGACAGGCAGAATCCCTTCGTCGCCGACGCGCTGCCAGTGGGTCGCGCTGGTCCGCGCGCACTTCGCGCACCTGTGCCGGTTGCGCGGGGAGCGCCTGGCCTGCGCGGTGTTCCGCCAGCGCATCAGTTATTATCTGGGGGCCCTGCGGTTGCCGCGTAACGAGCATGCGCGCTTCAGGGCCTTCGCCGACGCCGATGCGTTCGATCGGCTCATGCGGCCGCTCGAGAACGAGGCCGCCCAGGACACCTTGGCACCAAACCCAGACACCGTGACGACGCACCTGCCGTCGGGCACGGCAAGGATGTTGTAAGCCGTGCTCCGATCAGTGATCGCTTTTCCGGAAAGCCGGCGGATCCTGTGGCTCCACCTGTTCGCTTCGCCCTTCCTCGCGCTGCAATGGGGGGCGATGGCCATGATTCCGGTGCTGCTGCGAGATCACTTCAACGCCAGCGCCTGGCAGACGACGGCCGCCACGGCAGCCGCCTCCCTCATGTTCGTCCTCTCGGTCGTATGGGGCGAGATCTATCGGCGGCTCGGCAGCGACCGCTACATCGCTCTCGTCTGGCTCGTGACGGCCGGCCCGCTTGCGGCGATGGCGACCGCCCACAGCGCGTGGGCGATGCTCGGCTGGCTGTTTTTGACCTCGGTGGGACTGGCCGGCTTCAATCCGCTCAACGGGGACGTTTTGAGAAGCTGCTATCCACCGACCGCCCGGAGCAAGGTTTTCGCGCTCACGCAGATGGTCGCCCAGACGACCGTGATGGCCAGCGCCTGGGCGATCGGGCTGTGGCTCGACTACGACAACCGCTCCTTTCGGATCTACATGCCGCTGGCCGCCCTCGCGGTGGCGGCCGGCCTCGTGTTTATCCACCGGATCACGCGCGAGCGGCTTTTTCAGGAGCGGCTCCGTCACCAGAACACCGCGCCGTTTACCGTGGGCATTCGCAACCTTGTGGACTATGCGCTCGATGTGCTCCGAAAGGACGCCGACTTCCGCCGGTACGAGGTCGCCTACTTCGTGCAGGGACTCGGGTGGATCATGTGCGCGTGTGTGGTGCCGCTTCTGGTCTGCGACGTTCTGGCTTTGACCTACACGCAGATCGCCAAGGCGACCCAGTCCACCTTCCAGCTCGCGCTGATCGCCACGATGCTGCCGCTCAGCTACCTCATGGACCGGCGCGGACCGTTCGGCGTGGCCGTCTGGGGGTTCCTCATGGTGATGGTTTATCCCGTCGCCCTTATGCTCATCGGCATGGGCTGGGCGGGAACCCACACGGTGACGGCCCTGACCCTGACGACGGTGTGGTTCGGCGCGGGCATTGCCTCCATTCACCTGGCCTGGACGATCGGCCCGGTCACACTGGCGCCGTCGGCCTCGGACGCCTCCTATTACCTGGCGATCCACGCCTCGATGGTCGCGCCGCGGTCGCTCATCGGCCTGCTGCTGGTCGTGGGGATGTACAGGGCCACCGGAAGCCTGAACCTACCGCTCATCACGGCCGCCGTTTTCAGTGGGATCGGGGCTTTGCTCATGTGGCGCCTCCAGCGGCTCCGGAGCCGGCCGCTGCGGACCACCGTGGCTGAACAGATCATCCCCACCCCGCCGCGGGCGACCTGAATCGGCGCTTGCGGGGCTGGCAAGCCCGGCCAACCGCATGGCTTCCAAAAAAAATTTTCAGGCCAATGCGCGCCTTTGGCTGACCCTGTCCGCGCAACAGTTCCGTGACTAAACTTTGAGCGGCGACGGGCCGGACCTGGTCGAAAGTGGCCGCGGGGTTGTGGTACAACTCCTTGCCGATCAAGGGCTTTGCCAACACTGCCGGGCGATTTTCGATTCCGGGAAAACGGCCCCGTTTCAGATGCGCGGGTCCGATATCTCGCTTGATAACGGCCTGAAAAACGCGATTTTTACGTCCGAGAAAGTGTGGCGGATTTCCGTCTGGCCGACCTGAAAAAGTCAAGATGGTCCGAAAGCATCGTCGATAACAGTAGTGGTGGGAGTGATCCGGAAAAGCGGGTCGCCGGATGGGCCGGCGGGGCCCGCGAGAAAATCACAGCCGTAGGTTCCTGTCCTGTCGGAAGTTCAGGGAGGGCGAGCGAGGTAAAGGGGCTTGGGCGGGTGCCGGATGTCGGTGCCTCGATCGGCCGGCGGTATGCCGGGAAGATGGACGTGTCTGCGGGCGATTCCAGAGCATGAGGGTTTGAGGGGCCAGGCGGAAGGAACTGGTTTTCTCGGACCGGACAGGATGGTTAGCGATGAGCGAGATGAGTCCGATCAATGGTGCGATTCGCCTGACGTCGGCCGATGCGGTCGAGCCGCGGCGGCTGACCGATCAACCACGGTCCGCCCGGATCGCGCAGGACGCGGACCGCGTCGAGATCTCGCAAGAAGGCCGGGAGCTGAGCGAAGCCCGGCCCGCGACGGAAAGCTCCCCCGAAAAAATCGCCCGCATCCGCCAGCAGATCGCCGCAGACGCCTACCTGACCGACGAGAAACTTGCCGTGACGGTCGATCGGTTGCTGGCCGCGCTGCGAACCTCGCCTGCCCGGTAGCCGTACAGCGGTGCGTCGAGTCAAGGGAGACGCCCGTACCACCCTGGCACCGTGCGGTCCCGGCCCCGCGCTGTTTTACTTGTCGAACACGGGCATCTCGACGAGCCGGATGGGGCTGACGAACACGATCGTGCGGTTCGTGACGGCCAATCTTCGGTCGGTCGCCCGCAGATGGAGCGTCAGCTCGTCCATGTCGGCGGGGATTTCCGGCAGAGGCACGACGAACCAGTCGCCGGGAATGCGCCGCGGTCCCAAATCCAACTCCCAGAGCAGTTCATCGCCCCAGCGCAGCTCGAGGAACCGATGACCGGACCATCGCAAGGGTACGGTGTCTCCGCCGATCGTATCGTTGCAGACGTGGCTGGCGTAAAGCATCAGCGCCAGCATGTCGCGCCGTCCTGAGACCGGAACCCGTATTTCGAGCTCGGAGAACTCACCGGCCGTCGGATCGGCCTTGCGGTGGGATGCGAAGACGATCACCGGCTGGCCGAAGCATTCCTGCGTGCCGCCCACCCAGCCGCCCCAGAACATCTCGCGCTCGGTCGGCAGCACGGTCGCCTGCACGGTGTTCATCCATTCCCAGCGGCCCGTGCCCCAATCCATCGGCGGTTCGTCGATCCCTTCGAGCATGTGGTCGGTCCGCGCGAAGAAGTACCCGTACTCCCACGTCCGGGCGGCCAGCTCGGTGCGCCGTTTTTCGACAAGTTGCCGCCAGTCGGCCGCGTTCCGCTCAGCTATGTGCCGCCACCACTGTACGTAACCGCCGATGTTGCGGTGCGGGGCGAGTTGCTGCTCAGCCTGGCGGATCTCGTCGAGGACCCGGTCGCGCACCGAGGCGATGAGCGCGTCGGCCTGTTCGTCCTGTCCGTCGTAGATGGCTGTCAGCACGGCGCGCTGGTGGTCCTGCCACCAGTATTCGGGGAAAGGCAGCGTGGCCATCGCCTTGTTCGCTTCCAACTCCTTGCGGGCCGGCTGAAGGTAGGCGGACGCGAGGTGATCGGCCCCGAGCATCGACTCGCCGGCGGCATGGTTTTCGACGCCGGTCAGCAGCGTGTCCATCTTCTCGAGCAGCGCGACCGCGTGCGGCCGGTCGGCCCGGTCCTGGAGAAGGCCGGGAAACTGCGGATGGAATTCCGAGGATCCCTGACCGTGGATAAGCAGCGTTTTCAGTTCGTCGAGCGTGTCGTCGAAAGCGCGCATGTTTTCGGCCTGGCCGGGGCCGTAAACGATTTCGTAGATCCGGTGGCGCGTTGCGTTCCAGTCGTGGCCGCGCGGGTTCCAACCCCACCACCCGACGGTCGGTGCGATGTAGTAGGCGCCCCAGGCGTTGCCGCCCCAGGGCATGATCGCCTCGTTGGACTCATGGCAGTCGGCCAGCATGTCGTAGGTCGGCCCGTTCCAGCCGAGGGCCAGCGGCGGGATGGGCAGGTAGTTGTGCTGGCTTTTCAGTCGCGGCCAGTTGTGCCACCAGCTCGGCCGGACCTCGAGGCCGATGGAGCGCGCTTCTTCAAGGGCGGCCGGCGTCGGTACGCACGTCCAGAACCAGAGGGCGTGTTCCATGCCGGGGACGGCCACGATCTTGCGATTGAAATCGCGGTTCGCGTCGTTGGCGATGACCTGATACGACCCCTTCGGAGGGCAGATCATGATGCGCGAGCCGGTCATGCCATGCGCGCGGCCGAGTTGGAGGACGCGGTGGGTCAACTCCTCGGGCGCCGTGCCGGGCCCCTTGTCGTCGAAGGACAGCCAGAGGCCGTCGACGCCCAGCGCGATGAGTTCTTTGTATGTGCTCATTGCCGCGTCGTACTGGCGCCGATCGACGCCGCAGTTGACCACGCCGTAGACGACGAGGCCGCGCCGGTGCGCCTCGCGGAGGACCTCTGCCAGGACCGGCTTGTCGAGTTCGGCGCCCGGCTCGAACGCGTAGATCCCCTCCCGCAGGTCGATGAAGTTCATCCGGGCGGTGAGGTAGGTGTCCAGCTCGTCGGGCCGCATGTAGTTCTGGACCGTCGTTTGCGGTCGGCCGCGCCACGGGACCGCCGGCGCGTCGTCGATTGACGCGCGGTGCAGGACGAGCCGCCCGTCCCGGCGGTCGATCAACTGCACAAGCGTATCCTGGCCGTAGACGACGCCCCGGGCGTTGGACCCGCCGACAAGGATGACGGGCCGGCCGTTGTCGTCGAGGACGCGGAGCACATACCCGTCGAAGCCGGGTTTGTCGGTTGCCAGCGCGACGTCGTGCTTTCGGCAGAGCGCGTCGAGCCGGCCGTGCGTGTTCCGCTGCCCGAGAAGGATCGCCACGTCACACGCGCCGGCGTCGGTCTCCGAGACGATCGGCCACTGCACGCCGAAACGTTTCTGCACCCAATTGTGCAACTGCTGGGCGGCGTAGAGCTCGGGTTCCGAGGCGGAACGCCCGACCACGAGGGCGACGTTCGCAGTATCCAGGTTCAGCGGCGGCTGCGTGCTCCAGGTGACCTGCCGTGGGGTTGGTGTCAGGGCGACCGGGGCCGCCAGTGCCGGGCCGCCAAATGCTGCGACGAAGGTTACGACAGCCGTCAGGAACATGGGATGGATGGTGCGTCGGGACATTGGAAGGGATCTCCTTGCTCCAGGGGGGCGGGGCGAGTGTTCCAGGTCGGTTGAACCAGCGGAATCTCCGCGTTCCGTCGGATATCAAGGCACCAGTAGACACGAGGTTGCCCGCGCGTGCAAGATTTCGCGACCGGACGGCGCGAAGCGCAAACCTCGCGTTTCGGGGCGGTTGCGGGACGGGTCCGGCTCAGGTTTCGGGGTTCAGCGTTTTGCGGTAGTCGCGGAACACGCGGCTGATGACGGCCCCGTGTTTGGCGTAGAAGGCGACCGGGCCGACCCAGGGGATCTCGGCCCGGCGGTAACCCTTGCGCCGCATGTCGGCCAGGCAGGCGTGCAGCAGGGCAGCCCCCAGGCCGCTGCCGCGGTGCTGCGGGTCCGTGCCGATCGAGCCGAAGGTGCCGGGAAACATTTCGATGTCGTAGGCGGCGTAGGCCACGACGCGGTCGGCCTGTCGGATGCAGAACATCGAGACGGGATCGTTGGACAGGGCGGTCAGCGGCTCGTGGCTCCAGAGCGGCCAGTGGCGGGCGATCAGGTCGGCAATGTCCGGCATCGTCGTCCCCTCGGCCCGAACGAGCGTGTACCCGCCGGCCGCCAGCCGTTTGCTCCAGGCGTCCTCGTCGAAGGTGTAGCTGGTCAGGTCCACGGTCATGTTGACGAGGTAGCGGTGTTCCGTGAAGCCGAGTTTTTCGAGCAGGCAGCATGCGGGCGTGTAGCGGACGTCGACGCCGGGCCAGAAGTAGCCGGGATGCCCGACGGTGTCCATGCGGGTCGCCCCGCGCCGCTGAAAGAGCGTCTCGAGGGTCATGACGAGCTGTCGGCCGATGCCGTGCAGGAGGTGCGCCGGGTCGACGGCCAACAGTTTCATCCAGCCGCAGCGCGTGTCGTCCGGGTCCTGGCGGACGACACCGGCGACTGCGCCCACGAGTCGGCCGCCGTGGTGCAGCCCGAAAACGAGTTGCGGGTCGTATCGGTCGTCGCGGTAGATGCGACGTTCGAGCAGCGCGGCCGTGAAGGGATCGAGCGGCAGGGCGGCCGAGCATAGCGCCAGCAGTTCCGGCAGGTCCTCGGTCGTCAGCGTGGCGAAGCGGCTGGCCATGGGGGTCACTTGATCTGGAGGACGTCCTGCATGTCGTAAAGGCCGGGCGATTGATCGACGATCCAGGCGGCCGCCCGGAGCGCCCCCTGGACGAATGTGTCGCGCGTATGGGCTGAATGGGCGAGGGTGACCGTCTCGCCGAGCGTTCCGAAATGCACCGCGTGCTCGCCGACCGTATCGCCGATGCGCAGCGCGTGCATCCCGATTTGACGCGCAGGGCGCGCTCCCGTCTGGCCCTGCCGGCCATAAACAACGTCCGTGTCGGCGCGACGGCCTGTCGCTTCGAGGATGCGGTCCCGCAGTGTCAGGGCGGTCCCGCTCGGCGCGTCGGCCTTGAAGCGGTGGTGCGCCTCGACGATCTCGATGTCATATTCGTTGCCGAGCGCGGCGGCCATGCGTCCGGCGAGCTGAAACATGAGGTTCATGCCCACGCTCATGTTGGAGGCTTTGAGCAGGGGGATCCGTTCGGCCGCTTCGCGTATGGCCGCCAGTTGCTCGTCCGAATGGCCCGTGGTGCCCATGACGAGCGCGCAGCCGGCCTCGACGCACAGCGCGAGCGATCGCATCGAGCCGGCCGGCGTGCTGAAGTCGATGAGGACGTTCACTTTGGCCGGCGGGTCCGGAAGGCGGTCCGCAATCGGAACGCCCAGGATGCCGACGCCGGCCAGCGTGCCCGCGTCCGTGCCGATCCTGGCATGAGTCGGCGATTCGAGCGGAGCGGTCAGCGCGAAGCGTTTGTCGGCCGAGGCCAGCGCGACGATTCGGGTGCCCATGCGGCCGGCGGCACCGGCCACCGCGAGTCGGATCATGATGCACGCCCTTTCGGACCGTTTCGTGTGTATCGAGCCTTTCGAAGCCTTGTGATCCTGTGCCCTGAAGGTAGTGCTTGCCTACCGTGCGGCGCGCCCGCGGGCGTGCTGCTTTCGGGTACGTGCAAGCAGTATCCCCGCTTTGGGGGGCATCGACAAGCCATTGGCGGAGCCCGTTCACCGGCTCCGGAGTCTGCGCCTTTTCTTTTGCCCCGGCGGCATGCGGATTGCCCGGCGCATTCGGTTGCGGTAGCCTGATGGGACGCAAGGCAGACCTGAAACGGTTTTCGGGCAAGTTGAACACGTTAACAGACGCAAAAGGGCAAAAGGGAGCGTTGGCGATGCGACGCGGACAAAGGATTCTCATAAGTTGGGGCGTAGGGGTCGCGGTGAGCATGGTGGTGGGCGCGGCGGCGATTGGCGCAGAGGCCGACGAGGCGGGCTTCGTGCCGATCTTCGACGGCACGAGCCTGGACGGATGGAGCGTTCTTTTTCTGGAGTCCGGCCGGCCGCTGCCCAAGGAGGACGCGTTTCGTGTGGTGGACGGTCTCGTCGAGTGTGCGGGCTATGGCGGCTATTGGCTGCGTTACGAGAAGGAGCAGTTGGAGAATTTCGTACTGCGACTCGAAGTCAAGCTTTCACCGAAAGCCAACGGCGGCATCATCGTCCACGCGACGGAAGAGGGTATTCCCTGGCAGACGGGCTTCGAGGTACAGATCCTGGACGACAACGGCCAGCCTCCGACAAAACACGGCATGGGCGCCATCTACGACATCATGACGCCGATGTACAACGAGACTCTGAAGCCGGGCGAGTGGAACGAGATCGAAGTGACCTACGCCAACAAGCGGGTCCATGTCGTCGTCAACGGTCTGAAGGTTATCGACGTCGATTTCAGCAAACTGACCTACCCGATCGGCAAGTACCGGATCCCCTACAACGAGCTTCCGACGAAAGGGTACCTCTGCTTCCAGGATCATGGCGACGAACTCTGGTTCCGCAATATCCGTCTCAAGAAACTGCCGGCTGACCATTGTCTGGGGCCGGCGCTACCGGACGAGTGCGAGGAGGGGTTCGAGCCGATCATGCCCGGGCCGGGCGGTGAAGGGTGGGAAGTGTACGAGCCGGGCGGACGCGCCGATCCGCACGTCTTCAGAGTGTTCAACGATTACATCCGCGCGATGGGGACGGCCAAGCACGAAAACTATTACCGCTACAAAGAGCCTTTGCGGAACTACGTGCTGAGGGGCGAGTTTCGTGTCACGGCGTTGGCTAACAGCGGGATCATTCTTCAAAGCAAAAAAGAGGGAGTCCCCTGGCAGAGCGGTTTCGAGGTCCAGATTCTCGAGGACTACGGGGAGGAGCCGAATTGCCATCGCGCAGGGGCGATTTACGACATCGCCACCCCCATGTACAACGCCTCCAAGCCGGCCGGCCGATGGAACACCTTCGAGATCACGCACGACCACGGGCAGGTTCGCGTCGTGCTGAACGGCTGGAAAGTGATCGATACCGATTTCAACGACCTCACGACGCAGCGCGGCAAGTTCTCGTTCCCTTACAGCCAGATGCCGCGTGTCGGCTATTTCTGCCTCCAGGACCACGGCGACGTGGTGGACTTCCGGCGTTTTCGGCTCAAGCGGCTGCCGGATTGATCTTTCGCGGCGCGTCGAGTTGATGACGACCCATGTCCATGCGCCGTTCATGCTGGTTGCTGCTGCCCATTCTTGCCGTGACGGCTGGAACGTTCGTGACGGGTGTGGGCTGGGGCCTCCCGTCGCGTGCGGCTGACCCTTTCCTGTTCGGTGACAGGCCGGCCTGGTCGGGGGAGGAGATCTGCGCGCACGCGCCGCCTCCGCCCGACGATCCGACGCACGGTGCGGACGTGGACGTAGACCCCGTCGCCGAGCGCGACCGGCCCGTCTGCGTCAACTGCACCGACCGCCAGCGGGCCGAGATCGTCCGCCGCTACCGGCTCGCTTCCTATCAGCCGGATGAAATCATCACCTTCATGGCGCTGGCCGGGATGCGTCCCGGGCAAGGGAGGCTTGACCCGAAGCTTTACCAGTATGGCGGCCTGTGGATCTATCCGGTCGGTGTTTTGTTGAAGGGTGCGTCGTGGTGCGGCGCGGTGACGCTTACGCCGGACATGGCGTACTACCTCGACCACCCCGAGCGGTTCGGCCGCTTTTACATCGTTGCGCGGCTCTATGCAGCCGGCTGGGGTCTTGCCGGCGCGATCATCGTTTTCTGGATGGCACGCCGTCTGGCGGGTGGTTGCGCGATCACGGCGACGGGGGCGGCGTTGTGCTATGCCGTCCTGCCCGTCGTGGTGAACATGGCCCACGAAGCCAAGCCGCATCTGCCCGGGGGTGTCCTCATGCTGCTGGCCGTCGCGGCTGCGATGCGCTACCTGGAAACGGGTCTGCGACGTTGGTGGTTCGCGATGGCCTGTGCGTGCGGGGCGGCCTTGGGCATGGTCCTGTCGGCTTGGCCGACCTTTGTCGTGATACCGCTGGCGGTGATGCTGCGAGAGCGCGCGTGGCGGCGACGGGTGGGGATGGCCCTTGCCGGTGTCGCGGTCGGCGGGGCGGTTTACCTGGCAACGAACCCGTACATTCCGATCAACCTTCTGGTCAACCGGGCCGTCCTGCGGTCCAATTTCGGCAACTCGCTGGCGATGTACGAACTCGCCCGTTTCGGTGAAGGGACCGTGAATGCCTTGCGGCTCATCCTGGAGGCTGCGGCGCTGGCACCGATGGCCCTCGGCCTGGCCGGTCTGGGCGGGTTCGCCTGGGCAGCCGCGCGGCGCGTGGGGAGGAGGAAGGGGTTGGTGGAAACGACCGGGGTCGCGCTGCAACGCCGCGGCGGACTGCTGCTGGCCGTGCTGGCCGGCGTGGTCTTTCTCCAGTTCTGTGCCTTGGGCGCGGGCAAGCCGCCGGAGTATGCACGGTTCGGGTTGTTTCCCGCCGTTGCATTGGCGATCGGGGGTTTCGTAGCGCTTGGCAGGTGGGTGCCGTCCCCGGCTGCGCGGGCGGTGACGGCGGCGTTTGTCGTGGCGCTCACGGCTGTGACGGGTTTGAGCTACGTGGCGGGGTTTGTCAGAGACAGCGGTCCGCCGACGACGCGCCTGCTGACCGCGGCCAAGCTGGAGGAGTTGCGCGCGCAGGGCGGCCGCACGATGGGCGTGCCGGCCGAACCCGCGCCCTACCTCCTGCCGCCCGTGAACCTTTTCGATTGGCGAATCGTTCTGATGCCACGCCGTCCCGATGCGGCGGCCCTGTCGAGCGTGGATGTGCTCGTGCGGCCGTGGGGGACCGGACCGTTCGCGGCGGAAGGGTTCGAGGCCGACGATCCGGCATTCGAGCGAAGGTGGGGTTTGTGTCGCACGCCGGTCAGTTGGGCTGACAAGCCGTTCCAGATCATCGTGCAGTTTTCAGCCGACGTCGCGAAGGGGACGCCATGAAAATCGGGTGCGTGCTCGATCGGCGGCGCAGCGGCTGGTTTGCCGACGGTGGGGCATCGCTTTTGGACGCAGGGTGCCAAGGCGTGCTTGGCCGGGACCTCGGTGCGGTTGACGAGGAGGCCGGCCAGTATGTGCGCTTGCTTCGCGATCTGTCCGAAACGGGCCTTGCGTTCATCGGGATCCAGCGATCTGTTTTAGAGCCGGAGCGCGGGATGGAGGCGCTCGGCCGGAGCCGGCAGCTTCCTGGGCAGTATGGCCGGCAAACTGCGGCCGCCGGGGCCGATGTGCTCGTCCTGACGGGCGGCCCACGATGCGTCGGCGCGCTCGATGGATTTCAAGAGCTTCTCGAAGGCGCGATCGCGCTGGCGTCGAGGTACGGCGGGCGCATCTGGGTCGCCAACCGCGCGGGCACGTGTGTCGAACAGATCGAGGAGCTGCGGGCGGTTTTCGCGTCGCCCCGGCATGCGCCTATCCGACTTCTGCTGGATGCGGGCCAGTGTTACCAGGCAGCCGTGAATCCGCGTGACGTGTTCGCGGAGCTTGGCGACTGGACGAGCGGTCTCGTTCTGTCCGATCGTGCCGGCTCGCGCACGGTCCGGCTCGGCACCGGCCGATTGAATGTGGAGAGGCTCGTGGCCGACCTCGTCCAGGCCCGGTACGATGGGTGGGTCTTGGTGGACGTGCCCGGCGCCCGGCGCGGTCTTTGGCTGAGCGCGTTGCGGGAGGCGGTGGCGCATGTCCGGGGATTGCTGGAGAAGTACAAGCACTCAACCTGAACGGTCCGAAGCGACCGGTGCGTCGTAGTCGGGGTAGCCGGTGACTTGCCGCCCGCGCGGTTGCAGGATCGCGACGGAACGGGTTGGGTTCGTTCTTTCGTTCGGACGGGAGGCAGGTCGGTGCATGCAGGAAGGGACACGTTGGCCGACATCGTGGACAAGGTCCACGCGGGCGAGCGCCTCGGCGTCGAGGACGGGTTGCGGCTCTACGCGACACCGGATATCCACACGCTCGGCGAACTGGCCAACTTCGTCCGCGAGAAACTCCACGGCCGGCGGACCTGCTACAACGTCAACCTCCACATCAACTACACGAACTACTGCGTGCTGCGGTGCAAATTCTGTTCTTTTCGCCGTTCCTATCCGGTAACGGACAGCGACGCACCGTCGGAGGGCGGCTACGAACTGGGCGTCGAGCAGATCGTCGAACGTGCGCGGTGGGCGGTCCGGCAGGGCGCCACGGAGGTGCATATCACCGGCGGGCTCCATCCGCGGCTGCCGTTCACGTATTATCTCGGGATGTGCGGGCGGATCCGTCAGGCATGCCCGTCGCTGCACATCAAAGCTTTCACGGCCATCGAGATCATCCATTTCGCCCGGATCGCCCGGCCGCCGCTGACCGTCCGGCAGGTGCTGGGGCGGCTCGTCGAGGCCGGGCTCGATTCATTGCCCGGCGGCGGCGCCGAGATATTCGACGCGCGCGTGCACGACGAGGTTTTCGAGAACAAGGTCGGCCAGGCCGGCTGGTTCGAGGTCCATCGCGCGGCGCATGAGCTGGGCGTCTTCACGAATGCCACGATGCTCTACGGTCACGTCGAGGGGCGGGAGGAGCGGCTGAACCACCTCGTCAAGCTCCGCGCTCACCAGGACTGGGCGATCGACCACGCGCCGGCGCGGTTCAACTGCTTCGTGCCGCTTCCGTTCATCCCGGATCGCAGCGCGCTGGCCCATCTGCCCGGCCCGACGGGCCTGGAAGACCTGCGCACCCTGGCCATTGCCCGGCTCATGCTCGACAACGTACCGCACGTCAAGGCGTTCTGGGTCATGTACACGCCGAAACTGGCGCAGGTGAGCATCGATTGGGGTGTCGATGACGTGGACGGGACGGTGATGCGCTACGAGATCACGCGCGAAGGCGGCCGGGCCGTCGACGACCAGGCACTTTCCACCGCGCAGCTTCGCCGGATGATCCGCGAGGCCGGCGGCGAGCCGGTCGAGCGGGACAGCCGCTATCGGCCCATCGCGCGCGGCTCATCCGATCGTTGTGTTGGCCGCACCGCGGGCGTGAACCAACGAACCGATACAGACGTCTGAATACCTGTTTGCGATCATGCGACAGGGGCCCGCGGGATCACGGCCGGCTTTTCGGCAGCCATTGGACGGCGTCGGCGATCACGTGGCCGTCCGTGCCGGTGTTGCCGATCTCGACGTAGCCGGATCGGCCTGCCTCGAAACGGAACATGCCGATCGAGGTGAACGGAGGGTTCGCGGGTGCTGTCCGCTGGTTCAACGTCACACGTGTCTGAATGCCGCCGGCCTGGATCGTGATCGGCACGTTCGTGGCGCGGTTCGGGTTTGAGGTGTAGGCCACGCGCACTTCGTAGAGGCCCGCGGCCGGAAGAGCAGGTACGTAACGCACGGTGGAAGTCCCTTTGTATTCATCGCTATCGTGGAAGTAGTCCCTGCCGACGAACGGCTGGACCGCCGTCGATGACCTCCACGGACCGGTCACCTCGGCTTCGGGGTTGTCCACGACGATGCCCGGCAGCGAGGAAGCGGCGATTTCCGGTGGGGCGGCGTCCTCCCACGCGAGGATCGCGCGCTGCGCGCGGAGCCGCTGCTGAAGCCAGTCGACGTCGACGTCCTGAACGCTCGAACCGTTGCGGACGATCCAGGCCCCCGCGACGCCGGCTGCGTGCCCCATGATCATGTACTGCGGTTCCATCCGCAGCGACGAATACGCTACGTGCGATGCGGAAAAACACGATGTTACCAGCAGGTTCGTGCACTCGTCGCGTTTCGGCGTCAGGATCCGGTAGGGGATCTCGTACGGCTGGACGGGGACCTGCATGTCGCCCTCGTTTTCGAGCGTGCCGTCCGCGCGGACGACCCGCTGCACGTGGTGCGAGTCGGAGTTGTACGAGCCCATGCCGATCGAGTCCGGCTTGGTGCGATCGTCCTGGAGGTCCTTCTGTGTCATGACGAACGGGCCGACCATGCGGCGGGCCTCGCGGATGTACATCTGGTGCGGCCAATGGTCGGTATCGAGGAATTCGTCCTTGGCCAGGGCGTATTCGTTGAGCGCGTCCTGAAGGTGTCTGGGTACGGACGGGTCGTTGGCCATGAAGTAAAAGAAGCCCTGGATGTAGCGTAAATGTTCTTCGGCGATGGCCTGCCGTCTTTCGTAATCGGCTTCCGGATAATCCCAGCTGCCGCCGATGTAGTCCGTCGAGAACGGCCCGCGGTTGTTGATGTCCGTTTTGCCGTTGGGCATGGACGAGACGATCATGACCTCGTTGAGTTCGAGGGCGTCGCCGCGGACGGCCAGGTACCGGCGGAGGATTTCGTACTGCTTCGGATCGTAGCCGGGCGGTTTCGGGAACGGCACCTGGTTGGCCGGGTCGTTCGAAAGGCAAATCCGGTAATTGTAGGCCTGCACTTTTTTATCGCCCTGACCGGGCTCGCCCTTGGGGCCGGGGTAGACGTACGGCAGGAGGTTTCCGTCCTCGTTGTAGGCCGGGATGGGCACGTCGAACTGATGGTACTTGCTGTGGGCGCGCACGCCCGCCAACGATTCGCCGTAAACGTCGCGCGCTTCCCGCCCGATCGTGTACGACACGCCCGCGCGGGCCATGAGGTCGCCCTCGTAGGAGGCGTCGATGAACACGCCGGCCGCGAAGCGGGTGCCGTTGAGCATTCGGATCGAGACGATCCGGCCGTCCCGCGCGTCCACGGTATCGAGCCGGTGTTCGAAGAAGACCTCGACGCCGGCAGCCTGGACCCAGTCATTAAAGACGGCCTCGGCCACGTGCGGCTCGAAGTGCCAGGAGAGCGGCTGGTCGTAATGTCGGCCCACGCGCTCGAAAAACGCGCGCGACATGCCGCCGATGACCTTGTGATTGCCTTTGTCCGTCGCTCCCAGGCCGCCGGAAACCATGCCGCCCCAGTGACGGCCCGGCTCGAGCAGCGCGACGGTCGCGCCTTGCCCGGCTGCGGCGACCGCGGCAATCGTGCCGCCGGCCGTCCCGCCGTAGACGACGACGTCGTAGCGCTTCATTCCCGCGTTGGCGCAGCCGGCCATCAGGGCGAGGGACGCCAGTGCCCCGGTGACCGTGAAGACGGTGCGTGAACGGCGGGCCGAGCGGGCGACGCGTGCGAGCCGGGCGGACCTGGTCATCTCATC
>Ga0272443_10003439_pt1 | contig 18642 bp, 16 predicted proteins | sample SSMAcet12_FD_193581 | JGI IMG/M metagenome (GOLD analysis project Ga0272443, IMG submission 193581) | Marine sediment archaeal communities from Little Sippewissett salt marsh, Falmouth, MA, United States - SSM-Acet-12 | ecosystem: Environmental > Aquatic > Marine > Wetlands > Sediment ... | reverse complement strand
GCCGCGGTGGAGAAGATCTTCGACGAGATGGATTTCCAACGCGCTTGTCAGGCCTATATCTGGGCCATTCCGGTGGTCTCAATGTCGCAGTGGCAGCATGAGCACATAACGACACTCGGAGCTGAGAACGGCCAGATCGTTTTCATCGAGTCCTACGATGATCGTGCGGGCGGCTTGACTTACAACTCGACAACTCCCTACGTACTGCCTTTTATCGACCTGGTAGACGGACCATGGGTAGCAGTGATGCCCGAGGGAGAGGTTCGCGGCGCCGCCCACGACATGTGGCAGATCGCCATGACCACCCTAACCGAGCCGGGCAAATACATGTTTGTTGGCCCCGGCCAGGAAGTGCCTGAAGGTGAGGAGGCTGAAGGATACAAGATTACCAAGTCGCCAACCAACAGCTTGTTGCTGGGTATCCGCCTGATGTCGACAGACCGCGATGAAAGAATGAAACAACTGAAGAAGATCGAGATTTACCCTTGGGCCGAGCGCAAAAGTCCGCGTCCACGCAGCTACATTACCCCTGGCGGAAAACACTGGCTGGGCGCACAACCACGTGGAATGGAATATTGGGAACGGCTGGCGGATGTCGTCAACCGCGAGCCTGTATTCGAGCGTGATCGTTTCTTCATGGCCATGTTAAAGGAACTCGGCATCGAAAAAGGCAAGCCATTCCAGCCAACCGAACGCCAAAAGAAAATTCTTACCGACGCAGCGCTCGTGGGAGAGAGCATGGCCAAGGCAAACAACTTTGCCAAGCGCTTGAAGACCGGAAAGTACGTTAAAGGATCCCATTGGTATTTCGCCACCGTGGCCTTTCCCGACCAGAAAGCCGAGAACTATGACCAGCTCGACGAGCGTGCCGCCTGGTTCTACGAAGCGGTGACTAACAATGCAGCCATGCACGGCCAACGCACGGGTAAGGGACAGGTCTATATGGCCTCCAACAAAGACAAGGACGGCGACTGGCTTGACGGCGGTAAAAATTATGTTTTACACGTGCCGCCCGATGTCCCGGCCGAACTGTTCTGGTCGATCACGCTGTACGATGTCGATACTCGCTGCCTCTTGCAAAACAAACAGGAGATTGCCGACCGATCTTCGCGCATGGACCTGATCATCAATAAGGATGGCTCCGTGGATATCTACATGGGACCGGATGCTCCCACGGGAAAAGAGAAAAACTGGATCCCCACCGTACCTGGAAAGGCCTGGTTCCCCTACTTCCGGCTATACTCACCAAAGAAAGCATTTCTTGATCGGACATGGGTGTTGCCAGATATAAAGAAAGCCGGATGAATCTTTGACCGATCCGACTGGGAGTCACACCTGCCTATTTTAAACTGCTCTTATCGATTGAAAAGCGTGGATTTAGGATAAAATTCTACGCTTTTCTTATTTGCGGCCTATACTAAATCTTGTGGTGATGGAATTTGGTGCTAAACTTGCGTTATCTCCAACAAACCACAGGTTCATCGAAACTACTGATAGCATAGAATAGCGTTTTATCAGTCGTTGCGTTTTCCAAATTTGCAACAACTTCGATGACACCTCAGATCCATAATAAGGCGCAACAGCAGCTTTATAACCTAAAGCAATGATTGATAAAATGGTGAACTGTACCGCTTTTATCGGCAAGCGAAAATGTATATGAAATGGGAAATTTCGGGGAAGGGGCGCAACTCTTCTAAATACGGGTATTATATGCTCCTTATACTACCCGCACCCGACGTACGCGACCATCTCAGTGATCGTGAAGTTTCAACTGTCCTCTTCCTTCCAGCCAACATTGGGAGCATGGCTGGCGAACTTCCCCGGGCTCAACAATATCTCAGGACAGTGGATATCAATTACCATTCAAGAAAACATGAAGTCAAGTCGTGATTTTACATTCCGCGAAGCGGTTCAGTTCTGCTATTAATCTGTACCGAGGCTTTCGGAAATCGCTTTATGATAGCCAAACCGTATCTGATAATACGATGTAATTTCTGTCAGTTACGATACTGGCAAGCAGGTCCCTGTTTCAAAATCAACCAATTTGTGCATATTCTCAATAAATCACAAGTTCAATGATATTTGGTTTTCTGCCATGTGATCACAGGTTTTAAAAAGCTTCAAATTTATTGATGATCATTCCCATGTATGCAATTTTCCTAAATTGCTATTTCATTTCAGTAATATGTAATTTCCTGGAAAGAAGAACGCTAATGGAACTTTATCGATCGAAACTAATTCTATTCAGTTTGTCTCTTATGCTGGGCATTTATTTACTGATGCCGACATTTCAGGTGCTGGCGCAGGACAACCCGTCGGCTCAATCCGACCAGAGGGCTGAACCTTCGTCCCCCGCGGAGGTAGATAGTTATCTCGCCGGTATGAGTGATGCGCAGGTCAGGCAGGCCTATGCTCAAAAATTGAAACAGGATGCGGAAAAGCGGTCTGCCTCAACCCAAGCGTCGGAGAAAGGGCGTTCAGTAAACCCAGATATTGACAGTTTTCAGGGGGCAGCCAAGGCAGCAGTGGCTGTTTTAAAACGCCTTGGTGGAGAGGATAGAAGCGCCGTCCAGTGGAGCGATGTGGTCGCGAAGCTATCGGCCGGAAAGGGTGCCTCTTACCTTTTTGGAACCCTCGCGGGTTTGGCATTAATCATTGCCCTGGGGCTGGTTTTACGCTGGTTGTTTTTACGAACCACCGCTGACATCAGGCAAAACTTAATCAATGCCGTGCGATTGGGAAAATTACAATTTTTCGGACGGGTCCTTTCCCGCATGCTGCTGGATGCAATGGGCATCGGTATTTATGTTCTGACAACATTTATTCTTTTTGCAATGATCTACCGGGAGGGAAAACCGAGTTATGATATTGTATCCGTCTACCTGATCGTCAGTTACTACATCATCGTTCTCGCCTTTGGGGCCAGGGTAATATTTTCCCCCGAAGCCGCTTCACTGCGATTATTTCCCATGGAGGATCAGAGTGCGTCTTTTCTGTACAAATGGATTCTTCGCATCCTATTTATTGTCGGCTTTTTTGCCGGCATTAGTGACATTTTTGGACAGTTGGACGTGAGCAGTCAGTTGTACTTGATGATGTCCAGCTCTGAAGGAATAGTTGTTATCCTGGCGCTAATTATCATGATCTGGCAGAGCCGCAAACGGGTGGGTCAGGCAATCTGGGATGCGGAAACTGAGCCGGAATCGGGCGGTCGCCCACTGCGAGCGGCATTCGCTAAAAACTGGCATTATTTTGCCATATTTTGCGTGTTTGTGGCCGGCGGAATCTGGACGGCAAAGGCCCTAAACGATGAAAGCGCAGACGTATTGAACCTGATCCTCAGTATTTTCCTGATTCCCATCGTCATTGGAGTGGATCAGTGGGTTCAGCGCTTATTAAAAATTGCCTCGGGCGAATCACGTGAAACCATTGACTTGAGCGGCGACGAGCCGACAAAAATAGATGAACAGGCTGAGACCGCCGGTAAAATGGATCTCACGCACTACGTGCCGCTAATCAGGCGATTTTTTCGTATCTTTCTGATTGCCTTTCTTTTCTTTTTCTCACTGCGACTGTGGGGCATTGATATTTCCATCGGACGCATGTTTACGCGCAGTGCCTTAAGTATCGTTTTCATACTGCTACTCAGTTTTATCACCTGGCAGTTGATCAAGGCCAGAATCGATCAAAAACTAAAAGAGGAAATGCCCGATGATGACGAGAAAGCCGAGGAAGGCGGTGCCGGCGGGTCGCGCATGGGGACGTTGCTGGTGCTGCTGCGCAAATTCGTGCTGGCCGTCATGTTTGTCATCGTCTCACTGATTATTCTGGCGTCTTTGGGGGTTAACATCGGTCCGTTGATTGCCGGCGCCGGCGTGATCGGTCTGGCCATCGGATTTGGCGCCCAGACACTGGTAAAAGATATCATCGCCGGCGTATTTTTTCTGATCGACGATGCCTTTCGGGTCGGTGACTATATAGAAACGGGCGGTACTACCGGTTCGGTGGAACATATTTCCTTGCGCTCGTTAAGGCTTCGTAACGCCCGGGGCCCGATCCACACCATACCCTTCGGCAGTATGGGCACCGTGACCAATATGAGCCGTGACTATATCATTACCAAGCTTGATTTTCGTGTTCGTTATGACACAGATGTGGACAAAGTCCGCAAAATCATCAAAAAGATTAACCTGGTAATCGCAGAAGACCCGGAAATGGGACCCAGCCTGTTGGACAAAATTAAGTCTCAGGGGGTTAAAGAATTGGACGACTCCGCCATGATCATGCGCGTTAAGTATAAGACGGTTCCCGGAGGGCAATTTGTTATCCGACGGGAGGTGTACCGGATGATACAGGAGTCCTTCAGGGAAAAAGGCATAGAATTTGCCCATCGCGACGTCACGGTTTACATGCCGCCGGATGAAGACGCCGGTGAACATGATAAAAAGGCTGTTCAGGCCGGTGCAGCGGCAGCCATCGCAGCGGCTCAAGCAGAAGAAGCTATGGAAAAACCAAAATAACAATAACCAAATCTTTGAAAAATGAAACAAATATTATGATTGATATATTTTATCCGGCGGCTTTTAATCAAGTTGATATATCTGCAATGAAAGTATCATTTGAAGAGTACATATACCTCTCCAACAAAGCATAAGAGAGTGCCAGATTGCGCTTGCTATCTAAACCAACCTGCACTTTCTTAAAATCGCTTTTGATTGCCAAAACGTATAGCAACTCAGCAACGCGCATTCTGCCAATACAATTCACCGTTCTCATAATCGCTCAAATCCGTATCCCAAACCTTCTCATACCTTCTCTGCCGGTAGTTCGCTGTCGTTTGCGCCTCATGTCCATATCCCGATTTCTTTTTCAGAGACGAGATTTGGGAAACCCGTCGTCTGTGGTTAAAAATCTAAATTGAAAACGGGTCATGGGTTGAAAACGGATTTGCAGATCTTGCGCACCTCAAATCGCCAGGTTTATTAAAATCGATTCTGAACCCATCCTTTCATTTTAAAAATTTTCATTAGACCCCGTTTTTTCGCTTAACACCTTAACACCTCCCAAAATTATCATCTCCTGGTCACAGCTGGTACAGTCACCTTTGAATCCATAGAAAGATTTTACGGTGACATTCCCTCTTCAAGCATAACCAATTAATTTCTTGACAGAATTTCTCTTAACGGTCTATCCTTCCAACAAATCTCCATCCTCCATTTCCCAAGCAGACCAATCCGCAGGAGCTTCGAACGAATGAATAGGGTCGACCTCATCCAAGCGCTGAAAGATTCAAATCACCTATCTAAATTGGAAGCTGAGGCGGTCATTAACCTGTTTTTCGATAAAATGGCCAACGCACTGGCACAAGGGGAACGAGTTGAAATCCGAGGTCTCTGTTCCTTTTACGTTAAAAAATACAGTGGATATACCGGTCGAAACCCTAAAACTGGTGAGTTTGTGAAGGTGCACCGAAAAAGCTACCGTTTTTCAAGGCGGGCAAGGAATTGAAGGATAGGGTGGATGGTTGAGATTGGAAAGGCGGAATTTCATTGACCTGGCGTCTGCATAACCACTTGCAATGAAATGATGAACAGGAAGGAGCTGAATTATGAAAATAAATCAGGGGCTTATTGCACCTTGTGGTCTTTATTGCGGCGTCTGCGCCATTTATATCGCACATCGTGATAACAATCAAAAATTCAAGGAGCGTTTAGCGAATCTTTACAAGGGAAAAATTTCGGGAAAAGGAACTCTTCCTAATGGTGAAAACCTTTCCGCCGGAGATATTCGATGCCGTGGCTGCTTATCTGATGAACGGTTTATGCATTGTCGCCGGTGTGAGATCAGGGCCTGCACAAAAGAGAAAGGATTCACCGGGTGTCATCAATGCGATGATTTTCCTTGTGATCATATTCAAAATTTTCCCATGACTATTGGCAAAAGGGTTATTTTGCGCGCTATTCCATATTGGCGAGAGGTTGGTAGAGAAAAATGGATTCAAGACGAAGAAGCCCGCTATATTTGTCCTGAATGCGGAAACAAAGTTTTCCGGGGCGCTCTAAAATGTAATCAGTGTAAAGCTCAGTTAGATCTGGATTAATTTTCTACGAGCAAACCAAATTTTTTTAGGGATAGTCTCAACCTGTGATTCATCTACGTATCTGTAGTGTAGCGACTGTGCAAATAGTCAATACATTACCACACGACCGAAATTTCAGATGTATCCAATGGCTGTCATGTAATCACAACCCACCTCAAATTTCATCTGACCACTATATATAGCTGTACTTGGAATTAGCGTCCGATTGACCTATCAAGTAATCTGGCGATAGATTGTTGCCAAATAGATTCAGCATTTTTGATCTATCCTGAGCCAAGCATGGACATCTAATCCTCGTCGAATGATTCAATGACAGAGGGGCGTAGAAAGTTGGAGCATAAACCTACTTGGAAAGCTTCGAGGCTGTTTGAAGCGGTGTGACCGTTAGGGTGGACTTAATAGACAAGCCCGCCTTTTTTAGTCCGCGAGCGATCATATCCACATTTTCATCTGAATAAAGCAGGCGCCGCATAAGCTCCTGGGCTTGGTTCTCAAATGTGGGCTGCATCGCCAACAGACGATTCACATATATGCTGGCATCATCTTTCCGACCCAACTGTCCAAGCACCGCTGCACGAAACAGCGGCTCCCAGTACAATCCGGGTGTTTCAATATGAAGCGATCGTGCATACGCCTGATCAAATTCTCCCTGTCGGTAATAGTTCAACATAGCAGGGATATGATATTGCGCAGAGATTTGCGGATTCAGGGTCATGGCTTTATCGATCAGGCCAATCGATTGATCCCATTGACCGAGGCCCGGCAGGAAAAGTCCATAGCTCGCCAGTATCATCGGGTTATTGGGATTCAATGCCAAAGCGGCTTCAAACTCTTTAGCGAATTGAGTAGGTTTGTGGTTGAGAAAGTGGACAAACCCCATGACCCAGCGGGCGTCGGGGCTTTGCGGATCAAGATTGATCGCTTCCCGGGCCAGTCTTTCAGCGGTCTTCATCCGATCGCGCACCAACCCAATCTCGGATAGGTAGTCGCTGGCGTACACATCCGCCAGCATTGCTTTGCAAAGTGCATGATCCGGTGCCTTCTTGACGGCATGTTCAAGGGCCTGCCAGGCTTCGAAAAAGGCTTCTTCGGTCAGCACGATACCCCAATGGTACATCTTAAGCGTAGCTTCAAATGCCGTGAGGTCTTTGCAGGCTCTGTCCTTCGACCGTTTTACGAGCACCCGAGTGATGACGCCCAACCGGTCCGCCAGTGTCGCAACAATGCGCTGGGCAACCTCATCCTCGAGTGCATACAAATCGGTAGCCGTTAAATCGCAGTTAAATTGCTCCGTCCATACATTGGTTCCCGATTCCGCATCTATCAGCCAGGCGGTCACACGTAGACTGTCTACCCGCACCTGAACGGAACCGGAAAGCACAAATTGTAAGCCATATTGTTTCCCGACGTTCATAATATAGGGATGGGGATTGTCGATGTACTCGCCTGCCAACGGGCCTACAATGATGAAGTCTTTATAGCCATAAAGATTAGCAACGATTTGTCCGGACAACCCAGCAGCATAAAAATCATGATCCTTTTGCGGGCTTAGATTCCGGAAAGTGGTTACCGCGATACCCGGTTCATCCACGACTGAAAATTTCGTGACGTGGCAATCCTGGGAACGCCGTTGATAGGATCGCCGCTCCGTAGCGGCGTGTGACGGCTCTTGCTTGTCAAATCGCGGAATGTAGGTCCCTTTGGGAATGTCAATCCGTATCTCGTTGTACCTTCCGGCGGTCGAGTAATAATGTGCCAAGGCTCGGCGCAATCTGCTGGCTTCCACGCTGACAATGGGATCGACCTGGGGATTGAAATCCGCACTCCTTCCAAACACATTGACGGCGATCGTATAGGCTTTGATCGTGTCTGTCTTTCCCGACAACGATTCTTCCACTACAAATCGTAAAAACTGTTTACGGCGCTTTGAAGCCTTGAAATCCATGCTGGATAGAATTCGATCCAACTCCTCCCTGACTCCATTTTGGGTTGTTTCTTTGTTGTATGAAAGCGGCATAGAGGGTTGTGCATTCTTTACTGTGACCATGTAAAGCGAACATGGCCGGATAAATTTATTTTATAGATAATCCCAATTGATTAAATCAAAATTGTTAGGTTTTGTTTAACCTAACATAGTTTCGCACGGCCAAAATATAATCTATAAAAAAATAAAATCAAACGGGGGGTATGACCCACAGCACGAACATACTTCAGCTGTATCCTTTCCATCCACGCTCTGAACTGACAGTTTCACGAGCATTAGAAACGGTATCGTTATAATGATGTCCACCAAAACTCGCTATATTTTTGAACGCTACCCTGAGAAAAAGAATCAAATCTGGCAGCGCATGCTCAGAAACGCAGAATTTAGTAACATATGCACCGACTATGGGAAATGCATCGAAGCCGCTGAATATTGGAATCAATTCAAATCGCCCGACGCCAGAGCCAAGGTTGAAGAGTATCGCTACCTTTGCGATGCGCTCGAAAAGGAATTTTTACAGGCGTTGTCGGACAGCGCCGGAAAACAGGATAACGCCCGGTAACGCGAGGGGGTATTGCCCTTATCCGTGCACCGACTCCCTGGATGATTAAAAATGAAGTCGATCATAATCAGACAACGAGTTCAATTTACCTTAATTACATTCGCAATTGCCCTCTACCTGCCAGCCGGTTTCGGATGGGCCCAGCAAGTTCAATCTGGTCATTATGCCCCTGGCTGGAATGGCGTTCTGAAGGCAGGCATCATGGCACCGGATCCCGGTTTCTACATGCAAAACACGACCATGTTCTACAATGCCGATAAGTTCAAGGAAGGATCCGGGGACACCGCCACCGACAATTCGACTGATTATATCTTGAACGCTCTGGCGTTGGTGTGGCGTCCGGATGTCCAACTCTTTGGTGCGGATTACCAGGCCGTGGTAACCCCCGCTGTGGGCAATCTATCGGGGATACCGGTGCTGGTCGACGGCCAGCCTCAGGATGCGCCGGTCGGCTTCACCGACATGTTCTTTTCGCCCATCGGTCTCGGCTGGCACTGGCCCGAATTTCATCTGGTGGCCGCACTGGGCGGTTTCGCCCCCACCGGCAAGTTCAACCTGGGCAGCACGGATAACGTCGGCTTGGGCTTTTGGACCGCCATGCCCTTTACCCTGGGCACCTACCGCACCGAGCGAGGTATCTTTAAAAAATTCCCGCTGCTGGCAACAGGAGGCCTATTTTACGAAATCCATTCCAGCCAAAAAGACCGTGATTTTCGTCCCGGTGACAGCTTCACCTTCGAATGGAGCATCGGACTGGAACTGGCCGAGCGCACCGCTGCGGGCCTCTCCGGGTTCTTCTATCGCCAGGTGACCGACGCCACCGGCGCCGATGCCCGGCCGGTGGACAAATACCGATCCGACGGCATCGGACTGACCCTCACCCAGGGGATCGGCCCGGTGAACGTGAACCTTCGCGGATATCAGGACTTCAATGTGCGCAACGGCCCCGAGGGCACCCTGGTTTATGTGGACATCGCCTGGGGGTGGCCGCGGGAAAAGGGAACCAAAAATTAACCTCAATAATCAAGGAGCCATCGTGATGCAGACAGAAACGCTACCTGAATGGACCGAAGCGCGCGCCATCGCGGCGCTGGAAGAGAACCGGCAGGTCATGATACCCGGGCTGCGTGAGCAGGCCGAGGGTCAGAAAGTGTATGTAGAGCATGAATTCGCCCAACTCAAAGGGGTCATTCTGGGCAACCCGGAGTCCATGTATCTGCCCGATCCCTTTCACCCATCCTGGTACACCAGCTTCCGCTCCCTGCCGCGCGAAAAACTAGACTGGATGGCCGCCAACCGCGGCAAACACGTCCGCGACGTGGACCGGGGGCTTTGGGAGAGCATGGCCAAAGGGCTCGAGGCCCTGGCCGATGCCTACCGCCAGTCCGGCGCCCACGTGATCCAAAACACCCAGGCGCCGCCGCCGGAGGTGATCAACTACACGTCGGGCTGGCTGGGCCAGTTTGGCAAGCACTGGGCCTTTCACGCCCAGGCCTTCGGCGAAACCTTCGGCAACGTACTGGTCAATTTCCATGAAACCCAGCCCAGCATCCGTTACAATTGCGTCGAATACATCGAAGCCTTCATGGGGTTGGTCGAAAACGATCCGGACATGGTGTGGCTGACCATGCCCAACCCGCTGCCCATGCCCACAGCCTTCGGCGTGGGCCTGTCGCCCGGCGACATCCGCATCTTCCCCAACAAGCTCGTCGTGGTGGGCCACGGGGTGTTCGACCGGGCCCATATCACCGATTTGAGCAAACCCCGCTCGTCGGGCAATGAACTGGGCGCCGAGGTGCTGCGCCGCATGCTGAAACCCTTTGACTGGCGCGTGGAGCAGATCTACTTCGACGCCAACTACGGCTACCATATCGACACGTTGATGCCGGTGATCCGCGAAGGACTGATCGCTGTCAATGAAAATGTCCTGCTCACCGACCTGCCAGCGGAAATCCGGGACTGGGAGCAGATCAACATCGATCCCGACGAATACGTCATCGGTGCGGGCAACTCGGTGGCCCTGAGCAGCGACGCCCAGGCGATCACCGCCGGCGCCAAGAAGTACATCAAGGCGGTCGAAAAACGGGGTGTCAACGTGGTGCCGGTGCCATTCGACGATGTCTATCACTCCACCGGCAGCGGTATGCACTGCGCCACCTTCTCATACTGGCGAGAAGATGACTGAAAGGCAGCAAACTTAAAATCAATATTACATTCATAGGCAAAAAAGGAGAAGAACCATGAGCAAAACCAATGTTGTCTTGACCATTCCGGAACCCAAAAAAGTCGAACTGGTCGAAAAGCCCTTCCCCAAGATCAAGGCTGGCTATGCCATTGTGAAGAACGATTACGCCGGTGTCTGTCTGGAAGGCAGCCGCATCTGGACCAAGCATGATTTCGAAAAGTTTTATGGCGGCGGGCAGAGCGACTACCCTGACGGCCTGGGCCATGAAAGCGTAGGGGTCGTCGAGGAGGTCATGCCCGGCTCCAATTTCAAACCCGGCGACCGGGTCATCATCTACCAGGGCGACCACTGCGGGCACTGCCACGCCTGCCTCAATGGATGGTCACCCACCTATTGTGCGTCCAACACCTTTCCGCCCAAGGAAGGCATCGAGCGGGTCGGCATGGCGGGCATCCAGGACTGGAACGAGAGTGAATCCGGCGGCTGGGCCATGGCGCGCTACCGCATCGCCCACGAGGCCAACCTGCAGAAAATTCCCGACAGCCTGGACTTCAAATACGCCCAGGCGGCCAACTGTTCGGTGGGTGTCGGCTGGAGCAATCAGGAACTGATGGACGTGCGGCCGGGCTCGACCGTGCTGGTGGCCGGGGTGGGCTTCATCACCATGGGCCACGTCATCGCCGCCCTGCACCGCAACTGCACTGTCATCGCCCTGATTCGCAACAAATTCCGCGAAGAGATTTTGAGCAAAATGGGGGTGGAGCACTTTATCGACCCCAACGACGAGCAGTGGCTGGAAAAGGTCAAGGCGCTGACTTACGAAGGCCAGGGCGTGGACTACTGCATCGACGGCTCGGGTCATCCTTTTTATCAGGAGAAATGTCTCCAGGCGACGGTGCCTTATGGCAAGATCAACTTCTCAGGCCATATCCCGGGCCAAAGCTTTCCCATGAAAAACCTGAATCATATCATCGATCCGGGCAACACCATCATGGGCCAGCACGATGTCAACGCACGGGACCGCGAAACCCTGGTACGCATGCTATGCAACCCCACAGTGCAGAAAAATATCGACGCCATGGTCACCCACGTCTTCCCCATGTCAAAGGCCGGCGAGGCGTTTGAGGTCCAGGTGAGCAAACAATGCGGCAAGATCTTCCTGCGTCCCTGGGAATAAGAAAGGAGAACCGAATTATGCCAGACACAAAAAAAGGCGTCGTTTTGACCGGCGCCAAACAGATAACCATTGAAGCGCGTCCCCTGCCCCAACCCGGACCGGGTGAAGGCATCGTCAAGGTTGAGCTTTGCGGCATCTGCGGCTCAGACCTGCACGGCTGGGAGGCCGGCGGCACGGTCTACCCCCTCGGCACCCTGATGGGCCATGAGGCGGTCGGCACCGTCGAATCCGTCGGTGACGGCGTAAAGGCGCTGAAAGCCGGCGACAAGGTGGCCATCAACGGCTTTTCGCCCTGCGGCTATTGCGTGGCCTGCCGCCGCGGGCTGAGCAACGCCTGTGTCAACAACCTCGACCGCACCATCGGCAACAGCGACAAGCTCGACGGCGCCTTTGCCGACTACATCTGGCTGCCCGAACTGGAGATCATGACCGCCAAAATGCCAGATAAACTAGGCTTTGAGGAAGGCGCCCTGACCGAGCCGTTGGCCACCTCGGTGCACGCCGTGCGCATTTCCCAGTTTCAGGTGGGCGACACCGTGGTCGTGGCCGGTGCCGGACCCATCGGCCTGCTGGCCATCCAGGCGCTCAAAATCGGCGGTGCCGGGCGCATCATCGTTTCCCAGAGCCCCGGCCCGCGGCGGGAACTGGCCCTGCAGTTTGGCGCCGACGCGGCCGTCAACCCGCGCGATCCCGACAACCCGGTGGGCGACCAGGTCAAAGCCATCACCGACGGGGGTGCCGATGTGATCATCGAGTGCGCCGGTGTACCCGCATCGTTTCAGCAGTGCATCGACATGGCCCGGCCCGGCGGCCAGGTGATTCTCGTGGGCGTTAACGAAAAAGAGACCCCGGTGCTGCCCATGGGGCTGATGCTGGGTGAAATCCAGCTCAAGGGATCGCTGGCCTGGTCCCACCACGATTTCCAAATCGCCGTGGACATGCTGGCCGCCGGGAAAATCGAGACCGGTCCCATGCTTTCCGACACCATCGCCATGGCCCATATCGAGGAGCAGGGATTCAAACGCCTGAAATCCGACAAGTCCCTGATCAAGCTGCTGGTCAAACCGTAGACGGATTGTCGCGTCGGGTCGTCGGGGATGTCGGTTTTTCCCGGCGACCCGCGTGAGCCGTCCCTAAATAGTGCTCATCCAGAAATAGGGAAATTTGGTCGAGATCAAGGCGTGTGAAAAATTTTACCGCAGGCATATGGTTGATATTCCGAGGATAAAATTTTGAGCACAACGCCGATATCGGGCAAATTGGCCATTTATGGATGGGCACTAACTAGCCGACGCTTAAGGAGCTTTAACCGTGGAATCCAATAAGAGCGACGACGCGGCACCGGAGACGACCGCACCGAAGGCCGGGTGGCGTGTCAAAATCGGGTTTACCCTTTTAATTGCCAGTATTTCCTGGCCGGTGCTGCTGCCGATATTGCCGTTCTTTGGGCTGTCTGGCCAGTCTGTGGCCAAATTCACCGGCATGATGTTCGTGGCGGCCGAGGTGTTGATGGTAACCGCCGCGGCCATCGCCGGCAAGGAGGGCTTCGCCTATATCAAACAGCGCGTTTTCGGATTTATCAAATCCTACGGTCCCCCACAGACAGTCGGTGCGGGCAGATATACAACCGGCCTGGTCATCTTCATGCTGCCGCTGGTGTATGCGTTCCTGACGCCCTACATCGGCAAATTCATCCCTGGATTGGCCGAATATGGCCTGGTGTTCGCCATTGCCGGCGACATCATGCTGCTGGTCGGCCTGTTCCTGCTCGGCGGCGATTTCTGGGAAAAGCTGCGATCCCTGTTTATCCATCAAGCCGTGGCCGTCATACCAGACCAACCGGCGAAATAACCTAAGGAGTTACTGATGATTCTTGCATTTGCCCACCCGGGAATCGTGGTTCCCGATTTGGAAAAGGCCATTGAATTCTATAGCAAGATGTTCGGATTTCGGGTCATCGGCAACGAAGGCTGGGAGGACAGCGCTGCCTACGATCAAGCCATCGGACTGACGGGTTCGGCCGCCAAGGGCGTGATCATGGCCGGGCACAACTGCCACATCGAAATTTTCGAATACAGCGCGCCCAAACCGACCATCGACCCACCGGGAACCTTCCTGGCACACGAGACCGGCATCCGCCACATCGCCTTTTACGTGGACGATGCCCAAAAAGAGCTGGACCGCCTGATCGCCCTGGGCGGCAGCGCCCTGGGCAGCCTGCCCGAGGGCGGCGGCGCGGTCTATGCCCGCGATCCCTTTGGCAACATGATCGAGCTGTGCCAGATTCCCTCACCCGAGGAAAACCCGACCCAACTGCCGGGGGTGAGCACTTTGGGTGATTTTGATGGATCGCCTTAAAACCGACACAACTGTGGCAGGCCGATCGTCCTGGCTACCTGCCATCGCGGCGACCCTGCTGATCATGCTGGTCTCCATGGACCTGTTCATGATGCCCATTGCCACCAGCGCCTTGGTCAAGGCTTTCGACACCCATGCCGGCATGGTGCAGGGGGCCATCTCCCTGTTCGCCCTGCTGTTGGCCGCCATGACCATTTTGGGCGGCAAGCTCGGCGACATCCTGGGCAAGAAGAAAGTGTTCATGGCTGGTTTGGTTTTGTATGCGGCGGCTGCAGTCGTGACCGCACTGGCCCCTACGCCATCGGTCTTGACGATCGGTTTTTCGCTGATCCGATCGGTGGCCGTGGCCCTGGCCGTGCCAGCCTCGGTGGCGCTGATCATCGCCGGCTATGCCGACGAGAACCAACGTGGACAAGCATTTGCCGTTTATGGCGTCGGCGCCATGACCGCCGGTCTGGTGGCCCCGCTGCTCATGGGGTTCATGGCCGACAAGGTAAGCTGGCGGGTACCCTTTGGCCTGGAAGTGCTGATTGCCCTGGTCGCCGTGATCCTTAGCCGCAAGATGCGTGAAACGCCCACGGTCGACACCCGGGTGGACGTGGTGGGCACCCTACTGGCGTTTTTCGCCTTCGGTTCCGTTGTCTTGGGCGGCATGCTGGGCGGCCCATACGGGTGGTGGAATGTGCGCCGGCCGTTCGAGATCGCCGGAGTGTCCATGAACCCTCTGGATCTCTCGCCGGCTGCCCTGCTCTTTGCCATCGGCGGCATCGGCATCGTCCTGCTCACCGGCCACGTCTGCCGGCGGGAGGAGCGGGGGGAGCCTGCCCTGTTCAGCATGCGGCTGTTCGACAACCGCACCTATGCCGTGACCACGCTGATGGTGGTGGTGTTTTTTCTGCTCAACGGCGCCCTGCCGTTTGCCGTGCCCGTATTCCTGCAGGAGGCGGTGGCCTTTGACGGCAGCCAAACCGGCATGGTCATGAGTACGTTCATGATCGGCGCCCTGATGGCCAGTCTGGGATCGGGCAAACTGCTAATATTACTTCAGCCGCGTGTATTGATGCAACTGGCCCTGCTGGTCATCGTGGCCGGATTCTTCTGGCTGTCGACCGTGGTGTCTCCGCAACTGACCATCCTGACCGTCGCCCTGCCCATGTTTGTGGTCGGCCTGGGTTTCGGTACGGTCTTCGCACAGGTGCCCAACGTGCAGCTGTCCGGATTGCCCGCCGCCCTGCAGGGTGAAGGCAGCGGGTTGGCGGAGACCTGCAAGGGAATCGGGGTCGGTCTGGGCACCTCCCTCATCGGATCGGTGATGTTCGGCCTGGCCCTGGGCGGCATGGTGGATACGGTGGCCACGCAGACCCGGGTCGAGTTGTCGGCGGAGGATCGCAGCGCGCTGATCGTGAAGATCGAAGACGACACAGTGCCCCGCGAGGTGGAGCAATTCGTTTCCGACAAGGTGCCCAATCTTGAGGAAATTATGCGGGAGGCCTACGTCAGAGCCTTTCAGACAACACTGGGCGTCCTCACCGGCATTGTTCTGGCCGCGCTGCTCGTGGCCTCTTTTATTCCCAACGTGGGGGCCAAAGCATCAGAAAACAGCGAAATGCCTGCATGACGCCGTGGTCACGTTCGTGTTCCCGATGTCCAAAGCTGACGAGGCTTTCAAAATATCAAACACCCAGCAGTGTGGAATGATACTCATTTATCCTCATTGGCGGTAGCGAAAAAAGGATAGGCGATATGCCGAACCGAATCGTGAGGATGCTCATTGCCGTATTATGGATTCTCTCGGTGATCCTGCCTTCAAGTGTCTGCGCTCAAGCATCAGGAAGAGGCGTTGGAAGGCAAAACATGCCTGATATCGGGCGCCGGCAATGTCGCCCAATACACGGTTGAAAAACTGATCCAGATGGACGCCAAACCGCTGACCTTGTCGGACTCTTCGGGCTACATTTACGATCCCGATGGGATCGATAGCGAAAAGCTGGAATGGGTGAAGTAATTGAAGAATGTGAGGCGCGGCCGAATCGAACTCTATGCCGATAAATTTGGCGCTGTGTTTCATGCAAAGAAGCGTCCCTGGGAGGTGCCGGCACAACTGGCCTTTCCCTGTGCCACGCAGAATGAGCTTTTGCTCGAAGATGCAAAGATGTTGCTGAAAAATGGCTGCATTGGGGTTGCCGAAGGCGCCAACATGCCGTCCGACCGGGCCGCCATCGATGCATTTTTGGATGCAAAGATCTTGTTTGCGCCCAACAAGGCTGCCAACGCGGGAGGGGTTGCCGTGTCCGGTCTCGAAATGACACAGAACAGCATGCGATTGTCCTGGAGCCGTGAGGAACTCGAGCAGAATCTGAAAAAAATCATGAAGGAGATCCATGAACGCTGCGCACATTTTGGCGCCGAAGAGAATAACTACGTGAATTACCTAAAAGGTGCCAACATCGCCGGTTTCATCAAGGTTGCCGATGCCATGCTCGCCTATGGCCTCATGTAACCGCTCCGGCTAGAAAAGAGTGGTTACCCATCATATCCAAGGGAGACCGTGATGACGCTGCCCCGAATCGCCTGTATTCATTCCGGCTCGGAGAAAGCCAAACGAAGCTATGCGGATCTTGACGGTTATTATGAATTCGTGCCGCCGGAGCAGTGTGACGTCATCGTGGCCCTGGGTGGCGACGGCATGATGCTGCACACCATCCACAACACCCTACCGCTGGGCAAGCCCATCTTCGGCATGAACTGCGGCACCGTCGGTTTTTTGATGAACGATTATCGCCTGGAGGATCTGCCTGAGCGCATCGCAGCGGCGCAAGCGATCCATCTGTCCCCCCTGACCATGGAAGCGCAAATGGAAGACGGTAGCGAGGAACGCGGCATCGCATTCAACGAAGTCGCCGTCACCCGGCATTCCGGCCAGTCGGCCAATCTGCGCATCCGTGTCGACGGGATCGATCGGTTGGACAAGTTCGTGGGCGATGGACTGATTGTCTCTACTGCGGCTGGAAGTACCGCCTACAACTTATCGGCTCACGGTCCTGTGATCCCACTGGAATCCAACCTGATCGCGCTGACACCGGTCAGTCCGTTTCGGCCGCGGCGTTGGAAAGGTGCGCTGCTGCCGCATACCGCCAATGTCACCATGGAGAATCTCGATCCAGGAAAGCGGCCCCTGGCGGCGACCGCAGATTTCAAGGAGGTGTTCGGCGTTTTATCGATCACCATCAGCGAGGACAGTACCACCAGTGTCACCCTGCTCTTCGACCCGGATCGTTCATTGCAAGAACGGGTCATTGACGAACAGTTTGCTGTTTAAAATATGAAAATGGATTAAAACCGCAATGCAATGAAAGTCGTATATTTAAGAGATCAATCATGCACCGCACATTTTTTCTGATTGTCTGTTTTGCGGTGTTTAGTTTTTCGGCCGCGTCTTCAGCAGAGGCCAAAGGCGGCGACAACCTGCGGGCCAAGGTGCAAAACCCGGTCAGCAGCATCTACAGCCTGCCACTGAAGCTGACCGTGAACTTCGGCGCACCCGACGGCAGCGCCTATTTTTTCAATGCCAATCCGGTTATCCCCGTGACCGTGGGCGACTGGAAACTGAACAGCCGGGCCTTCATCCCTGCCTGGATCAGTGTGGACGGGTTCATCGAGGGTACGCCTGACATCCTCCAGGGCCGACCGTCGGCAGACCGAAAAAACGGGCTGGGAGACATCAACTATTCGCTGTTTTTTTCGCTTCATAAATCCAAGCCGTTCATTTGGGGCGTGGGACCGTGGAGCATAAGGGTCAGATCTTTGGATTTGACAATTTGGAAATAATTTGTCTAAAACGACCCATGGCGAGACCTCTGAGAATAGAATATCCGGGTGCGTATTATCACGTGATGAACCGAGGCAACCGTCGAGAGGATATATTTCTAACCGACAAAGACTGTCAGGTTTTTCTGGATGGATTGGCAGATAGCTGTTAGATTTACAGCATAAAACTCATCACCTATGTGTTGATGTCCAATCATTTCCACCTGCTTGTCCAGACACCACAAGCTAATCTAAGCGAGTTTATGCGGCATTTTTTAGTCATCTACACAGTCAGATTTAATTGTCGCAATGGTCGTGCAGGATTAAAGTCAAATCGTAAATTGAAAAACCAATTTCATCGAATCCGGGAGCAAATCAATAAATTGTCAAATTCAAAGATCTGACCCCTTATCCCGCCAAGTCAAATCGTAAATTGAAAAACCAATTTCATCGAATCCGGGAGCAAATC
>Ga0272443_10003438_pt1 | contig 18645 bp, 16 predicted proteins | sample SSMAcet12_FD_193581 | JGI IMG/M metagenome (GOLD analysis project Ga0272443, IMG submission 193581) | Marine sediment archaeal communities from Little Sippewissett salt marsh, Falmouth, MA, United States - SSM-Acet-12 | ecosystem: Environmental > Aquatic > Marine > Wetlands > Sediment ... | reverse complement strand
GGCTCCATTTGTTACAATTCCCCGCTGAAAGGTTAATGTTTAGGGAATTGTAACACAGCTTAAATCTCAAATCAACAATCTTTTCATTCATGTTTTCAGATATATCCAGAAAAAATGCCCATGCCGTATCACCAGCCCATTGGTATCATTACCCTTGAATCTGATAACTTATTTTTGGGCGATCCCTTAGGTAAGAATAAAATTTATAAAAAAAGCGAGTGTAGAGCATTTGAAAATGCCTGTCAAACTCTTCCCCGGCCAGCCGCCGAATCCGTCTTCGTTTCTTCGCCCCGATTCAAGGGTCCGGCGTCCCGCCATGGCGTTCAGTCCCCGCCCCCGCCTGAAGGGCGTCCTGCCGGCCTTCGGACGGCGGAACAAAGACCTCGGCGTTTTCCTCAGGCAAGCTCTCCACATACAGGGACTGGCTCGGGAAGGCAAAGGCCGCGCCCGCCGCCTCCACGATCTCCTTGATTCGATAGGCAAGCTGCTCCTTGACTTCCAGCCACGTGCCCCACACCGTGGATCTGGTGAAGCAGTAAAGGAGAATGTCGATGGAGGAGTCGTTGAAGCTGTCCACCCGCACGAAAAGCGGCACCTCTGGGGGCTTGGCAAAATCCTCGGACTCCATGATGTACGCCTCGATCCCGTCCCGAATCTTCCGAAGCTGGTCCACGCTGGTCCTGTATTCCACACCGATCATCCAGGAGATCCGCCGGTGGGTCATCATGGAGAAGTTGATGGCGGAGTTGTCCGAGAGCTTCGAGTTGGGGACATACACCGGGGCCTTGTCGAACCTCCTGACCACGGTGGAGCGAAAGCCGATACACTCCACGGTCCCTTCCACCACACCCTCCACCTTGATCCAGTCGCCAGGATGGAATCGCCTCTCGGCTAGGATGAGTATGCCTGAAATGAGGTTTTTGAAAAGGTCCTGGGCCCCCAGGGCCACGGCGACCCCCAGGAGCCCGAGGCCCGCGATGATCGGTCCGACCTTTATCCCCCAGATCTCCAGGATGGTGGCGGCGCCGATGAAGATGAAAGCAAAATTGAGGGCCTTTATGAGCCAGTCCACCATGGGCGCGGTGAAGATCTTCTCCAACCCCCGCAAAAACACGGAGAAGGGTTTGACGAGCTTGACCAGCCCCCAGAAGAGGACAAAAACGATGAGGGACCTCACCAGTCGATCCGCAATAGAGTCGATCTCCCCGGAAAGGTGCAGGTAGGCGGTCGCGAAATAGAAGCCGAGGACCACGGGGATGAAGCTCACCGGCTTTTCCAGGACCTGCAGGGCGTCGTTGTCCAGGAGGGTGGTGCTCCTGCTCGCCAGGGCGCCGAGCCTTTGCACCACGAACCTGGAGATCAGCCGGCGGATAACCAGAAACCCCAGGAATATGAGAACAGCCACCAGAAGGCGCCCGATGTCGATCCCGAAAAGGCCTGTCTTCCAGACATCCACGACCAGGGCCCAGAACTCCCTCCAGCTGTCCATTGACGTCCCCCTGAGTTTTTTCTACGGCAGCAGTTTTCCCGGATTGAGGATGTTGTTGGGGTCGAAAAGCCCCTTGACCCTTCGCATCCATTGGAGGCCCCCGCCGTGCTCGGCCTCCATGTACTTCACCTTGCCCAGGCCCACGCCGTGCTCGCCGGTGGCCGTCCCGCCGGCGGCCAGGGCCCGCGCCACCAGATCGTCGTACACGGCGGCGATCCTCCTCCACTCCCCCTCATCCCCCCTCTTGCCCATGAAGACCAGATGGAGATTCCCGTCGCCTGCGTGGCTGAAGATGTATCCAGGGATGCCTGCCTCCTCCAGGGCCCCCCTGCTCCAGCCGATGATGTCGGGATATGCGGATATGGGGACGGCAACGTCCGCCGTGATGTGCTCGCGGTCCGGGTGCCTTCTGCGGATCATCTCGCTGAGCTCGTGCCTGGCCTTGAAGAACCTGTCACGCGCCTCGAGGCCCAGCCCGCTCCGGAACCCGGTGCCTCCCTCCTCGTCGCAGATCTCCCGGGCCATGCCCGCGAGGCCCGCCGTGGTGGACTCTTCCGCACCGTGGAATTCCATGAAAAGGGTCGGCGTGACCGGGAGCCCCAGGTCCATCTGCTGGTTCATGATCTCGATGCACTCCGGGTTCATGAGCTCCAGGGCCGCCGGATCCAAGCCCGCCCGCATGATCTTGAAAACGGCGCGGCTGCACGCCTCCACGGACGGGAGGGAGGCGATGGCCGCTGAAAAGGCCCCCGGGAGCCCCACGAGCCTCACCGTGGCCTGCACGACGATGCCAAGCGTCCCCTCGCTCCCCACCATGAGGTTGATGAGATCCAGGCCCGAAGAGGTCTTGGAGGCCCGGGTCCCGAGCTCGATGATCTCCCCGCTTGCCAGGACCACTCGGAGCCTCAGGACGTTCCGCCGGGTGGAGCCGTACCGCACGGTCCGCGTGCCGCTCGCGTTGTTGGCTATCATGCCTCCCAGAGTGGCCTGCGCCCCGGGGTCCGGCGCGAAAAAAAGACCTTTGTGGCGCAGCTTCCTGTTCAGGTCCTGATAGACGACCCCGGGCTCCACATCCGCCTGGAAATCGTCCTCCCGGATTTCCAGAATCCGGTTCATGCGGTTGAAATCGAGGACAATGCCCCCGCAGATGGGGATGGGGTTTCCTTCCAGGCTGCTCCCGGACCCCCAGCCCGTGACCGGGATCAGGTTTTCATCGGCGTATGCCACGATGGTGGAGACCTCCTCCGCGCTCACGGGCCACATGACGGCCTCCGGCATGCACGGCTCGTGGTAGGACTGGTCGCGGGAGTGGAGCCTCAGGTTGCTTTCGCCGGTGGAAAACCGGTCTTCCGGCACCATCTCCTTGAGCCGTTTGAGATGCGTCTCGCCGAGCAGGTTGTAGGTCACTGGTCCCCTCCATTTGTCAAGGATGAGATAAGATCCCGGGAATTCCTACAGGAGCCTGTAAACCCTGATGGGTTTGCTGTAACCTTTCACCGGTCGCGAGGGCATCTGCTCCAGCCCGTAGTCGCCCTTGAGATTTCTCACGGTGGCCTCGCTGATCAGGACATCGCTTGCGAAATCCCTCGCAAGATCCTCTATCCTGGCGGCCAGGTTCACCGTGTCCCCGATGAGGGCATAAGAGAGCCGATCTTCGCTCCCCGTGATGCCTGCAAGGATCATTCCCGTGTGTATGCCCACGCCGTGCCTGAAGGGCGGCTTGCCCTCGACCTCCCGGGTTCGATTCAAGGCCTCCAGGTTCCTCCGCATGTCCAGGGCCGCCAGGACCGCCCTGTCCGCGTGTTCGGGGTCGTGGAGCGGCACCCCGAATACCGACTCCATTTCATCCCCCACATACTGGAGCACCAGTCCCTTGTGGGCGCGCACGGCCTTTTCCATGGCCGTGAAATAGGCCCTCATGCTCTGAATGACCTCTTCGGGCTCATTGCCCTCCACATACCTCGTAAATCCACGCAGGTCCACAAAGAGAAGGGTCGCCTCCCGCCGTTCGCCTTCCAGGGGTATCTTCCCCGCGAGGATCTCGTCCCTGATCTCGGGGTTCACATACCTGCCGAAGGCCTCCCGTATCCTGAACCGTTCCTCCAGGGCGTCCACCATCTGGTTTCCCACGTCCCCCAGGACCCCCAGCTCGTCATTGGACAGGACCTGTATCTTTTCGCCTCTCCCGCCCGAGCGGATACCGTCCACAACGGCCAGCATTTTCTTTAAGGGTTCCACGATGGATCGCTGGACCAGGGTGTTCAGCCTGAGGGCGATCACCAGGAAGATGAGGCACAGGGCCAGGGTGAACCAGAAGCTGCCCCGTGCAATCTCCTCCGCCCCCAGCCCCCGGCCCTGACGCGTTTCCCCGCCCAAATAGAAAAGGGTGCTCAAGAGGAGGATCATGGGAATGGACGTGCCTGCCGCATAGAGCATCCGGATCCGCCGGGCGATCGGAAAGCGAACGGCCCCCTTGATGTCCGTGAGTCTCCCGGTGGGAAAAAAGGCGGGGATCAGGGTCCTCCTGGTAAAATCCTCCACCAGGAAAAAGGAAAGGCCCGCGGAGATGCCGCCGATCATGAAGGCGCGGAAAAAGAGGAACAGACAAAGCCTGCGAGGGGTGTCGAGGAAGAAATAAAAAGCGACCGTAATGCCCGTTGGCACCATCAGATAGACACAGAGATTGATCAGGGCCAGGAGAAAGGGCAGGTTGATCAGCCTTCGGCGGGCCTTGAGGGCCGACTCGTCATCGACAGGCTTGTTCTCCTCGAGCAGGCGCGCCATGCGGGCCACGGGCGCCTGGATCCTGTACTGGAGGATCGCCACCAGGACCAGGACCAGGGGGTAGAGCAGAAAAAACTTGTGCCACTCCCCGTGTATCAGGATGTTCTCCCTCTGCTGCCAGAAAAACTCCAGGGGGGTGAGGGCATTGAGTGTTGTGATGGTCGCAAAGCCCAGGACATTCGCCCCCAGGTTTCTCAGGTAGAGGCCCAGGAAATCGTGCCTGTATTTCAGGGATACCGGTTCGATAACACCGCCCCGTCCGAGAGGAGAGTATCAAGAGCATAAAGCCTTATCATTTCTACAGGAAAAAACCGCACGTGACAACCATCGGGATTCGGCGGACCGGGACGGCGATGTCCCTTTGCGGGTTCACACGGGGCTAATACGCCGGATTGGGCACTGAGAAACCCCGACCTTGACCTTTGGATGAGACAATAATAAGCTGTCAAGAAAGTGTCAGGGTTTTTCCTATGATGTCAGCCGCGCGAAAAACATATCACATATTCCTGATCACACTCACACTCCTGTGGGCCGTCCCTCACGGGAACGCCCACGGGGAGGCGCCCCCCCCCGACGTCCAGGTGACCTCTACGGGCGATCTGGTGAGCCTCCAGGCCAGGGACGCGGATATAAAGAAAATACTCCGCGCCTTTTCTCAAAGTACCGGAATCCCCGTCGCGTTCCCTGAATCCATGGAAGACCGAATCTCCGTCGACATCGTCAAAATGCCTCCAGCGCGGGCCCTCGCCAGGGTGCTCAGGGACATCAATCACGTGATTGTCTACTCTCCCGGACAGGAGAACGGCGCGGCGCGGGTCGCCAAGGTCTTCGTTTACGAGCAGGCGCGGGGAGGGCCGGCGGCGGCCCCGGTGCGGGCATCGAACCCCGTGAGCACGACCCACTCCAGGGAAGACCGGATCAAAAGGCAGATCGCCAGATATGAAGAACGCATTGAAGCCATCAGCCGGGGGCTCACCACGGTGGACCCCAACACCATCCAGGGCCAGCGGCTTCAAAGGCAGATGGAGCGTTATCAAAAGTCCATTGAACGATTGAAGAATATCCTGCAGTGACCGGCCGTCCCGTCGCCGTGGCCGCGCCCGCTGCGCTGCCGCCGACAGATCACCGATCGTAATTGAATTTGATCCCTTGCGCTAACGGAAGTTCACTGCCATAGTTTATAGTATTTGTTTGCCGCCTCATATAGCTTTTCCAAGCGTCTGAACCAGATTCACGGCCGCCCCCGGTCTCTTTTTCTCCGCCAAAAGCTCCGCCGATTTCTGCCCCGGAAGTTCCAATATTCACATTAGCGATACCACAATCAGAGCCATTTGATGACAAAAATATTTCCATTTCTTGAACATTATTAGTAAAAATAGCAGAAGATAAGCCCTGAGGCACACTGTTATTAATGGCTATAGCGCTGTTAACGTCCCCAGAATATTTTATTAAATACAATATTGGAGCAAATGTCTCTTTTTGTACGATCTCAAAAGAGTTTTTTGCTTCAGCTAATGTAGGCACCACCCAACAACCTGATTCGTAACCGGGTCCAGATAAAACCTCTCCACCATAGATAACCTCTCCACCTTCCTTTATGAGTTGATTAATCGCCTTTTCAAAATTTTCAACAGCAGTTTTATCTATCAAAGGACCCACATGGTTTGCTTCTATTAAAGGATCACCAATTTTTAATGAACTATAGGCATTTTTAAGTATATTTTTTACATTTTCAAAAATACTTTCATGAATAATCAACCTTCGTGTCGTTGTGCACCGTTGCCCTGCGGTCCCTACAGCGCCAAATACAATGGAAGGAACTGCCATTTTAATGTCGGCATTTTCGGTGAGAATAATGGCATTATTTCCACCAAGCTCAAGTATTGTTCTACCGAGACGACTTGCCACAACCTGTGCTGCATGATGGCCAACTTTTGTTGAGCCTGTAATGGATATCAAGGCTATTCGTTTATCGTCGAGCATACGCTGACCAACCACATCACCTTTACCAATCACTAAATTGAATACACCTTCAGGAATATCATTTTCAGCTAGAACACTACCGACAATATTTTGGACAGCGATAGCAGTTAGTGGAGTTTGAGATGAGGGTTTCCATATGACTACATCACCGCAAACTATAGCAATCAGGGCATTCCAAGACCACACGGCAACTGGAAAATTAAATGAAGTAATTACTCCTACTAAGCCTAATGGATGGTACTGATCATACATACGGTGATTTAATCGTTCAGATGCCATTGTAGATCCGTACAACTGCCTCGATAGCCCTAAGGCAAAGTCGCTGATATCTATCATCTCTTGCACTTCGCCCCATCCTTCTTGCAGGGATTTACCCATTTCATACGAAACGAGTCTGCCCAAGGGATCTTTATATTCACGAAGCTTCAAACCTATCTGGCGGGCGATCTCACCACGACGGGGCGGTGGCATTTTACGCCAGACCTGAAACGCCTCGACGGCTGAAGATATTACTTCCTCGTAATCACCGGACGACGATAAATAAACAGAAGCAATTTTATTATTATTTATTGGAGATATACTATCTATTTGGCCTTGATTACTAGTTTCGATCCAACGAGTACCTGTGGAAGCCCCATAATTGATGGATGATATATTAAATACTTCTAGCAATTTATCTGTTTCCATAATTTCATCTCCATAAATTGGAATCACACGAGACCGGTCTCACTCAGCGGTTTTTTTTCTAATATTCTTTTCGGCCCAAAGATCGATAAATCGAGGCTTAACTCTCTTCCTAAAATTTCCTCAGCAATGTACCTGCCGACTGCCGGGCCTTGTTGTAAGCCATGGCCGGAAAACCCGTTGCACAGAAAGAAGCCACGCAATTCAGGCCATTCACCAAGAATTGCATTTCCATCAAGACTGTTGACTGCATAAAGTCCCGCCCATCCCCGAATTAATTTTGCGGTATCAAATGCCGGCACAAAATCAGCCAACTCGGGCCAGAGAATATTAAAAAAACGTTCGCGGTCCCAGGTAAAATCGAATCCCACTTTGTCATCACTGAAGGATTTACCCACAATGATCAATCCACCGGTTTCTGTGCGGAAGTATAAACCGGAGGGCAATACTGTTAGAGGAAGTGGGTTATCAGGCTTTACCGCGGTATCCAAAACAAAAACCTGTCTTTTAGTGGGTAACACAGGGAGTTCTACACCCGCCATTTTCCCGACTTCAGCCGCCCAAGCGCCTGCACAATTTATGACCACCTTCGACAAAATGGTGCTTCCTGATTTTAGATGGACACCTTGAACTTCATTTTTTCCAATGACTATGCCAACGACTTCATCTTGAATAAAATTAACACCAGCTGATTTAGCTTTTCGTTTATAACCAGTCAACACAGAATATGCATCCAAATTACCATCATCACCACAAAAGCTCCCACCTGCGTAATTTTCAGGTCTATACAGTGGATAATATTCAGCAATTTTATTCGGAGAAAACCATTGAACATCACAGCCTAAGCTTTTTTGCATATCAATATCTTGCTTTGCTGATAATTCTTCTTCATTTTTTCTAATAAAAAGATTCCCATCACGGTGAAAATCTATGTATGAAACATTATCACCTACAGACATATCAGTTTCGAATGATTCAAATACTTGGAAAGCATATTTTGATATTTCCACATTTTTTTTAAGACTGAATTGTATACGTATATTTGCAACTGAAAGCGTACTCGAGGCTTTCTCATATGTAAAATCTCGTTCAACAAGGGTAATGGATATTTTTGGATCAAGTTTGGACAGGTAATATGCAGTTGAACATCCAATGATTCCACCACCAACAATACAAACATCATATTGATTATTTTTCACCATAAATCTCACAATATATGTTAGTTGATGAAAAAATTGAGTAACGGAACTCGACACCCGGATGCACAAACAGATCTGACATAGTTCACAATTTTACTAAAAAGTCAAGGGATATAAGACCTTGCATGCGACTCCATTGTGCAGGCAGCGTCGATGGCGACCTCGCCGCGGGGATAATTTTTTTTCTTCCCTCTTTTTTGACTTGACCCTTGCTGAATGATGGGGCAAAAGCAGATCAGCCTGATAACATATGTGCTCCTCCATCCACCCTTTTGGTGAAAAAGTAGGCGTCCGAAGGATTCGTCGAGCGTGCATTCAGATAAGGAACGGGTTTCGCGAGGCGGCTGGGGAGGACTTGTGCCAAGACACGGCGGTTGCCGCAACCGGGCGAGCGCGCCCGGTGCAGCATCCCGACCGGACGGCACGAATCAGGAAACAATTTTTTTAAATCAGGGAGCTGAACGTGGGGAAAGAAGCCGACAGCGGCGTGCTCCAGGCCGGCACCTATTACATGTCCGGCAGCGAGGCGGTGGCCGAAGGGGCCGTTGCCGCTGGGTGCCGGTACTACGGGGGATACCCGATCACCCCCTCGAGCGGGATCATGGAGCTGATCGCCTCCAGGTTCAGGGAGGTGGGCGGTGTCTTCATGCAGATGGAAGACGAAATCGCCTCCATCTGTTCCGTGATCGGCGCGTCCTGGGCAGGCGCCAAGGCCATGACCGCCACCTCAGGGCCGGGGCTGAGCCTCATGATGGAGGCCTTGGGGTATGCCGCGTTCACCGAGGCCCCCATCGTCATCGTGGACATCCAGAGGGCGGGGCCCGCAACCGGTCAGGCGACCCACACGGCCTCGGGGGACATCATGCAGGTGAAGTGGGGCTCTCATGGGGACTACCAGGTGGTCGCCTACTCTCCCTGGTCCGTGCAGGAGATGTTCGACATGACCGTGCAGGCCTTCAACATGGCCGAGCGGTTCCGGGTGCCCGCCTTTGTCATGGGGTCGGAAACCATGGTCCATCTCAAGGAGCAGATCAGGGTGCCGCGGGAGATCCCGACAATCGAGCGCCGCAAAAAACCCGGCGCGGCCCCCTTTGACACGGAGGAGCCGGACGGGGTGCCCCCCATGCCCGTCTTCGGGGAAGGCGAACAGCTCCTGGTCACCGGTTCCACGCACGACGGCTACGGCTTTCGAAAATCGGACGACCCGGCGGTCCACGAACGGCTCGTGGAGCGGCTGAACCTAAAGGTGCTTCATCGCAGGGACGACATCGTGGAGGTGGAATCCCACCACATGGAAGAACACGACCTCGACTGCGTGGTCGTGGCCTACGGGTTCACGGCCCGGGCCGCCCTTTTCGCCGTGGAGCGCCTCCGCGAGTCCGGCAGGCGGGTTGGGCTCCTGCGCCTGAAGACCCTCTGGCCCTTTGCGGACAAGGAAGTGGAGATGGCCGGCAAGCGCACCCGAAAAATATTCGTGCCCGAAATGAACATGGGCCAGGTGTCCATCATGGTCGGCCGTTACGCGGACTGCGATGTCATCACCTGCAATCAGGTGAACGGGAGGACCCTTTCGCCACTGACCCTGGAAGATGAATTGAGAAAGGTGATCTGATGGCACGGGACATGGAAAAGTACATCAGGCCCGAGATCCGCGCAACGCCCTTCTGCCCGGGGTGCGGCCACGGGATCCTCATGGGCCTCCTCCTGAGAGCCGTGGACGAGCTCGAGCTGGACATGGACAAGGTGCTCTTTGTCTCGGGTATCGGCTGCGCGGCCTGGATCCCCAGCCCGCACTTCAAGGCGGACACGCTCCACACCCTCCACGGCCGTGCCATCCCTTTTGCCACCGGTGCCAAGGCCTTCAACCCCGAGCTGACCACCATCGTGGTGAGCGGGGACGGGGACCTGACGTCCATAGGCGGCAATCACCTCATCCACGCGGCCAGGAGGGACACGGACCTCACGGTCATCTGCGCGAACAACATGATCTACGGCATGACCGGGGGGCAACTCGCCTGCACCACGCCCCAAGGGGCCGCGACCTCCACCAGCCCGGGAGGGAGCCCCTACCGGTCCTTCGACCTGGCGCGCCTGGTCGTCGCAGCCGGGGCCCGGTACGTGGCAAGATTCAGTGTGACCCAGCCCCTCTCCGTGATCGCCTCCATTAAGAAGGCGGTGACCACCAGGGGTTTTACGTTCACCGAAGTCCTGTCCCCCTGCCCGACTCAGTATGGGCGGAGGAACCGGCTGGCCTCGCCCGAGGCCATGATCCGCATGCTCCGGCAAAAGTGCATCTCCGTGGAAGACGCAGGGATATTGGAACCCGGGGTTTTGGTGGATCGCATTGTCACGGGGGTTTTCTTTGACGGCACGAGTTGATCAGGTGAGGCTGTGCGGCATCGGGGGGCAGGGGCTTGTCCTTGCCGGTACCATCCTGGGGCACGCCGCTGTTCTTGACGGGAAATATGCCGCGGGATCCGATTCTTACGGGGTCAGGGTCCGCGGGGGCTACGCGCTTTCGGACGTGGTGATCTCGGAGGCCCCCATCGTCTACCCCCACATCCTCGCGCCGACCGTTCTCGTCCCCATGGGCCAGGAGGCCTATGAGAGCCACATCGAGGACCTGGCCACGGGCGCGGTGGTCCTCTATGACGATCGGCTGGTGGCCCCCCGGTCTCGGGAAATGATAAGGCAGGTGGGGATTCCCGCCACCTCGCGCGCCATTGACCAGCTGAACCAGAAACAGGCGGCCAACATGGTGATGCTGGGGGCGCTGGCAGCGGTAACAGGCGTCGTGAGCGTGGGCGCCCTGCGAAAAGCCGTGGAGGAGCGCGTGGGGGAGAGGCACCGGGTCCTGAATCTGGAGGCGCTCGAGCTGGGGGAAAAATTGGGAGAAGAGAAATGGGGGTCGTGAGAACCCACCGGCCCGTGGTGGACAAGAACCTCTGCAGGCGTTGCGGCGTCTGCGTGGGCGCGTGTCCCGCCCGGGTCGACCCGGACTTCGGGAGGGACGTGAAGACCGTACGAGGGAGTGTGTATTATTCCCTGTTCCCGGCGGATGAAAAAATCCTGCCGCCCTGCACCGGCGCCTGCCCCCTGGGGCAGAAGGTGCGGGATTATGTGTCTTTGCTCCACAAAGGCGCGGTCAAGGAGGCCCTCCTGGCCATCAGGCAGGACAACCCTCTACCCGGCATCTGCGCCTTCGTGTGCCACCACCCCTGCGAAACCGCGTGTGTGCGAGGGGCCCTGGACGAGCCCGTCTCCATTCGAGAGCTCAAGCGCTACGCGGTCCAGCGTGAGACGCGTCACCGGGAGGAGATCCTCTCCTTTCTCGAGTCCCGAAAAGCCCCCACCACCGGCAAAAGGGTGGTGGTGATCGGGGCGGGTCCCGCTGGGCTTGCCTGCGCCCACGACCTCCTGCTCGGCGGATGCGACGTGGAGGTCCTCGATGCCCTGGACCGGCCCGGGGGCATGGCCGCAGGGGGCATTCCACAATTCCGGCTGCCCCGAGGGGTGATCGAGCACGATGCGGGGATGATCCAGGCCCTGGGCGCCGTTTTCACCCTGGGGGTCCGGGTGGGGAAAGACCTCGCGTTCAACGAGGTCCAGGCGAAGGCCGACGCCGTGGTCGTGGCCGTGGGGGCCTGGAAAGACATGCCCCTCGGCATACCCGGCGAAGGGCTCCCCGGGGTGGAGCCCTGCCTGGATTTTCTCGGGCGCGTAAACCTGATGAAACACGAGAACCTCACCGGAAGGGTGCTGGTGATCGGGGGGGGCAATGCGGCCGTGGACGCGGCCCGAAGCGCCCTCCGGGCCGGTGCCGAAGATGTGGCGATTGTTTACCGCCGCGGCCGCGAGGACATGCCGGCCGACCCGGCTGAGGTGGTGGCCGCCCTTTGTGAAGGGGTGAGCCTGCGGACCCTCGAGGCGCCCGTCAGGGTTCTTTCCGAAAGGGGCGAGGTCCGGGGACTGGAGCTTGTGAAGACGCGGCTCACCTCGCGGGACGAATCCGGCAGAAGGCGGCCCGAAGCGGTGGAGGGAAGCGTTTTTTTCTCGGAAGCGGACCGCCTCATCACGGCCGTGGGCCAGAGGCCCGAGGCCGGCTTCCTGGGGGCGCCCGCCTTGTCCCCAGTCGGCACGGTCTCCTGCGATGCCTCCGGCCGGGCCCGTGGATACGAGAACGTCTTTGCCGCGGGGGACGCGGTGAGCGGTCCCTCCACGGTGGTGGAGGCCGCGGCCTCGGGCAGGCGCGCGGCGGGGCTCGTCCTCCGATATCTGCAGGAGGCGGGAAGGGAAAAATGAACTTCCACTGCGCGACTGAAAAAAATGAAAGGCGCCTTCACAGGCCCGACACCCCGTTGGACCGTGGGGGGCATGCCGCTCCCATCACAGGGGAGGAAGCCCTTTACGAGGCGTCCAGGTGCCTGGGGACCTTGAGCTGCGAGGCCTGCGATCTCTGCCGCCTCCTGTGCCCGGACCTGGCCGTCACAAGGGATCCCGCAACCGGGGACATCCTCATCGACCTGGAGTACTGCAAGGGCTGCGGCATCTGCGCGGCCGTGTGCCCCAAGGGCGCCATCACCATGGTGGCGGAGCCCGAAAACCGATGAAGGCCCCCAATCGATTTTTTATGGCCACTATTCAAAAATAAATTTTTTACTCATTTTTCCTTAATCAGCCCCCTGTACACCTCTAGTCACCTCTCAAGGAGAGGGTGCACCGCCGCTGAAGTGGATTTCAAAATCCGAAACAATCCTTTTTGACCTGAAATTCCCTGAAGGCAAAGTTGAACGCCATCCGTTACATGGTGAGCCCAGTAAGGATATCTCCGGCTGAAAACGAGTCGTGCCTTCAGCAGCAACTCATTGACGACCCAATTTTTCGACAAGGAGAAAAAAATGAAGATGAAAAGACTCTTTACAACAGCTGTCAGTACCCTACTCTGCGTGGCCCTGGCCGCTCCGGTCGCCTTCGCCGGTCCCAGGGTCAAGAAGTCAAAACCCACCCTCAAATACGTCTTCTATTTCATCGGGGACGGTATGGCCAATGTTCAGATGCACGCGGCAGAGGCCTACCTGGCCGCACTCCTCGAAGACGACGCAACCCCCGGCGGCACCAAGGCCGAACTGCTTGCCATGAGCCGGTTTCCGGTTCAGGGGATGTCCTCCACCTTTGCCAACAACCGGCTCATCACCGGTTCGGCCGCCGCGGGCACCGCGCTGGCCACCGGTAAAAAGACCAATATCGGCGTGATCTCCCAGAGCCCGGACGGATCCGTCAATTACAACACCCTGGCCGAGAAGGCCAAGGAAAAGGGCATGAAGGTGGGCATCGTCACCTCCGTGACCATCAACCACGCCACACCGGCCGTCTTTTACGCGCACACACCTTCCCGCAACAACTACTACGACATCGCCCTGTCCCTGGCCACCAGCGACTTCGATTATTTCGGCGGCGGATACTGGAACAAGGATGCTGACGATGCCGTCGAGCCCACAGCCGAGTCGAACGGCTTCGTGATGACCAACACACTGGCTGACCTTCAGGCCCAGGCCCCCGGGGCCCGGGTGATCGCCCGCGACTCGCTTCAGGATGCCGGCGGGCAGACCGGCGCGCTCTGGTATGAGGTGGATCGCGAACGTGTGGGCGGCATCTCCCTGGCACAGTTCACCGAAGAGGGCATTCGCCTGCTGGACAACCCCAACGGCTTTTTCATGATGGTCGAAGGCGGCAAGATCGACTGGGCCTGCCACGCGAACGACGCCTACGCGGCCATCGGGGACACCATCGCATTCGACGACGCCATCAAAGAGGCCGTGGACTTCTATTACGCGCACCCGAACGAGACCCTCATCGTGGTGACCGCCGACCACGAGTGCGGCGGGCAGACCATCGGCTTTGCCGGCACGGGGTATGACACCTTTTTTGAAATCCTCGAAAATCAAACCATGTCGTTCGAGTACTTTAATGCCACCGTGCTGAGTGAATACAAGGACGACCACACCCCGGCTCCTGCCGATATCGACGCGGACATGTGGCAGATCATTTTCGACAACTTCGGTCTCGACGGCAATGATCTGTCCGCAGAGCCAGGCGATGATCTCACTGCCTTCCAGGTTTCCCAGCTCGAGGACGCCTTCGACCGCACCATGAACGGTTCGCCGATAACGGGCGCGGAAGAGGACTACCTCCTCTACGGCGGTTATCAGGCGTTGACCGTGACCCTGACCCACATCCTCAACCAGAGGGCGGGCATCGGGTGGACGTCCTACTCCCACACGGGCGTCCCGGTCCCGGTCCTCGCCATGGGCAAATATGCCGACCTCTTCGACGGCTTTTATGACAACACCGATGTGGCGCTCAGGATTGCCCAGGCCATGGGCGTGAATCTTGGTAATTAATACCATCTGAAAAATTAACCACCATCCCAGGGGGCACCCAACGGGTGCCCCCTTTCCTGTCATAACAGGCACGGGGTTTCTATGAACCGGCTGAGAAAAACACTTTGGAATTCGGATGCACTGCTTCCTGTCTTCTTCAGCATTTTGTGCGTGGCCCTCTGTCTCATGCCGACCGGTTTCGAATCGGTGCGGCCTGAGTCGTCCCATCTCGAACGCGCGCGCATACTCTCTGTGGATAACAGCGACCTTCGACAGAGCGGTCTCATCCGTTTCGGCACCCAGCAGATGACGGTGGAGGTGCTCGGCGGTCCTTATCGGGGGCAGGAGGCGATCTGCCGGAATCCTTTACAGGGGAAGATGGAGCTGGACGAGATCTATGCACCCGGGCACACGATCCTCCTCGAGTTTGCCGTAAAAGACGGCACGATACAGTCTGCCTTCAGCCGCGGGTATTACAGGCTTCGAATCGAGCTTTTTCTGATCGGGCTCTTCGCTCTCCTTTTGATTGCCGTCGGCGGCTGGACCGGCGTGAAGGCGCTCCTTTCTTTTGTATTCGCGGGATTGATGCTGTGGAAGGTGATGGTGCCCGCCTTTTTGAAAGGTTACGACCCCATCTGGGTCGCGCTCGGTGTTGTCGCCATGTTGACCGCAGCCATCGCCTTTTTGGTCGGGGGGCTCTCGCGAAAGGGGCTGGTGACCTTTCTTGGGGCCTTTCTCGGCCTGGTTCTGACCTGCGGGCTGGCGGTGCTCTTCTCCAAGGGGTTCAAGGTGCACGGCGCGGTGCGGCCCTTTGCGGAGACCCTGCTGTATTCGGGTTACTACCACCTCGATCTCACACGCATTTTCCTTGCCGGCATTTTCATCGCCGCTTCGGGTGCGGTCATGGATCTGGCGATGGACATCTCCGCGTCCCTGAATGAGCTGAGCGAGAAAAACCCGGAAATGACTCCGAGGGAACTCATGGCATCCGGCATGGCGGTCGGCCGATCGGTCATAGGAACCATGACCACCACCCTCCTGCTGGCCTACTCCGGCGGATACATCACCATGATGATGCTGTTCATGGCCCAGGGGGTGCCGCTTGAAAACATCCTCAACATCCATTACGTCGCAGCCGAGGTGCTGAACACCATAGTGGGTAGCTTCGGCCTGGTCACTGTAGCCCCATTCACTGCGGTGGTTGGCGGGTTCGTGTTCGGGTTCAGAGTCCCCACTGGAAAAAAAAATGGAAAGACCGTCTTTTTCACAAAGATTTAGCTTCAGGGTCATAAAAGCTGAATACTTGAAAGATAGATACGAACCAAGGATTGAATCGGACGGCAGTACGAATTTTTCTCTCAGCGGCACGACAAATCGGCGACAAGGTTCATCTCACATCAAAACAATAATTTTTTACGGTTAACCTCATCGGGAGGAATTGAAAAAGCCGAGGTCTCTTGGCGGGCTGAATCCTCGACATGGCGTCCCGGCTATTTGTGAAATCCGACGGCTGTCAAAAAATTATTCAGGAGGAAAGAAGATGAGGAAGTTAAAACACGCACTGCTCGGCGCCGCAATGTTCATCACCATGTTCGCGGCCGCACCGACAGCGTCCCTCGCCGCCTTTGCCGATGCCTGGGCGGCCATCGATCGCGATTCCATATCCATGGTATTCAATGGTGAAGGGCTGCCAATTCAAGGCTATATCATTGATGCCTATGCCCAGGCAGGCGACAACAGCGCCCAGGCAATGGGGTGGATCCTCGAGACCATCGCCCAGGAGGACCCCGGCCAATACTGGGGATGGAGCGGGGGCGATGAAACGGACCTTTATACGGCCGCGTATGTCGAAGGCAGCGGCGATTTCTCCGGCCTTGCCTATGGGGAGGCCCTTTGGAACGGCCTGTACACAGCCCCGCAAGAGGGAACGCTGAGCATCTCCTTTGACTACTATCTGTGGTATGAAGTCTCTTCAGAGGTTGGTGAAATGACCTACGCCTATGCCGACCCAGGGGTCTCCCTGACCATCGGCGATCAAAGCGTCTCGTCCGATCCGTTCTTCTTCGGGGAAGCGTTTAACGGCATGTCCTTTGATGTGGATATGCCTGGGAATCTTTCCCTGATTTATGATTTAGCCGCCGGGGAAACCGTCGACTTCGAGGCCCTTGTCTCGTCTCAATCAGAGATATCGGCGGTCCCGGTCCCGGCTGCCGTGTGGCTTCTCGGATCCGGCCTGCTCGGCTTGTGCGGAATCCGGAAAAGATTCAACCAATAATCACTCATGGAAGGGGTGGGCGCCGGATCCATGGGTCCGGCTCTCACCCCAAAACATTGCGCTGACTCTTCGTCACAAGGCTGTCGCCGCCCCGCCCGCTCTCATGATTGGCAATCAACAGGGGTAGTCCCATCAACAACCGCCAGGGAGATGTCCTTGAAGGGCGCTCTGCGCGGAATTTTCCTTTCCGCGTTTTGAAAGAGCAGCTGCCATTCTCTCGAAACCGGCACTTTGACGGTGGATCGCAGATAACCGATGAATGTCTTCAGCCCTTTGACATATCTCAGGCAGTCCCCTTCCATGGCGTCCGAGGGACTTCGAAGCCTGCCCTTGTCGCCGGAGGTTGTGCCCTAAAGTAAGCGTAGCACAGACGTGAGTGCCCCCCGCTCTCCTATCGGCAAGACCTCTTTTACCACAACGGTACGCAAATCTAATATTGCCCTAATAATTTCCTAACAAACAGCGCCTATTTTAACTGCCAAGATGATGGGAGAACTCAACAAATCCGGCCGTGTCCAACCCTCCGGAAAAGAGGACAAGGGATCCTCAAAGATCACCTGTCCCGAGTGCGGCTCGGACGCCTTCAACAAATACGGGCGAATCCACAACGGTAAGCAGAGGTATTACTGTCTGGTGTGTGGAAGGCAGTTCACCGAAAACAGCACGCGGCGCCCGGTTCCCAATCGGCCCCGATGCCCCGAATGCGGCGCGGACATGCACGTCTACATGAGAAGCCAAGGCATGATCCGGTTTCGCTGTTCCCGATACCCGCAGTGTAAAACCTTCACCAAAATCACAAGAGAGGCTGACGATGAAGTACTACCTTCACGAGACCCCCGGGAGGCTTCGAATCAAGATCCCGGGCCTCAGGGGAAATCATCAGGCTATTCACATTCTGCAGGATGAGTTGGCTGCTTTTCACGGCGTCCAGGATGTTACGGTGAACGCAGTCACGGGAAGCGTCATCATCCTGCGTGACCCCGAGATTGCGAGAACATGGACTATCCTTTCCCTGCTCCAGAGTCTTGGTTACATTGATGAGAGAATGGTTCCCGCAACGGACGCTGGGAGCGATGCAGCGCTTTCAAAGGTCGGAACCTTCCTGGGAAAGGCCATTTTTGGGATGGCCGTTGAAAGGGCTCTTGCGCCAACCGGCCTTTCCTTTCTCGCTGCTTTGATCTAGCGTTGGTTGCAAATCTTTTCATACGCCCGCCCAGTCCGGGCCGCGGCTTTTATTTCCCCGAAAGAAAAATCATGCCCAAGGAGAAAAAGCGTGGAAGCCACTCGCGTCCTTTTTATCTGTGTCCACAATTCGGCCAGGAGCCAGATGGCCGAAACCTACCTCCAGCACTTTGGGGGGGACAGGTTCCATGTCGAGAGCGCAGGCTTTGAGCCCCGCCCCATAAACCCCCTGGTGATCCAGGCGATGGGGGAGGAAGGGTTCGACTTGACCGCCAAGGAGAGCCACAGCGTCTTCGAGTATTACAAGGAAGGCAGGCTGTACGATTACATCATCACGGTCTGCGGGCAGGAAGAGGATAAGTGCCCGCTCTTTCCAGGCCTGCAAAAACGCCTCCACTGGCCCTTTCCCGACCCGGAAAATCTTGAAGGCACCGACGAGGAAAAATTGGCGGGCGTTCGCACCATCCGGGACGCCGTGCGCCTCAAGGTGCGTGATTGGGTGAAGAGCCTGGAGGATGCGGGTCAGTTTTCCTCCAACAGCTGAACCTTGTCTAGTTTTTCCCACGGGACCTCCAGATCATCCCTGCCCATGTGCCCGTAGGCTGCAAGCCGCTGAAAAAAGCCCCCGGGCCTCGTAGAGGGAATGCGGCGGAGGTTGAAATCCCGCAC
>Ga0272443_10003437_pt1 | contig 18645 bp, 17 predicted proteins | sample SSMAcet12_FD_193581 | JGI IMG/M metagenome (GOLD analysis project Ga0272443, IMG submission 193581) | Marine sediment archaeal communities from Little Sippewissett salt marsh, Falmouth, MA, United States - SSM-Acet-12 | ecosystem: Environmental > Aquatic > Marine > Wetlands > Sediment ... | reverse complement strand
ATCTACCGACCGAAGAGGCGCTCGAAGCCTACGAAAAAGCGATCGAACTCGATCCACAAAAAGCAGAAGCATGGTCCAACAAGGGCGTGGCTCTCGACAACTTGGGCCGGACGGAAGAGGCGCTCGAAGCCTACGAAAAAGCGATCGAACTTGGTTTAACATCTGCAACGCTTCACGTAACTCTAGCGCGCTTATATCGAAAACTAGGCTCTGAAGTCGAAAGCGCTGAGCAGTGCAAAAAGGCCCGTGGCCTGATAGAAAAAGAAAACGAATACAATCGCGCCTGTTTCGAGGCAGTCTGCGGCAGCGCTGACACAGCCCTCAAACTGCTCAGATCGGCCCTGGAAAAGAAGCAGGCAACGCCAGATTGGGCGCGCCAGGACCCCGACTTCGACTTCATCCGGGACGATCCCAGGTCCGAGGAGCTGCTCGACGAGTTCTCCGAGGGCAAGGATTCTAGCTGACTTTTGCGCCATCGCTTGCGCCCTTTTTTGAATTTGCCTGCAAAAATTCCGGCGGGAATGGGCCGGCCGCCGACTCTGGCGCCGAGGGGGCCTTTGATTCTGGAACGAAGGCCAGAATAGTCAGGCCCGAGGGTCCCACCTCATATCGGAACGCCAGGATACCAGGAAACGACTGCCCTTAGAAGCACGTCTGCGATCAAGACCACAAAGAGAACTGCCCGATAGTTTGCGCCCTGGTAAAATATCTGGTTGCCGCGCTCTGCTGTGGGGTTTTTCACAAAGTCAAGGGACTGGAGAAGCATCCAGGCGCCTGCAACGATTGCCGCGCCAAAGTAGAGGTAGCCAAGATCGGTCGTGATCCCCAAAGCGAGCGAGAGCGCAACGCCCAAAACCCAGGTGAAGGCCACGAACTTCGACGTGAGCGAAATTCCGTAAGTTACCGGCAAAGTTGGAATTCCCTTCTTCTTGTCTCCTTCGACGTCTCTTGAAGCATCGCAGTTCGTAAAACCCCAGTCAGTGATCCCGATCATCGCCCCGAAGATCAAAGCTCCTATGTGAAACCCAGGGCCTGCTTTGAGCAATCCCAAAGGCGCAAGGGCGAGCCACACGCCGATTGGAACTATACCGTAGGCCAAACCCACGAGAACCCAGGAAAAAGGCGTGTTCCTCTTGGCCCACATGGAGTAGACTGCCATCACCAAGGTCGCCACGATCAAGGCCACAAGGCTCTCTGGGTTCAGATACAATGCCACGACAGCCGCAATTCCAAACAAGAACGCCGAGTAGGAAAGAGCCTGTCCTTTCGTGATATCCGACGAGGGAAGTGGCCGGTCAGGCATTCCCACCAGGTCCACGTCGATGTCGCAGCAGTCGTTGTAAACGTAAGAGCTGGTTATGGCAAAGTAAGCCCCGATCGTCGCTATGACGAAGGGAATGAGCGGGGGCAAGGTGCCAGTGGTGGCGTAAGCTGCAAGAAGCGCCACAGATCCGGGAAGGGCCAGATCCATTGGAGCTAAGGGCGGTCTTAGAAGCTCCACGTAAGCCCTGGTGTTCCTCAATCCTGCCAAAGTTCGTTCACCTCATAATGTTGTATAGTGTTTAACGATACCGTTCAGACAAATCTCTAACTCGTAAGAGTTTGAGATTTGTCTGAACGGTATCGTCGAGCGCTAATCTCGCGAGAACCGATTAGTCTCATCTAATTGGTTCTCGACTATAATCTATAATCTAATGACCCGATTATCGATCTCTTCGGGATTTCATCTCTTGCGCCGCCCATTGATCGCTCTTAACGCATCTCTTTTTCGCTCTGTTTGGCAAGGCCACGAATCCTGGTGCTGGGCTCTGGCATTTGGCTCTAACACTCAGTTCTGGCAATAGGTTGTGATAATGGGTTCTGATGCTCGGTTCTGACACCGAGTTCTAGCACCTGGTTCTGACACTTGCCTCCATAAATTGGGCACCCGGCACCGGGCTTTGGAAATAGGCCTTCAGTCCAGCAGCCCCTCGAAGAGTTCTGGATAATCCTGTGGACGAACTAGCCAGTCCAGTTTTCCCTTCTCCCTTAAAAGAGGGTACATCTCGCGGCTCCGGACAAATCCCATATCTCTCGCGCGAGGGACTTCGATCTCTCTCAAAGGCGCGGCCTCGGAACAGCTTGGATTTTTCACGAACCCCTCTTCTAAGAGGAAATAGGCCCCACCACCCTTTTCTTTTATCGGCCCATAGATCGAAGAGAAGTCACCACAGACGAAGTTTGCCATCTTGAGCCTCTTGTTGGACTGGTTTATGGTGATGTGGCCGTACCCTGGCGGGATCACCACTTTGTCCCCAGAAAAAGCCCTCATCACGACAACTTCGCTCAGATCTTCTCTTTGAAGGAGATAAGTCGCTTCCCCTTCCAGCACCTCGTAAACTTCGGGATAGGTCACGTTCGAGCCCGGCACCTTGGGATGGTAGTGGCCTGCGGTCTTGATGTACTCTTTTCCGAGCATTTCCGGTGGAATTATTGTGATGTCATACCTCAGGCTCTGATCCCGCAGCAGGTTTTTGTCCTTCCTGCTAAGGTAAAGGTCTCTGTACATGTAATAGAGTTCCGAGTTCTCAGCATCCGCCGCCCATTCCTGGTCGTAGAGAACATCTTTCATATCATAGAGCCGTCTTATGTCGGGCACCTTGGTCTTTCCACCAAACTCCAACACGAGTTCCAAGCTTCAACACCTCAACAGAAATGATGTCGTCAAATTTATTAAGTTTTTCTGAGAGAATTACCTCTATGAAATACGAAGATAAGCCGGTCACCTTCTGCGAAGACCTCAATAAGTTCATCATGACCTTCATATCCACCACAGCAGATGCGATTCAGACCATCCAAGGAAGTAGCGGCCTCATGATAATGAGTGTCGCCATCGGGACGAAGCTTTGGGACGAGCTGAACATGTCAGCAAGATGCACCATACCGAAAGCCGAAACAAGAGAAGAGAAAATCAACTGCTTCATGAACGTGTTGAAGAACTCAGGCGCCATCGGGGACTATTCCTTCAAAGAAGAACGCGGTCACCTCGAAATCGAGGTCAAAGACTGCTTCTTTGCGCCGGCTAGCGACAAACAGGTAGAACAAAGGCTAAAACAACCTCTTTGTCCCATCGGAGGAATGATCGTGGCCGGGCTTCACAAGGCAGCTCACATACTCGCAACACTGGAAAAGGCCGACCACAGTTCCCAAAATGGGGTCTCAAAGCTGACCTTCAGTCTCTACTGAAGAGAATAGCGCCAACGATAGCGTTAGCGCTTAGCAGAAGCGTTACAAAGCAGCGGCCAGACTTAGCTCACGGGCTCGGCTTGACGTCGTCCCCAACGGGACAAGAACCGCTTTTGGGATCACTTCGGGGGATCGCTTTGATGGATAGTACTCATCCCTCATTTCATCCTCATCTCATATCTAACCCGACATTATCTTGAGCATCAAGGACATTATTCCCGGCTTTGCATCCTTCGAAGCTCCAGGCTGAGGCCCAAAGCCAAACATCCCCATGTTGGGAGACTCGAGCAGCTCCTTGCTGAACCGATCGGCGATTTCCTCGAATATCCTCTTGTAAGCGGTGCAGTGTGGATCTACACCCTCTATCTTGCCGCCTGTGGGCACTATGGCGTTGTAGGGGCACCCGCCCCGGCAATAAGAGATGTGTTTGCAGCCCGCACATGCCTCGTTCACGTATTCTTTATATTGCTGCATAAGTTTCCAGGTGTCGGACTTGGCAAGATCTTCCTCGCTGGGATGGTCATAAACGTTGCCCATAACGTATTCAGGCATTCCCACAAATCGATAGCAAGGGTATATGCTCCCATCTGGCCCCACCGCATAGGTGCTGTCCATGCAATCCACGTAGGTGCAGACGGTGCCCCGGCCGGTGAACACACACCTGCACAAATCGTTGATGTTCCTGACCTCGATCTCGTCCATATTTTCCAGATATTTGTCCAGAAGATAGACCAGCAATTCGCCATACTTCTCGGGGGCGAGAGCCCATTTGTCAGGTTCTTTGCCGCGCAAAGATGGCAATGCAGGGTGTAATTTGAGGGTCAAACCGTTCTCCAGGAAGAATTTAAAAATGTCCTCTTTGAAATCTATAGAATAGGATGTGAAGGTGCAGATGAACTGAACGTTGAGACCATTCTCCTTGGCGATCTCGTATCCCCGCATGGTTTTCTCGAAGTATCCTTCCGACCTTTGCAGGTCGTTGAGATCTTGGGGCCCGTCCAAACTTGACCCTATGGGAATATGATACTCCGCCAATACCTGGGCCAATTCTGGAGTAAGCCTCCAAAGATTGGTCTGCAGGGCGAAGGCGATGTTCATGTGGCTCAAACCCTCGGTCAACAGTTTCAGAGTTTCCCGGTAATAATCGACGCCCGCAAGAAGCGGCTCGCCTCCGTGGAAGGTGAAAGTGACCGTATCGTCTCGGAAATCTTTGAGCCACTCGACGATCTCTTTGACGGTATCGATGCTCATTATTGGAGAGCCTTCCTCAGAACTCCAGCAATAACAGCAATTAGAAGGACAGCCCAGAGTGGGAATTATCATCACGTGAAAAGGCATTTTTTAAAACACCCGTTTTTTAACCTTCCCAGTCAGTCCAAAGTATTAATAGCTTTTGCATCCCTTAAATTCTATAAATATCCCTCCCCTGAGATCCAACCAGCGTCACCAATGGTTTAGGTGGTGGCCGACAGGTCGCTAACTGCCTAATCTGACAAAGCCAAGTTAATCGCTGCCTTTTGGATAGTGTGATTTTTTCGATCCCGAAAGCACAGGAAGGCCAACTCCGGTTATTATGGACATCAAACTGATCTTCCCTTCATGTCCCTCTTTCACCCTGGCACCCCATATCACGTTTGCTAGGGGGTCCAGCTCGCCAGTCAGAGTGCTGGCAACGGTGGCAGCTTTTTTCAGGGACAAGTCAGGCCCTCCTGTGATGTGAAGAAGGCAGCCAGTGGCACCTCTCCAGTCCATGTCCAACATAGGGTTGTTCAAGACTTTTTTGACGATGTCTTCGGCCTCGTCTTCCACATTCCCTTCACCTACCAGGGCAGAAGAAAGCCCTCCTTCGCTCATTATCGTCTTCACATCGGCAAAGTCAAGGTTGATGAGGGAAGGAAGCGTAATGGTCTCGACAATCCCCTTCGTTATCTCAGCGATAAGCTGGTCCATCACCGAGAAGGCTTGGCTTCTTTTGAGATCTGGCGCCAAATCCAAAATGCGATTGTTGTCGAAAATTATCAGGGTGTTTGTCACATCTTGGAGAGCTTCAACACCTCCCATCACGATGGACCTTTTAGATGGGCCTTCTTCAAAGGGAAGTGAGAACATCCCCACCACAGTTGCGCCTTTATCTCTGGCTATCTCGCATATGAGAGGTGATACTCCAGTCCCAGTTCCACCGCCAAGACCTGCCGTTACAAAAACTAGGTCTGCCCCCTCCAAAGCCTCTTTCAAACTCCATATAGAAGTTTCGCAGGCCCTCCTCGCGAGGTCGGGATCTCCTCCAGAACCTAAACCTCTGGTGACACTCCGGCCCACCAGCACCTTCTTGCCAGCCCTGACTCGTCCAAGGTGAATTCCGTCGGTGTTTACGGCCATGGTCTGAGCGCCGTCTATCCTGATATCGTTCAATCTGTCGACAGTATTGTTGCCGGAATTGCCACAGCCCACCACCAATATCTTGGGTCTGCCGAACTCTTCGGCCTCATACCAGTACCGCCTTTCGGAAAATTCAGAGCCTTTCTGCGGTTTGAACACCATATGTGGTTTCCTCCTCTCCCTCGAAACGCCAGGAAATGGGCACTTCAGCCACGCTCCGAGCCAGCAATTTTTCAGACAAAACCGCCTAGACGATACAGTGCTTGCAGCAAAGAACCAACTAAATGATATTATGGTCGGCCCTTGCCAGAATAGCGCTCGACGATATGGACAGGCTATGGAATGGCTAAACCCAAAAATCTTGTGATTTCAGGATTTATCCGAGAGGTCTCGTCGGACACTATAGCGCGATCTAATTGGTTTTCGGGCATAGTTATCTCTTGGCTATAATTAAGAGTTTCCTGGAAGGATATCTTTATCTCTAATCGAACCTGAGGCTCCCCTATGGCGCTGGATGAGGTTACGATCACAAAGGCGATAGTCGAGTCCTACATGGAAACCTTTCTGAAATATACCGACGTGGACGTGGCCTTGGTGGGAGCAGGCCCTGCCAACCTGGTGGCAGCCAAGAAACTGGCTGAGGCCGACGCCAAGACCGTGATTTTTGAGAAGGACATCTTCGTAGGAGGGGGAATCTGGGGCGGAGGCATGATGTTCCCCAGAATCGTGGTCCAGAAAGAGGGATGCAGAATCCTGGACGAGTTCGGGATCTGGTATCAAGAGTACGAAGAAGGATATTACGTTGCAAGCTCCATCGAGACAGTTTCCAAGCTGACTGCAGGCGTCGTTGATGCCGGTGCCGAAATAATCAACTTGGTATCGGTTGAGGACGTCATGATTAGGGAAGACGAGAAAGTGGCAGGCCTCGTCATCAACTGGGAACCAGTCGAGAGGGCCAGACTTCACGTAGACCCCCTCTCCGTGAGGGCAAAAGTGGTCATCGACGGTACCGGTCACGAATCCAACATCTGCAAAACAGTCCAGAGAAAGATCCCAGGAGCCTGTGTAGGGCCTTCAGGCGTTGTAGGGGAGATGCCGATGTGGGCTGAGGTAGGGGAAAAGACCGTGGTTGAGGTTACCAAAGAAGTCTATCCAGGGCTCATAGCTGCAGGAATGGCGGCAGCTGCGGTGGCAGGTGGCCACAGAATGGGGCCGGTCTTTGGCGGAATGCTACTCTCTGGCGAGAAGGCCGCCATGCTGGCTCTGGATAAGCTGGGCCGGTAAAATATTCTGAGAAACTCAGCGATTCGGTGTCGAGTGTCAAAGATGTCTGGCATTAGGGGCGCGGCAGATCTTGCCCAGTTCATCCTGGATCGATACTCCGGAAAGGTGGTAGAGGTAGGTGCAGGCAAGGCGACCAAGGTTGCTCGCCTCTTGGCTGAACGGTTAGAAGTTGTGGCCACTGACAAGTTCGAGTCGGAGACGCGAGACGGGCCTATAAAAGTGGTTGGTGACGACATATTCTCTCCTAGAAGAGATCTCTACGAAGACGCCAACCTCCTCTACTCGATCAGGCCTCCTTTCGAGATGCAACTTGCCATGGGCGATCTTGCCCGAGATATTGGGGCGGAGGTCATAGTAAGGCCTCTGGCAGACGAAGTGGCCCAGCTTCCGGGGTTCGAGAGATCTCTTGTCAACAGGGGTCAGGCACGGTTCTACCTCTTCACACCTGCCCAGAAAGATCCCATTTCTTGAGGAGCTCTGCTGCAATTATCACTGTAGATGCGACGGCCAGTATGGTCGCCCAGCTTTCCAAGTTCAAAGGTGCAGTCCCAAAGAGAGGCTGCATGAAAGGTAGGTATATGGCCGCTAGGAGGGCTATCACTGATGCAAAGAGCCCAGTGATCAATTTTTTGTTTGTCAGGGGACTCATTCTGAAGATCGATTCTCTCAGGGACCTACTGTTGTAGGCGTTGTATAGTTCGAATATCACGAGGGCCGCAAATACCGTGGTCCTGGCCTGATCCAAAGGCTGGCCGCTCTGAATGCTGAGAACGTAAAGGCCCAAAGTCCCGATGAATATGACGGCAGAGATTCCAAAGGTGTAGAGGAAAAGGCCCCTTGTGAGGATTTGCTCTTTTGGATTTCGGGGCTCTCTTAGCATCAATTCCGAGTGCGAGGGTTCCACGCTCAGGCCTATGGCCGGAAACTCGTCGGTAACCAGGTTTATCCACAGGATCTGGAGCGCCAAAAGGGGCACTGGAAGGCCTAACATCACGCCCAGGAATATGGTCATGACTTCTGCGAAGTTGCAGGACAAGAGGTAAGAGGAAGCTTTCCTGATGTTGGCGTAGACCCTTCTTCCCTCTTCGACGGCCGAGACTATGGTGGCGAAGTTATCATCGGTGATCACCATGTCAGAGGCCTCTTTGGTAACTTCAGTCCCGGCCTTTCCCATGGCGATGCCTATGTCTGCAGCTCGGAGGGCTGGAGCATCGTTCACACCATCGCCGGTCATGGCAACCACTTGGCCTCTGTTCTTGAAGGCCTTCACAATCCTGACCTTGTGTTCGGCTGTGGTTCTGGCGAAGATCGAGACATTCTCGATTTCATCTGTGAGATCGTCATCGTTCATATTTTCCAGGTCCATTCCCTCCAGGACTCGGTCTCCTGCGGCGAGGATTCCAAGCTCCTTTCCGATGGCCGCGGCCGTTAAGCGGTGGTCTCCCGTGATCATCACAGGTCTGATTCCGGCTCGTTTACATACTGAAATTGCATCTTTCGCCTCTGTTCTCGGAGGGTCCATCATTCCTGCAAGACCCAAGAAGGTGAGGTCTTGCTCCACCACTTCTCTTTCGAGGGATACTTCTGGTCCGATCTCTTTCCAGGCTAAGGCCAAAACGCGAAGGCCCTTTCCTGCCATCTCGCCTGCCGCCTTCAGGATATCGTCTCGATCTTCTGGGGATAGATCCACCTCCTCGTCTCCAGAGAGCATGATCCTGTGGCAGAACTGGAGCACCATTTCTGGCGCGCCCTTCATCGAGACTGCTAATCCTTCGGGCGATCTGTGGATCGTCGCCATCCTTCGAAGTTCTGAATCAAAAGGAAACTCCTTGACCTCTTCGACGTATCGCTCTTCGATCCTGTCCATGATTCCGGCTTTTTGGGCCGCTACAATCAGCGCACCTTCGGTAGGATCACCTATCACCCGCCAGCCGTCGTTGGCACTTTCAAGGTGGGAGTTGTTGCATAGGGTTCCTGCTGTGAGAAGGCAAGTCAGGCATCTATCTTCGCGAATGTCCACCTTTTTTCCCTGATGGAGAAACTCGCCTTGGGGCTTGTATCCAGAGCCGGTGACCTCTATCGCCCTTCCGGCCCGGATCTCTCTTATAGTCATCTCGCCCCTCGTGAGGGTTCCGGTCTTGTCAGTGCAGATCACTGTGGTGGAGCCTAAAGTTTCCACAGCCGGGAGCCTTCTTATTATGGCGTTCTTTTTGGCCATGATCTGGGTTCCATAAGCCAAAGTTACGGTCACAACGAAGGGGAGTGATTCAGGAATACCAGCAACGGCAAGTGCTGCTGCGATGATGAGGGTCTCTATCACCGGAAGACCTCGGTTGATCTGGACTGCGAATATGATCACGCATGCAATGAGGACCACAAAGGCCAGCTGCTTTGCAAGGTCCTGGAACTTGGTCTTGAGCGGCGGATCTTCGGGCTTTTCCTGGACCATTCCTGATATCCTGCCAAGTTCGGTGTTTTCGCCTGTGCCAGTGACGATGGCCTTGCAGTTTCCGTAGACCACGATGGTTCCCATGTAGACCATGTTGGTCCTGTCTGCGAGATGTGTATCTTCTGCGACAGGTGCTGGATTCTTCTTTTCGGGCACGGATTCTCCGGTCAAGGAGGCTTCCACGACGTTCATCTCGGTCTGGCTGATTATGCGAGCGTCTGCGGGAACTTTGTCACCTGCTTCCAGGAGGATCACGTCGCCAGGGACCAGCCCTTTCACCAAAATGCGGCTCACTTTGCCGTTTCTGATGACGTTCGCCTCGGGCGCCACCATCTCTCGGAGGGCCTCCATGGCACGCTCGGCCTTGTATTCCTGGATGAAGCCCAGGAGAGATATGAAGAAGATTATGCCAAGGACTACGTAGGCGTTTGTGGTCTCGCCAGAGATCCAAGATATGATCGAGGCTGCTATCAACACCAGTATCAGGTAGTTTTCGAACTGGCGGAGGAATATCCAGACCTTCGAGGGTTTGTAGATCTTGGCCAGCTGGTTCGGGCCAAACTTGGAACGCCTCCTTTCGGCATCTTCTGGAGAGAGTCCATCCTCGCTGGAGCTAAGCCTATCGAAGGTTTCAGATACGGTCAGGGCGTGCCAGAGATCGTTCAAGAGATCATCCCGAGATGTTTGATATGCACATTGTGGTGTTCGGCGATACCTTTCAGCCAAGTCATTAACTCGCAAGATTTTTAGATCTGTCCCGTTCGCATCGTCGAGCACTATCTTGGCGAGAACTGAGTAGTTTCATCTATATTGGTTCTTGACTATATACGTATCTCGATACACCTGGGCTGAGTGGAAAGTGGTTCCTTCTGCCATCTGGTTGCGTCCAGTGTCTGCCTTCTGCTTTCAAGCGTTTGGGAAAACAACCTTTTCTCCACACATAGTTGAGAGACAGTTAGCCCCACATATCCAAAATGTCTTCCTTATTATGTCATTGCACAGCGGTTTTCATGCTTTGGGGAAGAGTCCGCGAATCATGGACGTTTTGGCACACTGTAACCTGAAATACATAAACACACAAATTGAAGGAAAAATTTCTTAATCTCGTGGAAGAAAGGGTAAGACCAAGCATGAGAAAGATCGAATACTGCCCCATAAGCATGAAAGAGCTTCTCGTCAGGATGAAGGACACCAGCGAGCTGATGATGGACTTGGGATATTCAGCGGTCCTCTACGACGACAGAGATCTCGCGCTGGAGGTTATTCGTCTTGAAGAGAAGATGGACATCTACGAGTACCATGCCCAGGTTGTCGCCATGTTGGCGGCAAGAACCGTGGAGGATGCAGAAACCCTTTCGGGCATTCTCCAGATAGCCTCGGCAGCAGAGATCATCTCCAATGCCGCCGGAGATATAGCAAGCATCGTCTTGCTGGATATGGGAATCCCTTACGAGCTGAAAAAGGACCTGCGCCTGGCTGACGAGACCGTGGCCAGGGCGGTGGTTGGGGCAGATACTTCGATCGTTGGACGGTGCTTGGAGGACATATCTTTCGAGACCGAGGTTGGAATCAGCGTGATCGCCATAAGGCGAAGCGAGAGCTGGATCTATGACCCAAGCCCGAATACCGTTATCAAATCAGGCGACATACTCTTTGCGAGAGGCCATGATGAGGGCGTTCCTCCATTCATGGAGATGGTGACGGGAGAGCCCTACGTGCAGAAAGTTTTACAAGAGAGCGGCGTATGCCAGCTCGATAGGGCCGTGGACATAATAGTGGAGATGAAGAATACCTCAGAGCTGGCGGTGGGCCTTGCTTATACCGCGGTGCTTTTCGACAACGATGAGGTGGCTCGTGAGGTCGTAGAGATTGAGCAACTCATGGATGATATGAAGTACAGTCTACAGCGTTGGGTTCTCCGAGCCGCAAAATACTTTGACGATGTGGAAACCCTTCGTGGTTTGCTTCATCTTGCAGTCTCAACGGAGATCATCAGCGATGCCGCTTTGAAGATCGCAAACGTGGTTCTCCACGATATCGAGCCTCATCCAATATTGGCGATGGTAATGAGGGAGTCTGACGAGGTCATAACTCGCGTCGAGATCAAACCGGGTTCGGAGATTGACGGAAAGAGCCTGGGCGAGCTAGAACTGGAGACTGAAACTGGGATGTATGTCTTGGCGATCCGACGAGGTGACCGGTGGACCTATAATCCCCGAGCCCGGGTGACTTTGGGGGCAGGAGACATGATCTTCGCCCGGGGCACGAAGAGTGGAGAAAAGCACCTTATCGATATGAGCGGCTTTAGGTAATTGTCAGCCGTGTTCACGTGTTTGACGGCGTCTTTTGAGCTTGCCGCTATCTGCGCTATCTAGCATTGTCCGCTTTGGCGGTCTTCCATGTTCGGTGACTTCTCGGCTCTGTGCCAGCCTCTCACGTAGGACCACCAGGACAAGCTCGATCGCGCCCCCTCAGCTCCTTTACGTTCTCCGGGCCTACTTTTCGGGTAGCTCGGCCTCGCTTATCTTCGATTCGTCATCTTCTGCCACAGTTAACGCTTCCTCTAAATCTAAGGGGTTCTGTGTGCAGTCTTCAGTCAAATATAGTGTTTAACGATACTTTTCGGACAAATCTCTAACTCGTAAGAGTTTGAGATTTGGCCTATTCGTATCGTTAAACACTATTCTGGCGAGAACCAATTAGTCTCATCTAATTGGTTCTCGACTATATCTTGCCGGCCCCCAGCCTCTCTTTCGAGAGGGTGATCTTTGCGCTCCGGGATCTTGTCGGGCAGGGTTTTGGCGCCGGGCCCGGTCGGGCGAAGATGGAGGCGAAGGCGAGGCAGACAGGTTTCCGCTCGTCGTGATCGAGGGCATCCGGAGCAAGGACGAGGTGGACTTTTTCAGGGAGCGAAGCGAGAACTTCCGGCTGGTCGAGGTCTGGGTGCCGGGCGACATCCGCATGGCGCGGATCGCCTCTCGGGGCCGATTGGACGACGCCTCCGGGGACGAGCTATCCCGAGCCGTTTCGCAGCGGGACGCGCGGGAGCTTGGCTGGGGGAAGCCATCCGGTCTGCTGACATCAGGATCGAGAACGCGGGCACTGTGGGGGAGTTCAGGGCGAAGGCGAAGGAGCTGCTGGCGGGGTATATCGGGGGCGAGAAGGGGTAAACCGGGATGGCTCTGCTCGCCCGACTTTATGAGCAGGGTTGGGCTTCGGCGCCAGTACCTCTATTCACATGATATACTTCACCATGTTGAGTGGCCATGCAAATATGTTTTAATGATGTGTGACGTTATAGTTGGTTATATGGGATCATAAGAAACGAATTCCTGGTGGATCACAAAATGACTAGAAAAATCCTAAAAAATAAACCCCTTATAGAGGCGATATTTGAGTTACGTTGGGGTCTCGAAGGATCACCAAAAGAGATAAAAATAGACCCCCTATTAATTGGCAGGATATATGATAGGATTAAGGAAGAATATCCTTTCTATGAGAAATTACCTGCTGCAAATATTCCTGATGAACTTGCAAGTTACGTTATTCAACATAGATTTAGGAAAGGCAAAGACGAGTGGCCTCTTATCCAAATAGGTCCAGGAATTATCACCCTAAATGAAACTGAAAGATATACATGGGATGATTTTAAACGTAGAGTATCTTTCCTTATCGAAACACTTCTTGAAATATATTCTAGTTCAGATAACTTGGTAATTAGGTCTTTATTATTACGCTATATTGATGCGATTGAGTTTGATTACGAAAAGAACAACGTATTGTCCTATTTAAATAATAATATGAGAATGAATGTGGACGTATGTCCAGAACTATTTGAATATTCAGGAATTGACGAACTGCCTTTAAGTCTAGATTTGAAGTTCACGTTTCCTACTGCCGATCCAAAGGGCACTGTACATCTAAGATTTGCGCGGGGAAAGGTGATCGAAAAAGACGCATTATTGTGGGAAACTTTGGTACAATCAGTTGATGGAGATACTCCTGGTGATAAAGATGATATACTTGAATGGGTAGACGAAGCTCATAATCTAACGGATGATTGGTTTTTTAAGATAATCGAAGGAGATTTGTTGAGGAGGTTTGAATGAATGGCTTGTCAGTTAGCAAAATCGGATACATCTAATGCCTATCCAATGGGATACCCCTCCGCGCCAAGCTCTGTAATCATAGATAATTCGCCGAAGCTCAGACCAAGTACTTGTGAAATAGACGCGATATTAGGTCCTCAACCTACATTCGAAATTGAATTATCTTCGATCATAGCAAGCTTTAAAACAAAGAGCGAAACATTTTCAGCCAGAACGCATGCAAATAACATTATTGTGGATGATATTTTGGAGTATGATGTCACGGTCCATATGCCCCCAAAGAATAAATACGATCTTAAATTGAGGATTATAGATAAAAGAACAGCGGAACCTAAAATTGTTGAGCCTGATTGGATTTGACTATGGGTTGGAATGGAGATGGCCAAAGTATGGAATACCCATGGTATGATGTTGTAGATGGTGATGATCTTGCGCAAGGAGATTTTATTGATTCATGTCCGATTATAATCCCGCCACCCTCTATGAATGAAGATGATACTATAAATGCCAATGTCTGTGAGTATGATGTAGTAATTATGAGCCAGTCATGTGACCTTGAAAATAGAAAAATTGACCTAGTTCTACTTTGTCCTGTATGGCCATTAAGCAAATTTGAGGAGAGAAGTTCATTTTTTAAGAGTAAAAAAGGAAAGGAAGAGCTAAGACGAGGGAATACAACCGGATATCACCTGTTAAATGAATGTAATATCGAAAATTTTAAACGTGAGTTCTCAGTCGTTGATTTTCGAAACGCGTACAGTGTTTCCATTAATTTCCTTATAGATTTAGTTCAAGAAAGAGGTGAAAGATTGCGTTTGTTACCACCATACAGAGAACATTTATCGCAAAATTTTGCAAGATTTTTTATGAGAGTCGGCCTACCTGATGGCATACCCCCGTTCAAGTAATCTTCTGGAATATCATCTCATACTAAAGTCGCGATCCCTCGCATAAACGCCCACCATCCAAATACTCACATTGCAAAGGCACACACCCTTTTGGCGCCAGCCAGCCTCCCTTCGTCCACCGGAAGCGAAGATGCCCCCCACCAAAAACGGCGTCATCTTGTGGGGGGCGAGATAATCGAGAAAAGCGACGTGGACATCCTCGTGGATGAAGATCTAGCTTGAGGAGGCGATCAACCGGGAGGTGGCCGTCCTAACCTACGCCACCCTCCATCCCCCTCTGAAAGAGAGGATCCTGAACGAGCAAGTCCCGATACTATGAGGAAATATCCCGAGGTATTTCTCGCCCACATCCTGGAGTCGATATACCTGATCGAAGGTTACTCGATAGGACAAAACCCTGGAGGAGTTCATCAGCCCACGTTTCGCAGTAAGGGTATGCTAAATTCATCATTTTTCACCTGCGATTATGTGCGATAATAGCTACGTACCCCCACCTTATTGGTAATAATAATTTAAATTAAATTTGTAAACTCGATACTTACGATCGGATATTTTATGCCATAATGTTTATATATCACTCTCGGTGGTCGTGTGGATCTGAGTCAGGCTCAAAAAGCAGATGTTACGGCGTTGATGCATATCGAATTTAAAAAAACCGATAGCGGGAAAATTACCGAGTGTTCAAACCGTTAATGCGAAAGCTGGGCATCAGCCCGCCCCAGCGCCGAAAGCGCCCTCAGATACCGCTCCCTCCTCGCAACGTACGCCTCCCCGCGAGGGCCGAAGGGCACGTACTCAGATACCGCCCAGCCCTGGCCCGAAAGCTCCGCCTTCGTCACGTCGGAAAGCCCCTTCAGAAAGCCAAACTCCAGAAGGCCCTCCGCCCTTGGCACGCGCTGCAGGGCCCACCCTATGACCACCGGGTCGTGGGTTGCAAGAGAGAAGGGCCGCCCGGCTGCGAGCGCGATCCCGACGAGGTCCTTCAGCCGCGCCTGAACTTCCTCGAAGTCCTCGACGTCGCCAAGGTATGCGCCCTTCACCAGCCTGGGCCTGATACCCATCCGCAGCAAGGCCTTCAGGTCGTCGGGCGTCCGGTCGAAGTTTGCGGCGAGCGCTAAGGTGAGGGGCACCTCTGCGGCGCAATCGATCGCGGTCTTCAAGGTGAAGTCGACCAAAGGTCGGCCCTCGATATCTATCTCGAAGCCGACGCCGCATCTTGCGGCCTCTCTTGCGAGAGCCCGAACGTTCTTTCGGCACACATCCTCGTCGAAGAGAGCCCCAAGGTCTGTCAGCTTCACAGATATCGAGGCGTCCAGCCCCTCGTCTTCGACCGATCTTGCGCAGGAGACGTAGGCCTCCACCGACCGGGCTGCCTGCACCTCATCCCGCGCGTTCTCCCCGAGAACGTCCAATATGCAGCGGATGTCCTCGGCGTTCCTCTCGCGGCACCACTCAAGCGCGCTCTCCTGGTCGGGAAGAGCCCAACGGTCGTCAGATCCTACCATCGATATCAACAACCTCGTCTACGCAACCGTCTGAAAGACGGGTACTAAAATATTGTGGCATGTATTATGTATCGATGGCCGGAGAAGGTTCCGAAGTCTCGCATAAATAGCGCGCCTATTGTCCTGGTCCGGCATATACTGGGCGCCCCAAGCCGGGCGCCGACCGGGCGACCGGACGCAAAGACGCCATCCACTAAAAACGGCGCCATCCCGAGAGAAGGCATGGGAGGCTTTTGAAGATCGATCGCTCATCGTCTACTCATGGCACCCATCGGCAATGATCTGATCGATCTTGGCGAGCAGAGGGCGAACCTCTCGCTGAAGGATGTCCCAAATTATCTCTTCGTCCAGGCTGAAGTACCTGTGGACAGAAATGTCCCTCAGACCTGCGATTTTACGCCACTGAACTTCAGGATAGCGCTTTCTGATGTGAGGCGGAATCTGCTTGGCGGCCTCGCCCAGGACGACCAGGACGACCAGATTGTAAACGACGGCATCATGGGTTATTTCATCCAAGGTGAACCGCTCAAAGTCGAGGTTCTCGGCATAACGCAAAAGCTTCCTGCAGGAGGTCTGCATGTCCTCAAGATAGAGCTGGTAGTCCCTGGACATATTGGGCCTCGCTCTCGATCTGCTCCTTCAGCCTCGGACGGATCGACTTGCGGGTGACCAGATCTACGGGCCTGCCCAAAAGATCCTCCAAAAAGAACTTCAAATCCATATAGCCGTTGAAGGTGGCAGGCCCCTGAAACTCAACCAGGACATCCACATCGCTGTCTGGTCGTGCCTCATCCCTGGCCGCAGATCCGAAGATGGCCAAGCTCTTTACCCCCATCTCGACCAGCTTATCTTTGTGGGCTTCCAGCATCAGGAGAATCTCAGATATTCTCATTAACATCCCGACAATCGTTATGCAGTTTTTAATATAAATGGCTTTTGTGACCCACTACCCTCGATTTCGTTGAAATGTATACAATTGGGGATCGTCCGAAAAGCATCTTGCTCCGGCCCCATCTTCAGCCTGCACCAAGCCGGATGCGCCATATGAGCGTCCTTCTCCCACCGGGTGCAGAGACACCCTATACCAGAAAACGGTATCATCCCGAGAGAGAAGACGGCGGAAAAGGTGACATCGTATCACCGCCTCTTCTTGAAAATAACTGGAGACAAAGGAGAAGCCGAAGTTATGACCGACCAAATCAAAGAGCTGCGCGGAAAGGTCCTCGACGTCTTGCGAAGAAACGGCGTGTTGAGGGCCGCCTTCTTCGGGTCAGTCGTAAGAGGCGAGATGACCGAGAAAAGCAATGTGGACATCCTCGTGGAGTTCGAAGGGCGAAAGAGCCTGATGGACCTCTCGGGCCTGAAGATCAAGCTTGAGGTGGCGATCGACCGGGAGGTGGACGTACCCGTACCTACGCTCCCCCCATCCGCTCCTGAAAGAGAGAATCCTGAACGAGCAGGTCCCGATACTATGAGGAGAGATCCCGAGGTGCCTGGGGCCTTTCAGCTCCGTTATCTTCGCTCCTGCAGGGTAAAAATTGAAGACGGGACAGAAAACTGTTCACTTCCCCAAAAGAGGAGTTCCACATTTGGGGCAGTTCAGGGTACGGCAAGGAACTCCTGCAGTCTTCTGCACCTCATATCCGCATTGCGGACAGACACAGGCAGTGGGTGCCTGACCTCTACGAGCCCGGCCACCACCACTCGATGTGGGATTGTTCTGCATCTCGGTTCCACCCATTGACTTAAGTAGATCACCTGATATATCAAAATTTCTTCTCAATGGTAACAAAGATGGATTGAACACAAATACATTGGAGCTTATTGCTCTCGATGCCGTTATCTACATTGGCATCAGGCTGACAGCCACTCTTATCTATCGATGTTGCCCCTCTTCAGGATCTCTGCCAGCAGACCAACGCCGATATTCCGGCTCCTGGTCCTGCCCTGACATCGAGAGTTACAGCGGGGAGATTGACAATCAAGTGAGATTTGTGGCCACCGCAGCCATCAGCGCGGACATAACCGATTTTGCTGGCTTTGACAACTTCACCACCACTTTCATTCTTACAGGGATCGCGCATCTGATCGACTGCTTAATCCTCTCCGTGATGAAAGAGGTGGTGAAGGTGGAAAAGGAGCGCACCCCGAGGGGACTGGCAAGCAGGTCCAGACGCGAGCTTGTATATGTGGGCTAAAGACAGAGACGGCGAGCAGACGGCAGACGTGTATATTCTACTCTCGTTTTGCGACTCGCCCAGATCCTGATACGATTTGGCTTACACTGGTATCTCCTCTATAGTAGACATCGCCACTCCCCTCGATATCGACGTTGAGATCTGCAGATGCATCTATCTGGGCGCGCCCTGAACCATAGATTGTTACGTCGGTTCTCTCGGTTGAAAGATCGAACGCCTTTATTTCACCAGATCCACTGATCATAGAGTTATGAACCGTGGCAGTCCCTTTCAGGCTCAGCTTTCCCGAGCCAGATATGACTGTATCAAGCTTTTTGACGTTCAGGGCCAAATCTGAGAAGCCAGAGCCGCTTATGGCCAAATCGAGTGTGTCTGCATCTATCACTGACCTGCCAATTATTTTGCCCGATCCGCTGATATCCAGGCTCTTTACCTCTTCCGTGGAGACGTAAACGCTGATTCATTGGTGATCGGTTAAGCCCTCCAGTAGTCCATTAACCGTTTCCGGTTGACGTTCGGATCAAGTGCTTGGCTTTGATAAATCTCAAGTAATTCCACAAGACCGACCTCGATATTCGCATATTCGAG
>Ga0272443_10003436_pt1 | contig 18651 bp, 19 predicted proteins | sample SSMAcet12_FD_193581 | JGI IMG/M metagenome (GOLD analysis project Ga0272443, IMG submission 193581) | Marine sediment archaeal communities from Little Sippewissett salt marsh, Falmouth, MA, United States - SSM-Acet-12 | ecosystem: Environmental > Aquatic > Marine > Wetlands > Sediment ... | reverse complement strand
GCCATGGCACGCATCGAAGAACGCAACAATGGCCGGGAAGGGTTTGATGGGGATACGTAGCCACGTCCCCTTGACACGGTGACGGCCCGCCGTATATATTCCCACCGTTTCAGCACCACCGTATTCTCACGCAGTACACATTATATTTATCGGAGGCACACATTCAGTACTCACGGCGCGATTTATTGCGGATAACGGGTGCGGGGAGTGTCCTAATCGCGGGCGGTTCCTGGCTGTCGTTCCTGTTGTCCTGCGCGACCTTCGGCCCGTTCACGCCGAACACGCCTTTTGCTGGTGTTCTACCCGCGTCTTTTCAGTATGTGGAAAAGCGCAATCATTTGCTTGCGACTGAGTTGAGGAAACTGCCTGAGGTGTTAAACGCTGATGGTGAAGGCTTGGAGCGGTATGTTGAGCTTTACGGCTCTATGGCTGACACTTTTGATAATGTGTTTCCGCGTATGTATGGTGAGAAGCCGGAGGATGCCTGAGCTGTTGGTTCTCCTGAGATTAGGCAGTATTGTACGCCGTTGAAAGCAGTGTACTGGCTTGTAGAGGATGGCTTTGAGGATGTTGCGCGGTTTGCAGTTGAGGATTATCATAACCACCAGAGGTGTTAGGAGTTTAAGAGGTCTGATTATGGCCTGAAGCAGTTGACAGATTTTGCATGGTATAATCGTAAGAGTGCAGGGGGTTGGTGAGATAACCTAACGCGTATGAGGTGTTTGAGTCCTGCACTGATGCGCAGCTTAAAGAGGAGATTGAGGCGTTTGAGAAGCAGTGCAACAGGGGCAGGCAGACGCTGTGTATCTACCACCAGGCAAAGGACCATCCTGAAGCCTTTGAGAAGCATTTTGCGCCCATGCCTCGGGAATTGCGGGCATGGCATGAGGCGTGCTGGGAAGACTTCAACACCGTCGCAGCGAGAGAAAAACAGCCCGCAGTTGTTTAACAGTTACTTGTATAAGATGATTGAGTATAAAATTACTCCAGGTTACAATCTTAAAGCATATGATACTTTTAATCTAAAGTATGGGGATTGTATTGATGCAGTTATAGTGTCACAAGCATTCTTGGGAAGGAATGGGTGGAGGGTAGAAAAAATCAAGGTTCCTAACAGTAGCCATTTCTACGGTTCAATTCTTTTTCGTGGCAAAGAACGGAAAGTCGTTGATTTTTATGTATAACCATTGGTCTTATAATTATTAACAGTTTATGTGGCCCCGCAGCCATCACAATCACAACAATCTCCGCAGTCACATTCTCCGCTGCAGCCAGTACTGCAATTGGCGCAGGCGTAAGGAACATTGTAGTGTGATCCATGGCTTCCGTGTGAGCCGTGGCTGGTGAGGTGTGCGTGCTGCAGTGTCACGCTTCCAGTGCCGCCAGAGCTCATCGTGACTTGGTCTGCTTTTGCGTCTTTTAATGCTAGTGGGCTGCCTGCTGTGTAGGTGTCGATGAAAGATCCCAGGCTGATAATTGATTGTTTGGAGATGCTTGCTTTCTCCTGCTTTATGTAATGAGGAGCGCCTCGCTTATCGTTGCTAGAGTTGCAGGGGTATTCCTGATCGTGTATAAATGTGTCAGTAACCGTGTTGTTCGTTTCATATTCTTTATACCGTTCATCGATCAATTCTTGAAAATGTTGCTATAAACGCGTAATGAGAAGAGGCATGCTCGCATGTATGATATTAAAGGAGGATCTAATGGCAGTATTACCGGAAGCAATCAGCAAAGCGTGGGAGGACCGTGAAGGTCCGGCGGTATTTACGACGGTTGATGATAAAGGCATACCGAACAGTATCTACGTGATGTGTGTCGGCATATATGATGGCAGCACCATCGTCATTGCAGACAACTATTTTGACAAAACGCGGAAGAATATTTTCGCGGGCAGTTACGGATCGATTCTGTTTATCACGAAAGACAATGAGGCATACCAGGTCAAGGGTCCCATTACGTATCACATGGAAGGGGACATCTTCGCGGAGATGAAGAAGTGGAACCCTGAAAAACATCCCGGTCATGCGGCGGCTGCACTGACGGTGGAGGAGGTCTATTCGGGGTCGAAAAAGCTGGTATAGTAATGAACGGCGAACGGCATGATACTTTCGGACGTCACAGACGGCAATGTCTAACACTATAGAGGGGGTATCCGTGGATCGGAGAAATGTGTGCCGATGGTACGATGAGACATCGGGCATGAAGAGGGCCTACGACAGGGGTCTCCTTGATAGAATGTGGGTCGAAGAATACTGCTTTAAAGGCGGCAGGGGATGTGTGCGCAAGGAACGCTTCGAAAAGGACGGATATGTGTCGCCTGATTACGTGCTACCTGACGGACGGGTGGATGAAACGCTGAAAAAATGGGTGGCCCAGCGATAAACGGGCCACCCTCACTTTTAAGATGACAGTTGGTGCTGATCGGAAAGGACAACGCATAATGCCGGCCGATGTGACAAAAAAAACTGTTGAAGAGGCCTATGAACGGATACGGGGCGGCATCGTGGAGACCGCAGTAACGCGGTCGTCACGATTCTCCGACCTGTGCGGTGCCGAGATACTGTTGAAGCTGGAGAATCTCCAGATTACCGGTGCCTTTAAGGAGAGAGGTGCGCTGAACAAACTCCTCACCCTGTCGGCGGAGGAACGAGAAAAGGGCGTTATCGCGGCGAGTGCGGGCAACCATGCCCAGGGACTTGCCCGCCATGCAAAGCAACTGAGTATCCCGGCGACGATCGTCATGCCACGGAAAACACCGCTCGTCAAGGTGTCATCGACTCAGTACTGGGGCGCCACCGTTGTGCTTGAGGGAGACAGTTACGACGATGCCTATCAGTATTCGCGCGATCTCGTGGAAAAAAAAGGTGCGGTTTATGTGCATCCTTTCGCCGATCCTGCCGTAATCGCCGGACAGGGAACTATTGGAATTGAGTTATGCCGGAACGAACTGGCCCGAGATGCGGATGTTATTGTCGTGCCTGTTGGCGGCGGGGGGTTGATCGGCGGGATCGCCGTATATATGAAGGAAACGCGGCCAGCGGTGCGCATTATCGGTGTCGAGGTCGCCGGTTGCGCGGCCATGAAGCACGCCTTGGAGCGCGGTGTGATCGAAACCATTGCCGGTTCGTCGCGCATCGCCGACGGTATCACGGTAAAGCGGGTCGGTGAACTGAACGTGGATATCGCGAAACGGTACGTCGACGAGATTGTCACCGTAACGGACGACGAGATTGCAAATGCCATCCTTCGGCTCCTTGAGGTAGAGAAAATCGTTGTCGAAGGTGCCGGTGCCGCGCCGGTGGCTGCCATTCTCAATAACAGAATCGCCGACATCACCGGAAAGAAGGTTGTAGCGATTATCTCAGGCGGCAATATCGATGTGACGCTCATTTCCCGTATCATCATGCGGGGTCTTGCCTTCGACGGTCGTATCATGCAGGTGGAAACACGGGTGCCAGACATTCCCGGAGCCCTCGAAACGGTCCTGCACGTTTTCCACGAAGCGAACGCCAACATTCTTGAGGTATCCCACCATCATTACCACAGCGGCACACCCATCGGCGAGATCAATGTGTCCTTCACGATGGAGACGAAGAGCAAGGACCATATCCAGGAAATAGAGGCAATGATGCACGACAAAGGCTACGCCGTGATCCGCAGTTCGCTCCTGTCGAGATAGTATAGGGAAATAATACGCAAATTTTATGCAGTCATATCAAGGGTAAAGATCAGAGACGATCTGACATGGTATGAAAAAATGAATACGCTGTGGAACGCGTAATTCTCTAAATTATTCGAAGAGGCCCTTCTCCTTGGCAAAGGTGGTAAGGCTGTCACCCACATCTTTTACGTGTTTATACATTTCCTCGCGGGCTTTTTCCGCATTTCCTTCTGAAAGATATTTATGAATGCGTTTGTGCGCATCAAGTACGTCATCTGAGAATCCCCGGTCAGGTTGAACGATTGCCTTCGTGTCGAGGAGAAGATTCTCAACAAAGTCGAGAATAAAGACAAGCACCGGATTGTCCGTCACCCGGGCGATGATCATGTGGAATTCGATCTCGTTCTTTCGGTATTCGGGGGTGAATCCCTTGTCGAGGACGGCTGGTGTTTCATCAATGATGTCCTGTAATTTGTTAAGGTCATCTTGGGTGATGCGGGTTGCTGCCATCTCCGCACAGTATGATTCGAGGACGAGCCTGACCTCGGTTAATTGCTCTATGGACATGTTTCTGAAGTGGAGAAAATTGCCCAAGTATTCCCGCGCTTTATTCATTTCCATTTCGACGACATAGGCACCGCCGGCGGGGCCTTTGCGAATTTCCACGAATCCGAGAATTTCAAGCGAGTGAAGCGCTTCCCGAAGAGTCGCCCGGCTCACCTGAAACATGTCGATCAATTCTTTTTCAGAGGCCAGTTTGTCGCCCGGATTCAGTGTCCCATCAAGGATTGCCGAACGGATCTGTTCTACAATGTGATCCGAAATCTTATTTACTTTTGCAACTTGAAACATAAAATTCCCCACACTACATTGATTACATATCACATATCAACAGTCAGTTAATCTGTCAAATGAAAACATTATAATAATTATAAGACTATTAGTAGCTAATGCATTATACCGCTGACTGTTATTCACGGAAACAATTCCCAGTTTCCACAGTGTGTATCGTTTCCGTTATATATGCTGAAATGGATTATGTTACAAAAGTTGAATCGCTTTAACATTAAGAAAACTGACACACACTACAATTAGTATTTAATTTAACGGAATATTTCTCCATATCACATTTTCCCATGATCGCAAACATTTTTATAATTTTTTTTAAAACATTATCAGCCAAAAATATAATATTTGTTTCTTGCGGATTTATTGCTCAATAGCCTGTTCTTCTTTCCTTTTATTCATTATCAGCGTCTATGTGATGCCTTTTTCGGGGATGATCTTTTCGAACATGATCTTGATTTCATCCCAATTGTAATTCAATTCCGCGCCGGCGATTCGCACCAAAGCGTTACTTTTCAGTGCGGCGTTTCCATCGTAGTCGAGGAATCAAGGGTTCTTCACGCCAGCTTACGTCATTTGTCTCACAGGTCGCCGCGAATGGGCGCGTCCGTGAACGGTTCCAGACGGGAATCTTGCCAACGATGGTGGCGAGCAAGTCCTGGTTCGCGTCGATGCCACGTGCAAGGGTATAGCCGATGCACGTGCGAACGTGTTCGATGAGACGAATGTCCTCTTCGAAGGTGACATTTTTAACACGAAGATTCAACGTTTTAAAGCCTCATTCACGCATGGTGTGCAGTTAGTCAACGCATGTTTCTACCCGTGTGTGCATTTCGCCCGTGGAGCAATAGGTAGCTGTAGGATGTACCGTGTCGCCGGGACGCGGTTGCCAGCTCAGACGGTTTTTGAATTCATGACGTCAATAATCGCGTCAGTCATAGCCTCTGTCCGTGATGTGCCGCCGAGGTCGGGTGTACGGACCGCGCGCTCGGCCAAGACCTTTTTCATGGCCCCGTACAGAAGATTGCTCAGTTCCGTGAGGCCGAGATGATCGAGCATAAGCACGATCGACCAAACCGTTCCGACGGGATTGGCGATGCCTTTGCCCGCGATATCCGGCGCGGAGCCATGGATGGGTTCGAACATGCTTGGATATGTCCGTTCGGGATTTATGTTCGCTGAGGGAGATATCCCGATGCTTCCCAGCATGGCGGATCCGAGGTCGGTGAGGATATCGCCGAAGAGATTGCTGGCCACCACCACGTCGATGTCCTGGGGCCTCATAATGAAGAAACCTGCCAGCGCGTCAACGTGCATGCTCCGGGATTCGACATCCAGGTAATCCTCACGCACCGCGTTGAAAACTGTATCCCAGAAGACCATCGAGTAGTTGAGAGCATTCGACTTCGTGGCACTGATGAGCCGCGTTTCGCCGTGACCCCGGGCGTAGTCGAATGCGTACCGGATGATGCGCTCGGTGCCCTTTCTCGAAAAATGTGCCTCCTGTACGACTGTCTCTTCGGGCGTGCCCTCATTGTCCGTGCGGCCGATGCCGCAGTATTCTCCCTCGGAATTTTCCCTGAAGACGACAAAATCGACATCAGACGGGTGTGCAATTGCCAACGGTGAATCGAGCCCGTCGAGGAGTGTTATTGGCCGCATATTGACGTACTGATCGAATTCCTGGCGGATGGGGAGGAGAAGACCGCGGAGCGATACATGGTCGGGAACGCCGGGGAACCCCACGGCGCCGAGGAGAATGCTGTCGCACTCGGCGAGAATGGTGAGTCCGTCCTTTGGCATCATTTCATTATTTCCCAGGTAGTAGTGGCATCCCCAGGGCAATTCCTGGAGATCAAAGGAGACGCCCCCGTCAATGTTTTCCAGAGTCTTCAGGATGCGGACGCCTTCGTGGATGACATCGACGCCGATACCGTCACCCGGTATGAGTTTCAGTGCGATTCTTTTCATTTTTTTCTCCTTTCAGCATGTTTTGAGGTATGTGGCGGTCATTGTTCCATCGTACATACGTCCGTGATGACTGCGTGCCACGGCCTTCTAAAATCACTGTAATTTAATGAGTGACGGTGTGTGCCCGTGCCGCACCATAGATGACCCCGGGCAGCACGGTCATTTCTTCCTGCCCACGGGGGCGAGGTAAATGGTGAATTCGTCTTTCCCGTCAAGGTGAAGCAAAGCGTCAATGCCTTCCTGGTCGTAGGCGGCGATGGCGCATGTGCCGCATTCGATCGCCTCGCAGGCGAGATAGAGATTCTGGCAGACGTGACCCGCATCGAGAGCGATTACCTTGTGGGCGGCCAGGTCGTATCGCCATTCCATGCGATAGGGAATAGTCGTCCAGACGAATGTCACTGCGGCCTCAGCGACAAAAGACTGACCGAATACCGCATCGACCGTTTTGGAAATGAGGTGCTCGTGGGCGAGTTCGAAAAGGAGACCGTGCCGGAGCGGCAGATAGCGATACACGCCTGGGTCAATACCTGTGACGTTCCGCACAATAAGATACGTCTCGAAGGAATGCCGTGCACCGGCAGATGGTACCGTTCTCAGAACGGAAGCGAGCGATAACTGTTTCCTTACACCCTGTGTTGACCAGAGGAGAAATGATAATTCCTCGAGAGTCACCGGGATATCTGCGAAATTCCGTCGGCTTTGCCGGTTCTTTATTGCCATGGCGAGAGATATATCGGTAATGGAAGGGCACGACAGGGGGGACGGGAGAGGGATGACGGCTGCATCAGGCGGTACCGGTTTCTGTGCTGGCGGCGGCGCAATGCCTTGGCTTTGATCGGTCTGAAGGAAATCGATTTTTTTCCGCACAGTATCTTTCAGGAAGAAGCGGTACTGTTCTCTCATGTCTCTATTCATGACGTCATATTCCTCCCGTCATGGGCCGTTCTCGTGATTCTCAGCCCGTTTCTATTCGGTGCCCGTTACTGTTATATCGGGCGGTGGATAGCAACGGTAATCAATTTGTTTCTGTATGGTCTTTCGCATCCCCTCTCCCGCCGTTTTTTCACAAATATACAATCCAGGATCAATTGAACTGACAACGCCTCTCGCCGTGATGATAGGCCGGTGAAATCGAGTGTCGTCACGACGTCAAAAAAGACAAAAGAGGTTTCACGAGGTGATTTTCCCCTTGAATGAATGAAGGTGTTCGTATTGCCTAACAGTATTGTCATTGTTCACTGTGCGATCTGATATAACGGGCGATTTTTGATACAACGATCTTGTCCATGCCATGGAAACAATGGTACGAGCATGAACCGCATGGGTCGCCGTCTTTCTGCGATGAAGAGTTTGTGTACATGTACATGATATCGAAATAACGAGCACGCCTCAAACGGTTCCTGATCATAAGGATACCAGAGGGAGGTGATTCATAACAGTCGTCATTGCGGTGTGTCACCAGCAACACGGGTGCGGTGATTCGCTCCAGCGTGCCGGCAAGGATCCCCCGTCTCGATCGGTCGGGTAAACGGTCAAGGATGCTGTCGCGGAAGCGGACGGGTGGGGCGAGGAGAACAACACCTGCCATGGTGTCTCGCGCGACCACTGCGTACGATACAGCCGGAAGCGTCCCCGTGTCCATGCCGACGATCCATACAGGTATGTGGTACATCTCCGCAATATGAGAAATGATGGCGGCAATGTTCTCAGTGTATTCGTCAGGGTTTTTGCAGCCGGTGTTTTTTTCCTGCTCGGGAACGGGTTCAGCGGGAAGAGCCACAAGAAAACCCTGTTCGGCGAAAGCGTCGGAATTTCTTTCCAAGAAACCGAACTTGTTATCATCATTCGTCGAAACGTCACCATCATCATTGCCGGGTACGGCCGCGTCCCGGCCGTCAAGAAGAATGAGAGCGGCAGCAACATCGGGAACGGTGACAAGTCGCCACCGGCAGGCGGCGGTGTCAGGCGTCCCGGTGGTGACAAACTGCACCCGTGGCGTCTGACCGGCGCGCGCCATGGTCTCGCGAGGATGAACGGCGAACACGGACGCGCACATGACGAGAAGGAGACAGACGCTCGCCACGAAGCGAATCCGTCTACGCGCCGCAGCGCTGCGGTGTCGTGATAGGATCTGATATTTTGTGTTGTTCTGTATGATTCTCATGAACAAACCATTTCCTTTGGCTGGATCACATCCTAGATTTTTGAAGACGAATGTTCAATCGAAATGTGCATTACGTCGGATAATTATCTGCGGGCTCCTTGATCTGTGTCACCGCATCAAAGATGGCGGTTTCCATTACCGTTGTCTCCGCGCGATGATTGATCTGTTTGCATTAGAATGGACAGCTTTGTTGATTTTTCTCCCATCTCAGCACGGCCTGTCGGGTGAGGACGGGACCAATGATTTCGAAGATGACCGTCGATGCGACGACGATGGGAATGAGAATATCCGTCAGCTCCGGTCTTTTCTCCACGGCCACGAGCATCATGCCGAGGGCCACACCGGCCTGCGGCATGAGGGCGAACCCGATCCATCGTGTGAAGATGGGTTCGGCCGAGCTCAGGCGTCCGCCGAGCCAGCCACCGATGATACGTCCGACAATGCGCAGTAGAATGTAACAGGCACCCATAAGTCCCACTGTAATCAGGGCGCCGATGTGAAGCTTGGCACCGGCGAGGAGGAAAAAGAGGATCATGAAGGGACGTTCGATACCTTCGATGGCGTGGAAAGGACGGCTGCAATGGCGGCCGAAGTTTGCCACAACTGTTCCGAGGACCATTGCCGCGAGCAGAAAAGAGACGTTCAACCAGAGGGCAATACCGCCGCAAAGAAAGACAATGCCCAGGGCTTCAATGAGACTCGGTTCTCCCGGCTGGATCCGTCCGGTAATGAACGACATGGGAATGCCGAGCACGATTCCGAGAAGCACGGCACCGCCGATATCCCACGCTCCCCGGCTCAAGTGAATCATGCTGCCGCCCGCCTCACCGGACAGAGAATGGACGATGGCCAAAGCGACGCTGAAAACGATGAGACCCCAGGCATCGTCAACGGCAACGATTTCCATCAAAACACAACTGTACATGCCGCCGGTTTTGCACTCGTGGACCACGTCTGTCGTGGCCGCCGGTGCTGTTGCCGTGGAGATCGCCGCCAGGAGGAGGGCCACTTCGAGAGGCGCACCGATGAGGAGAAACCCGAGAAACACGACTATGGCCGTGATGATCACTTCCGTGATGGATACGATAATGACGAGTTTCCCTGTCCGCCGGAGCGTGGCAACAGTGAACTTCTCTCCGAGGAGAAATCCCACCATAACGAGCGCCATATCGGCAACGAGTGAGAACCATCCGCCTTCACTTGGGGAAATGATCCCGAGACAGGACGGTCCCACGGCGAATCCGAAAACGAGGAGGAGCGTCACGCGCGGCAGGCGGATGCGCCGGCCGATTAACTCTGTCAAGAGACCGATGATGAACAATATGCCGAGAATGATCAATGTCTTTGCTGATGGTGCCATACGTTACATCCTGTATGCTCTTTCCGCCTTTGAGGCATGAGACGAAGTACTATGTCCGGATTAGCTGGTTCCTCGTCGATTTTACTCACTGTGCCGACGGATTTCTGAGGCTGTAGGCCATGACTCGATTGTCGAAAAAGGTGGGGATGAGAAGGATATCCCGATCCGGAATCATGGTGATATCGGCGGCCTGTATCTTTTTGTCCGTCGTATCGAGAAGGACGGTGACTTTACCCGACGGCATCACCCACGAGGTTTTTCCCTTCCAGTCTGATACAATGTAGTTGCCTTGTCCGTCTGTGGTAATGCCGTCGATGCCGGAACCGATCACGGCGATCCGTTCGATTCGCCGGCTCGGAATATGGACCGCTTTCAGAGTGCCGTCGCCGGAATTTCCCACAACGAGTCTATCGCCCGCCACCAATAATCCGTTCGGCCGCATGATTTCGGGATCGGCAAGCCACACGTCGAGACGGCCGTCCTTCAGTCGATAAATGGCGCTCGCGGCGGCGGACATGTCTGAAACATAAACAATTCCCGATGAATCGACGGCGATATCGTTGAGAAATTCAGCTTTCTCAGCGTGATGGCGGGCGGTGATACGGCCTGTCTCGATATCGATTTCTACCACGTTATCGATATCGGCCACATACAGTGTGCCCCCTGCAATAGCCGACCCCTTGGGTGCGTTGAGGCCGGTAGCCCACTTCAGGGAGATGACGGAGCCCTCCGGGGAGAGCTTTGAAATGAAACCCCGGTTGTTCTTCTCCGTCGGTTTGCCATTAATGTTGGATACGTAGAGCACATTGCCTTTTGCATCATAGAGGACTGATTCAGGGGTTTCGAGGATGCGGTCCGTTTGCCAGACAAGACGAGGATGAGGTGCATCAGTACCTGCCGCGGCCAGATAAGGAAAGGGCAAAAAAATAACGAGGGACATGACGCATAAATAAGAGATGGTGACAACCATGCGCGCATTTCTTTTCATCGTTCATAAACCTCCCTGTCGTGTAGCGATACTGTCTTCTTCTCTACGGCTTCGGCACATGCCGCGGCCGAGTGATAAAGCATCTGAAGATTGTCGAGCGATGTCCCGATATCGACACTGATTTTCAGTTTTTTTCGACCGAGATAAAAAAGCGCTTCCCGTTGCCGGGAGATATTACAGAATGCGGTGAGAACGTCATCGATGTCGGCCAGCAGAGCGAGGACCCGGTCGCGGTCCCGGTCACGTGCGAAAACATGGATACTGTCTGCGGGGATAATGGATTGTGGAATCTCCTGTAGGCCCCGGGGACGTGAAAAGGGTCTTTCAAAGGGAAGCCCCAGGATGATGCTCTGTGCGTTTGCGATGGAGAGAGGGTACAAAAGGGCGTTTGTGAAGGTGAATTCCATGAGAAGTGCAGGTCCGTCACAGGACGGGTCTTCCCATCGCGTGATCCATATACGGGTCCGGGGGTATGATGATGAAAGGGCCATAAGACCGCGGAAAAACGATTGCGACGTCTTCATGTCGATGGACGATGCCAGGGCATGGATTTTCTTCACGTCGCCATGTGATTGCACGACGAAGGTGACAATGATGACAGTTATAACTGCTGTGGCGATAATAACGGGTATCATACAATTCTCACTGCCAGTGTTTGATTGTACGAACAACTTAGTATAAAACGCTTTTTGCCGTGAGGCAAAGAAATAGTTAAGGAGTGACGGACGGGGTGAGGGCCTCGCCCGCAGACGATGCCCTCACGGATTTCCGGAATGATTACAGTGATAATTATTGAAAAGACAAAAGAGGTGCCGCTTACTTAAAAGACACCGCAGGTGCCTCTTTGGCCGCTTCCGGGACTTCAAAGAAGGTGGCCTTGGAGAATCCGAAGATGCCGGCGAAAATGTTCTGAGGGAAGCTGCGGACCCGCACGTTATAGACCTTGACGGCCTCGTTGTAACGCCGGCGTTCAACGGCGATGCGGTTTTCCGTTCCAGCCAGTTCGTCCTGAAGGCGGATGAAATTCTGGTTTGATTTGATGTCCGGATACCTTTCCACGACGAGGAGCAAACGGCTCAATGCGCCGGATAACTGGTTGTTCGCATCGATTTTTTCCGATATGTTTCCCGCGCCGGCCACCTTCGAGCGGGCTTCAGTTACGCCGATGAAGACTTCCTTTTCCTGCGCGGCGAATCCCTTTACCGTCTCAACAAGGTTCGGAATCAGATCGTAGCGTCGCTGAAGCTGGTTTTCCACCTGTGCCCATGATGCCTGTACCTGCTCGTCCAGTTGAACGAAAGTGTTGTAGGTACCCTTGATGCTTGAATAAAACACAAGGAGCAGGATGACGACGACACCGAGAGCAATCAGAAGATTTCGTTTCCCCTTAGACATGGTTTAACCTCCATAATATCACTGTTTTTATATTCGTTTTTATAATGGTGATTTGCGAAACCGTGTCGCCGTGAATCCTATAACCGACTTAACGGACCTCTTTTCAGTATCGGCCACGGTCACGAACGTCCGAGAGCGTATCCCGTCACGGAGACGGGAACACCGGTTTCGTATTTTCCTTTCTTTATTGTTTCTCTATGCGTATTTGATCGACGATCCCCCAGAGTTTTCTGACTTCCGTCAGATACGACGTCATGAGAGAGGAGATATCGGTGGAACTCATGCCGCCTTTCTTCTCCTTTACATCGAGGCATCTGAGGAAAACGGTCCCATCGATAGTGATGACCTGCGACACGGCTTCAATGATCTCCCGTTTTGATGACGGGATGTCTTGCCCCGTGAGGCAAAGGAGTCCGGAAAAAATGGATATGAAAGCAGTGATCGATGAGGCGATAAGGTCGCGAAGGTGTTTTTCCTTTGCCCCTGTTTCCAGATAACTTTCCCTGAGGAGAAGAAGTTTTCCTTTAATTTCACGTTCGCACTGCAGCCGAAGGTGCTCAGGGTCGCATACGATATCGGCAAGCACATCATCACCGTAGACCGGCCTGTGGGTACGGCTCATGGTGAGAAATTCAAGGGGGTACGCATCGAGAGAGGATTCGATATATGATCTCGTCATGAAAAGCGGTACGGCAACCCTCTTCCTGCGCCAGCGCGCCACGACGTCAATGGCCCTTTCGAGCTGATCGATGGCCTCGTCTGAGAGAACAATAAGAAAATTGATGTCAGAGATACCCGGCCTGTAGTCCGGACCGGCGGCGCTGCCGAAAAGGGCGATGGAAACGAGGTCGCCTCCGTAGATGGTCTTTATGTCCCGGGTGAATGCTTCAAAGATGTCTTCCGGCTTTTCTATCTTTGCCATTGTTATCGGACCTTTCTCGTGGTGTAGTGTCGGGAATCGTCTTAAAATCCTCTGCCTGCCCCGCCGCCGCCGCTCATGCCGCCGCCGAAACCGCCGAAACCTCCGCCGAAGCCTCCAAAACCGCCACCACCGAAACCGCCGCGGCCGCCACCACCCATCATGAGCAGCAGAAAAAGAAACGGCAGCATCGAACGTCCCCTGCGTGTTCCAAAGAGCATGGAAAGAACAATGAGAAGGAGAATAAAGGAAAAGAGATTAAATTCCGGTTTTTCCTGAACGGGACGGCGCGCGGGTGCGGTGGAGGACCGTCCAGTCAACGTCACCCCGGCATCATCGGCGATGACCTGAGAAACGCGGACCAGGGCGGCCGCTAGGCCGTCATTGTACTTGTTCTCTTTCAGAAAGGGAACGACGGATTCGTCGAGGATCCCGCCGACGAGACCGTCGGGGAGGATTCCTTCGACGCCGTATCCCGTTTCGATGCGAATTCGTCGCTCTTCTTTTGCAAGGAAAATGAGGACACCCTTGTCCGTTCCCTTTTTACCGATGCCCCAGGCTTCATAGAGACGGTTTGCGTAGTCGGCGGGGGAATCACCGTCGAGGCGAGTCATGGTGGCGACGACGATTGATGTGCCTGTCTTTTCCAGTACTTCTTGGGCGAGTGATGCCATTGCTGATTCGTATTGTGGAGACAGGACGCCGGCGAAATCATTGACAGCACCCCGGGGTTGGGGGAAGTCTGCTCCTTTCACCGTAAAAGGGAGGGAAAGGAGAATAAGTATCATCAAAAGGGCGACAGTGCACTGATTACGTTGTATCACGACCCATTATCCTCTTTGTGAGATGTCTCCGCGTTTTAACACAGACGGAGTAAAATGAAAACATTTAAACTTGACAGCACTGCAAATCTGATATATCACTCTCCATTCCTGGTAGGAATTGTAGCGATATGAAGTCATTCACTCAATAAGGGAGGATTCTGTGGCGAATCATAAATCTGCAGAAAAAAGGGCACGGCAGGACGTCAAAAGACGCGATTACAACAAATCCATCAAGTCACGAGTCAAATCATCTGTCAAATCCGTTTTGACGTCTGTCACTAACAACGACAGTGAGACTGCTCAGATACGCTTGGCGGATACCATCACGGTGATCGATAAGGCGGCGGCCAAGAATGTCATTCACAAAAACGCCGCTGCACGGAAGGTTTCTCGCCTGACCAAGAAAGTCAACGCTCTCACGTCCGATTAAAACCCCGACATGATGTTGCGATAAATTCTCTCGGCGAAATCTCCGGATAATTTCTTGAGGGCGCTGTTCCTGCTGGTGTCTGTAACCGATGGAGTGGCGCCGACTCGGTAAGTTTCACGTCCCACCGCCGAGAGATTTTCCCAGATAATCCTGTTTTCCCTCTGATCGCGAAAGGTTACCGAAACAATAACCGATACGCGATCTTCCTTTGTGATCGAATCCGTATCATAGGATACATGACCTGTCGAGAGACGGGTGACGGTGCCGGCAAGGACGGTGTCGGCAGCCGTTTTGTTGCCCGTTATGGTAAATCTCCCACCCCGGGTGAATTCGTCGATGAAAGCACTCCTGATGTAGCGTCCGATGTAGGGCTCGTCTGTTCTGTTGGTAAAGGTATCAACGAAGACCGTCGACAACCGGTTGTCAATGTGTTTGCCCTCCGTACTGAAATGATAACCGCATCCCGCGACGATAAGAATCACGGCCAGCGCGAGCGCACTGCGTCTGGTCATTGCACTATACCTCATTGATACTTTTTCCTTATTTAACGACGATGTTCACCAGTTTTCTGGGAACGTATATTTCCTTGATGATCGATTTGTCCCCGATGAATTTTGTGATCTTATCATCGCGCCGTGCCGCTGTCTTGATATCGTCATCCGACGCATCGGCAGGAACCTGTATCCTGCTGCGTACCTTGCCGTTCACCTGGATGACGACGGTGATTTCCTCTTCCACGACGTATTCATCACTGTATCCGGGCCACGATGCATCGATGAGCAAACCTGCGCCATCGATTGCTTCCCAGAGTTCCTCCGTTACATGTGGCACGATTGGGCCGAGGAGGATGATGATGCTTTCTATGGTCCTTCGGATAACCCCGAGAGATTCCGTATCATCACGTGCCGGACGGGGCGTCTGATACAGCTTGTTTACCAGTTCCATCACGGCGCTGATGGCCGTATTGAAGTGAAAACGGTCTTCGATATCGGCGCTAACCTTCTTAATGGTTTGATGCGTCTTCTTGCGAAGTTCCGTCATGTCCCCGCCGGGTTTGTCCGTTCCGTCAGAGGGCGTCATCCCCTTTATATCGTCGGCATAGTCGAGAACGATGCGCCACACGCGGTTGAGAAAGCGGAACGATCCGTCGACGCCCTGGTCGCTCCATTCGAGATCGCGTTCCGGTGGTGCGGCGAAAAGGCAGAACATGCGGGCCGTATCGGCACCGTACTGTGTGATGAGATAGTCGGGGTCGACAACGTTCTTCAGTGATTTCGACATCTTTTCTGTTTTTCCCACGATAACCGGTGCGCTGCACAAGGTGCAGGCATTATCCCTCACTTCTTCGGGATAGAGATATCCGTGGGTGGGACACTTCATCGTTTCCTTGCAGACCATGCCCTGTGTCAAGAGATTGGTGAAGGGTTCGTCGACGCCGACAATGCCGAAATCGCGGAGCATTTTCGTGTAAAAACGAGCATAGAGAAGGTGCATGATGGCGTGTTCGATGCCGCCTATATACTGGTCGACGGGCATCCAGTAATCGACAGCGGATTTGTCGAGGCCGGGTGTCCTGTCGTAATGGGCCGAGCAGAAACGAAGAAAGTACCATGACGATTCCACGAACGTGTCCATGGTGTCTGTTTCACGCTTTGCCGGTCCGCCACACGAGGGGCATGTTGTTTCGCTGAAACGTTCGATACTCGTCAGCGGCGAGCCTCCTTCTCCCGTGATTTTAACATCCGTGGGAAGGATAACGGGCAGGTCGCCTTCAGGAACGGGTATGGACCCGCATTTCTCGCAATTGATGATGGGGATGGGAGCCCCCCAGTATCGCTGACGGGAAATGCCCCAGTCGCGAAGACGATACTGGATGGTTTTTGTGCCTTTGCCAATGGATTCCATGTAATCGGCGATCGCTTCGAGTGCCTCGGTATTTTTCATACCGTCGAATTGTCCTGAATTGACCAGGATGCCCTCGTCGACGTAGGCCTCTGTCATGGTCGTTTCGTTGAGCGGTTCGGCGGGGTTGTCGATGACAACAATCAAGGGCAGTTCGTATTTTTTCGCGAATTCAAAGTCTCGCTGATCGTGCGTGGGCACTGCCATGACACAGCCCGTTCCATAATCGGCCAGAACGAAATTTGCCGCGAAGATAGGCATGCGCTGTCCCGTGGCGGGATTGAGGCAGTATTCTTCGAGGAAAACACCTTCCTTCTCATAGTAGTCGGAGGTACGAACCATACTGTCCTGTTTCTTGACGCGGTCTACGAACGAGCCGACCTCTTTCTCGATTGGTTTTCCCTGAGCGAGCTCCATCACTAGGGGATGTTCTGCAGCAATGAGCATGAAGGTGGCACCAAAAATAGTATCCTGCCGTGTCGTAAATACCCTGATTTCTCCTTCCCTGTCAGCCATGGGAAAGACGAGTTCGCAGCCGGGGCTCTTGCCGATCCAGTTTTTCTGCATGGTCAGGACCCGTTCCGGCCATCCGGGCAGCCTGTCGCAATAATCCAGCAACTCATCCACGTAATCGGAAATGCGGAAGAACCACTGGTCGAGATATTTCTCGACGACCTCGCTACCGCAGCGCCAGCACAGACCGCTCTCGACCTGCTCATTGGCAAGGACCGTCTGGCATGTGGGACACCAGTTGACCGTCGATTCCTTCTTGTAGGTAAGGCCCTTTTCATACATCCAGATAAAGAACAACTGTTCCCATCGGTAATATTCAGGCTCACATGTTGACAGTTCCCGGTTCCAGTCGTAACTGAATCCCATTCGCTTCAACTGTTTTTTCATAAAAGCGATGTTGTCGTTCGTCCACTTCAGCGGATGAATTCCGTGGCTGATTGCTGCGTTTTCGGCGGGCATGCCGAAAGAATCCCACCCCATGGGGTGGAGCACATTATACCCTTTCATTGTCTTGTATCGGGCGACGACATCGCCGATCGTGTAATTTCGCACATGCCCCATGTGGATGCGGCCCGACGGGTAGGGAAACATTTCAAGCAGATAGTATTTTCGTCGTTCCGAATCTTCCTGTCGTTCAAAAGACCGGTTCTCGTTCCACTTTTCTTGCCACTTCTTTTCAATGTGCTGAGGATTGTAACGTTCATCCATGGTGTCTTGCGTCATCCTTATTCAATGTGTATTGCGCAGTGAACTAATTCAACGCTTATAAATTAACTTTCCGTCACAAAAGATGTTTGCCTGCCGCGTCGGGCAGGAGATTCAATGTTGGTCTGAGACCGGTACCCTTCTATCATAATTTAGGGAACATTCATAGAGTATTCGATCTTTTTTCGACATGCTTGTCGATGCGTTCGAATAAAAAAGAAACCCCGTCACAGTAACTATGACGGGGTCCTCTTGGCAGTGTGCGATTCAGAACTTCGTTGCGATGTGCGCAGATGCGGTGGAGGATCATACAACGAAATCACACACTATGGAAGATGATGCGTGCCCCGGTTCCGCCGTGTGCGCAGGGGGGTGTCGCCGATCAAACGGCATTACACTAGCGAAACCGAAGATTAGGTGAGAACCCGGAATGTCTTTTCACACGCTCTCACGATTTTTGAATACGAGCCGTCCGTTGCGTGCCGGACGGTACCTCTTTCAACGATTTATAATTCGTACCGAGACGATTATTGATAATATTCAGGGCGTCCCGCTCGAGTCGTCTCTGAGCTTTCATATTTCTGATTGTTGCCCAGCTCTGTTTGTACATTGCCGTCACTAATGTGATGAGTTTCTTCGCGATCATGCAAACGCAGCGGGATTTCCCGTTTCCTTTCAGGTCTATTTCTACTTTAAAATGATGCGAATTAACATCCAATCGTTTGATGTTTCTAGCGGGGGTAAGGAAAAGATGCTCTGTGGCCTGTTTCGGGAGCATCTTCTCATACCCCCATTAGATTGATTGTCTTCAATAAACCTCCTTTCCCGTTACTCGATCTATTGCCAGACCATGAACGTGTTACGTAGCCATCCTTTCGTGATAAGCAGTGTTATGAGGTGTTATTGATGGTTGCTTCACTCGCTATACCCACAGCCCGCCATGTGCGGTGACTGTCACAAGAGTTTTTTG
>Ga0272443_10003435_pt1 | contig 18651 bp, 13 predicted proteins | sample SSMAcet12_FD_193581 | JGI IMG/M metagenome (GOLD analysis project Ga0272443, IMG submission 193581) | Marine sediment archaeal communities from Little Sippewissett salt marsh, Falmouth, MA, United States - SSM-Acet-12 | ecosystem: Environmental > Aquatic > Marine > Wetlands > Sediment ... | reverse complement strand
TTCAGCGCCAAGTATAATACTTTTTACTTTTCTGTCAACCGAAATAATCGGATAAATCGATTCTAATTTTAGCCTGTTTTACAAATTAGATACGGTTCTTATTTGATTAAAATCATCTTTTTGGTCAGACTGCTGCCATTAGCCGATAATCGATAAAAATACAAGCCGCTGGCCACTTCACGATTATATCGATCCCGGCCATCCCACTCAGCTTGATATATCCCGACCGGTAATGTTTTGTCTATAAGCTCAATTACTTTTTCACCTAAGATATTATAAATAGCCAGGTTAACATTTGCTTTGGCCGTTAACGCAAATGAAATCCGTGTCGTCGGATTAAACGGATTAGGATAATTCTGGCTCAGGCTGAAACGATCCGGCAAAATATTATCGTCCAGAATTTCAACATCAAGCGCCTCGAAATATTTCGTCCGCGCCTTTGCCGCGACCTGAAGTAAGTTTGGTAAAGTATCGGAAGCCAATATTGCAAAAACTACCGTATCCATTGCCCCGGATGTTAGAGTAAACGGACCGGTCGAAACCACCTGCGCAAAATGACCACTATCGATCGCAACTGTATCGAATGAATTCGCGGTTAACGCATCGGATTTCTCCGATTCACTCATTGCAAAAATCGGATCAACCAATGGACGCATCAATATTTTCTGTCCCGATGCCCCCTCGGTGTTAATTACCGAAATTCCCCGGCACCTGGCCGAGTCATTTAATGGGAAAGCAACCGAAGGATAGTACAAATAGCCCAAATTTTCAGCCGGTTCGTACCCGACTCCCTCAAAACGCGCCGATAAATACTGCCAGTCAAAGAATAGACCAACATAAAGATTCGAAAGTAATGAATCGGAGCTGTTTTTTATAATGTATTCTAATATTACAAAATCCTGATCAGGATAATCTTCCCAGCTGCACGTTCTCTGCTGTATCTCCAGCCCCATCGGATTCTCCGCCTTGCTGTCATTAAATTTCGAAAACGTCTCCTGATCACCGATTGTCCCGGGTGTACTGACTACCATATCACCATCCGGCGCCACATCAAAATCACTATCCGGCTCCTGAACCACTGTCCGTACTCCGTCGGAGATATGCAACGAATCAATTCCTATCATCAAGGCCGCTTCCCAGATTTCATTTCCGTTGTTGGTCGTGTCACCATACCTGAATCCATATTGATTCAGCGGATAAAAACTTGCATAATTAAATCCGAATTGTCCGAAGTTCGAAACTGTGAACCGAAGACTGTCATTGTAATGTGTATAAAAACCAACCTGCGGCCGATTACCAACCTGTATATATAATTTGCCGTTTGTTAAATACCCGCCGGCGCCGTTTAACTCGATATCAACCGAAAGCCTTGTGCCTGAGATGGTGGTATCGCTAATCGACGCTTCAAATTGAACGTCACTGCTGACCGTATCACCATTACCAATAGTCCCGAAATACAAACTATCAGTTGTAAGAGTTATTCGCGAATCGGTTGTCGTAATAAGTCCGTACACCGAATCGACCGATAGACCAATATTTTTTAGTACTACATACCCCGAAACGGTCTCACCCGGGTCTATAAAATTATGCTCGAATGAATATATCTTCAGTTCTGTTTCAGGTGTCGGCGAAAGTGCTTCAATCGCCGCCGGAATATATATAGTACCCCAGCCGAAATCGTTGTTGGGAAGCGTTCCCCATCCCGGAAAACTTAAGCAGCTTGCCAGAAGTGCCTCCTTGATTTCATCGACTGTGGCATCGGGGGCGCACTGCCGAAGAATCGCGACGGCCCCGGATACATGCGGCGCCGCCATCGAGGTACCATTATAAAAGTTGTAACCGTTCGATGGTACCGAGGATCGGATTGCTTCACCCGGCGCGACTACATTCGGTTTTACAGATATACTATCGCAGTCGGACGGACCGCGTGACGAAAACGATGATATCGTGCTGTCTCGGTAATCAAAGGCCCCAACCGCAAAACAATCGAGCGAGTCATCGGCGCGATTGGCCGGATTACTGATTGTCTGCGCGTCGCTTCCCTCATTGCCGGCGGAAAAAATATTAACGATACCTAACGCCTCACAGTTGTCAATCATCTGCCAGAAATAATCATCACACCCGATTTCGGAATTACTCACTCCCCAGCTATGATTGATAACATCGGGGACATCGTCAAGACTGTTGGGATCACCATCCGGATCGGCCGCCCACTCGAACGCATCGATTATCGATGCGCCCCAGAGATTTATCGTCGCCGCCGAAATCCATCGCGCGCCCGGCGCAACACCATAATAGTGGTCGGTGGTGCTGTCGTAACCAACTATAATGCCCATCGTGTGCGTTCCGTGTACCACAAAATCACTGCCGACCTGTGCCGATGTAAATACATGCGGATACGATTCCCCGTCAATAGGATCATACCAGGCCGCCGCCGAATCGCCGTCATGACCTTTCCAGTTTTTAAAAAGCGCCACATGATCACCATCGATACCGGTGTCAAACGAACAGATTATTCGACCGGTACCATCATAACCAAGCGCCCAGGCCGAATCGGCGCCGACAAATGTCAGGTTGGATTCGACTGCAGCTTTCGATTCGGATTTATATCCGGTGACACTCACCACCGGTGTTATCGCTGTAATCTCCGGGAATAAAAATATATGGTCAACATCATCCCGGCTGGCGATATTTTCTATCTCCGAGATTGATACATCGGCGGCAATAACGTTTATAATCCAGTAGCTTTTTATATTCGAAACTAATCCCTGTGATCCCAAATCATGAAGATAATCCAGCAATCCGGTTTGCGAAATTTCGGCGTCGGCTTTGAGAGAGTTTATTCCGACAATATGTCGCTCAATTCTGGTTTTATAAGTGTTGGATAATTTTGCCTTAAGGCTTATTGCCGGGGGGTGCGAAGGAGCGATTAGGATATTTATTTTTTCATCTGAATTGGCCTTCGATATTTTCGACATCAATCCCGGCGCTATCTCCCCGGCAGTACAAAGTGATATGATTCCAAAAAGAATTATCAGTGTGAGTATGTAATGTTTCTTTACCATAAAAATATCCATAAATATTATTATCCAATATCTAATTAAGCGATAAATATGCCATCAGCACCGTTCTTTTGGCAAAATTATTTGCTTGCCTTTCAACAACTTAAAGATAATAAAATCAAGCTCAAAAGGCAACCATGAATTCGCCTTTACCATTTGCGCATTTCAATTCAGACAAAATCTCCGTCGCCGGTGTTGAATACTTTTCAGGTTGGTTTTCGTGTCATGAATAACTAAGTTAATATATGAAATTTTTCCGGATAATCAGCGGCTTTGTCTTTATTTTTATCGGTGGCCTGGCGCTTTTTAATTTCGGTGTTTTACAAAAATATTTTCTGTTTTTAAGCGCCGATGGCTCAGTTGTGCCGCATTCATTATTACAATTACGAATCTGCCTTATTACATTGATTGTCGTCGGTTCGTTTTTGATTTTTAAAAAATATTACAGCCGTTTATTTGTTGTTATTGATAGGTACATTACACATCTTACTACATCCGGATTTATTAAATTATTTCTTCTGGTTGCTCTAACTTTGCGCATATTGGTTGTTTTGCTTCTGGATTTTCATCTCTGGATTGATTACCAAACGTACGACGAACTCGGACTGTGGTGGGCCGACAGCGGGGCGTACACCATCAATGGTATTCCGACCGCGTATCGTCCGCCCGGTTATCCATTTTTTCTTTCACGATTGTATTTAGTCTTCGGACACCATCCGCTGTTAGGCGTGGCCGCCAATATTTTTTTCAGTCTCTGTATAATACTTCTCAGCTATTTAATTGTTAAAAATATCTGGAACGAACAGATCGCCCGCTGGACCGCGATACTATTAACATTTTTCCCCAGCCAGATATTATTTTGTAACCTCCTCGCTACTGAACCGATGTTCACGATGATTCTCCTGGCGTCTATATATCTTGTTAAAATTTCGTTCAATGGTAATAAATATAGATTGTATTATATCCTTATTGGCGGAATTCTACTCGGTTTGGCCGCTCTGACTCGTCCGCTGGTGTTAATTTACCCGATTTTCGTTGTAATATATTTATATCTAAAAAGCCGCCACGTTTTGGTTACTGCAAAAAACGCTGCAATTTTTATTTTCGGATTTTTAATCATTATTACCCCTTGGATGATTCGCAATAAGATTTATAAAGATAGTCTCACCATCTCAACCAACTCCGGTATCAATTTGTTGATAGGTAATCAACCCGGCTCCGGGATGGGGTGGAATCAACCGGTTACCGATGAATTCGCAATCGGCGATCCGACCCAGGAGAGATATATCGACAGTGTCGGATGGGCTCGCGGTCTTGAGTATATAAAATCTGATCCTGTCGCCTTTGTCAAACGGGGTATTTTAAAAATAATGTATTTTTATGCGGTTGATATGGAGGGGCTTGGTTACGAACTGGTCAAGGCGGCCAATGAGGGACGTTTTGATATTTATGTCCTCGGTGCAATTGTCACCGAATCGTACTATATAATGATTTTTCTGTTTGCGCTTTTGGGTCTGTTTTTTGTTTACACTCGGGATAAGTCAATACGATCACCGGGCGGTTTTCTATTCTGGGTTACAATATTGTTCTGGACAATGGTGCATTTTCTGTTTTTTGCCGATGGACGTTTTCATTTCCCGATTATACCGATGCTGTCCGCCTTCGCGGCCTTGTATATTTGCCGAAAAGACCGAATATTGTCATAGTACCATCTATAAAACGTCTCTTCATTCAATTTCCACTTTTTGTACTTGCGCCACCAGAGAGGTTTCTCTATTTTATATTTATATAATCAAACTGGGAGTCTCATGCTTGATGGTTTTAAAGACGATGACAGGACAGAATCGCATATTTTTTTAACAAAAGGGACTTTTGTTCATCATTATCGGATAATTAAAAAAATCGGACTCGGAGGAATGGGTGAAGTATATCTTGCCGAGGATACCGAATTAAAACGAAATGTTGCTCTTAAGTTTCTTGTATATCATCTCTGTCAAAATAGGGAATTTCGTTCGCGATTTAAACGTGAGGCTCGGGCCGCGGCAAAGCTAAATCATCCCAACCTTATCACAATCCACGAAGTTGGCGAGTTTAGGGACCAGCCATTTCTGGCTATGCAATATATTAAAGGAAGATCTTTACGAGATGTTATTATAGATGGGGAGTTATCGCTTAAATCCATTATCAATTTGTCTATACAAATATGTCAAGGATTAAGCAAAGCGCATGAAACTGGTATAATACATCGCGATATTAAACCCTCAAATATCCTAATTGACGATGACAACCGCCCCAAAATACTCGACTTCGGATTAGCAACTTTTAAAGGTACAAATAAGCTGACCAAGACGGGATCAACTTTGGGTACCGTCGCCTATATGTCTCCTGAACAAGTGCGAGGTGAAGAGCTTGATGTCCGTACCGACCTTTTTTCATTTGGCGTTGTCCTCTACGAGATGTTGACCGGCAAAGCGCCCTATAAAAATCAAAATGAAGCGGCAACCTATAATGCTATTCTAAACGAATCCCCTGAACCATTACAGAAATTCAAAAAAGATATTCCAAATGAATTATCATCAATTGTCAATAAAGCATTAGATAAGGACAGAAATACACGATATCAATCTGCTGAAGAAATACTGACTGATTTAAGACATTTTATAGAAAATACAGATTTAAAAAAATCGCCGGTGGCATCGCCGAAGAAAAAAATCAAGACTTCTAAAAAATTATTAATTCCCGGTCTGATTTCAGTCTTCGTTCTTATAATTTTGGTGTTAAAACCATGGATATTGGAATTTTCCCTTACGAAAGAGGCCATCGCTGAAGAAAATCGATTAATTATAATGCCTTTTGTAAATTATGCTAATCCCGATGACGTTAATAAAGGACGAATAGTTGCCAATCTTCTAATTAACGATTTATCGAAATCAGACTATCTCAAAATCACTTCATGGAACGGATTATTAGAATTAATGAATTCAAGGGGCATTCCTGATGACAGTAGTCTTGCTTCATCTATGGCCCTTCAACTTGCCCGCGATTCAAGATCGAAATGGATGATTGAAGGAGGCATTGTACAAGAAGCACCTTTCGTTTTAACAGCCAATCTGGTCGATATATCCAGCGGCGATGTTTATAAGTCCCGGCGCATATATGGCGACTCAGACCAACCAATAACAATCCTGATAGATAGTTTGACTATCGGTATTAAAAAGGACCTGTTATTGCCGGGGAAAGCGTATGATGAACCCGATCCTATGTTGATAGATGTGACCTATAAAAATCCGCAGGCATATAACTATTTTATCGAGGGAGTCGAAAATGCGCTGGCCGTAACAGAAACGGGAGATGCGGTAAAAAATCTTAGAATGGCAATCGAATTGGATTCGACTTTTGCTATGGCCTATTTTGCTCTGGCTTTTGTTGATTTTACTCTTATGCATGGAGATACAAGTAAAGTTGAGGCGGAATGGGCAATCTCTCAGGCAGTAAAACACATTGATAATGTATCGAAAAAGGAAAAATTAATCATAGATGCCCTTCAATATTATTTACTCGATAATGATTACTTCAAAGCGAGTGAAAAGCTATCGAAATTAGAAGAGGAATTTCCCAACGACAAACTGTCATTGGCGATTCTTGAATTTTATTATTACCAGATCAAAGAATATGAGTTGGCCGCCGAGTTCGGCGAAAGACTTATAAACGTAGATCCGTATTTTGGCGTTGGTTATAATTGTTTGACATATATCTATATGGCGCTTGAAAATTATGAAAAGGCTCTCTATTCATCTCAAAAGTATAAAGAATTAGAACCTGATAATGCCAAAGCATATGATGCCCGGGGCGACTTATATACGGCGATGGATGAAAATATCAAGGCTATCGAATCATACAAAAAAGCTATAGATTTGAAACCGGATTTATATGCTATATACATCAAGCTTGCCTCCGCATATATAATCGCTCGACATTATGAGGATGCTGATAGTATATTGAGAAAAATATATGTCAGTCCGTCAATGGAACTAAGGGCAATGGCTCGATCGGGCTTGGGTAGTCTATATATGTATCAAGGGAGATTTAACGAGGCTATTTCGTATCTAGATACGGCCATGGCCGGAGATAAAATGGAAAATATAGAAATCGACTCATGGTACTACTTTTTTAAAGTCACCAATAAATGCTATTCCTATATAATGTTAAGACAACCTAATTCGGCGACGCTCACGTTCGCCAACTATAAAAATGACATTAAGGCGTCAGGTTCATCGATTCCGCCGTGGACATATATAAGCTATATTGTGTTATTGGCTGAAGCGGGGGATTATGTAGAAGCCGAAAAACAAATGACCGCGATAAGTGAGTTAATCGAAGAGCCGCATATGAAACAATATTGGAAAAATGCCATTAAACCATATGTCGATGGCATCCTGGAATATCAAAAAGGCAATAATGAAAACGCCGCAAGATTGTTGGAAAATGCTTTTGAAAAGGATTCTCCCGAATTCTTCGAAATGTGGTGCGCGATTTGGTTGGGCCGGGTCTATTTATCTACCGGGCAATATGAAGAGGCGATTGAGACTCTGGAGTACAATACCGAATATCTCGATCTTGCTTCACTTAAGAGTTCTCCCATAGTTTCTGCAATCTCCCATTATTTATTGGGCAAAGCTTACGAGATGGCAGGATTAAGGCTAAAAGCTATAGAAAATTATGATATTTTATTAGAAGACTGGAAAAACGCCGACGAAGAAGTAATCGAGGTTCAGGATGCCAGAGAAAGGCTTAATCGATTAAAAAGTAATATCTAACTCCAATAAGAAAGGGAAGTAATATGTATCGGTTTTTTACATTTGCAATCATTGTTCTGTTTATTATACCTAATATTTTTGCTAAAAAGAAAAGACCCAAAACCGGTGAGATTAAAAGCGGTGTATATACCGACACGAAATACGATTTCAAACTTGATCTGCCCGAGAACTGGAATGCGAAGACTCAGAAACCAAAAAGTAATCAAAGACTATATCTATCCCAGAAAGATCATAAAATACCTGATGATTTAACAACTGCCAAAAAGTTTGCCAAAGTTCCGGAAGCCGGTGTTTATATCGACGAAGTAACATTGAAATTAGGGGAGTTTGTTGACTCGTTACTCAGCGAATCTTATGAATCCGATTTTAAAAACGACATCTTCAGCAAGCTTGATGTTTTGGATGAGAATATAACATTTGATGGCCTGCGGACAGATAATCGAAAAAGTTTAAAAATAAACGGTAAATCTGCGGTACAGTGGATAGGTAAGGCAAAATATACATTCAAGTTTGGTGCAGAAGTGAGAACAAGATCATATAGAATTCTATGTATCGCCGTTAAAAAGGATAATTTAATGTTGTTGCTGTTGGCACGCTGTGAAGTTCAGTTTTCTACCGAAGTATTTGGCGAATTAATAAAAATGTCGAACAGTCTTATTTGGTAAGTACTATTCTTTTTGTTTGGTGCTGTCCATTTCCGAAAGACGTTCATCAACGCCGATTTTTATCAAATTTAACATTTTCTCGGCCATCTCAGGATTTTTTTCCTTGAGTTTTTCATATATCTCGCGCGATTCATCCGGCTTGGCGTTAAAATAATAAACGGCACCAAGCATCATCTGCAAATTCAAATCTTTCGGCCGAATTTTGATTGCTTCTTCAAATTGTACCAAAGCATCGGGATACCGTTTCATCTTGATATATAAAACACCCAACCGCTCGCGACCGTCAAAATGTGCCGGTTGGAGGGTGACAACTCTTTTATAGATAGCCTCGGCCTCGTCTATCTTCTCCAGTTTTTCCTTAATAAACGCCTGAAGGAAAAGATATTTCAGTTCCCATGGTTTAAGGTCAACTGTTTTTTCCAGATAATTCTCGGCACTATTATAATTCTTTTTTGCGGCCACGATTTTGCCAAGCATATAATACGCTTCAGCATCGGTTGTATCATTTTCAACCGCCCTGGAAAGCATTGATTGTGTTTCATTTAGTTTGCTCCTGGCCATCAGCAACGCTGCCAAATTCCGCACGTATTCAGTTTTATTCGGTTCCAATGTCATCGCCCGGCGATAATTTTTTATCGCACTAACCGTATCCGATAAATAAGTATATGTAATCCCCAGGCTGTTATAAATATCGGCGTCGGTCGAATCGACCTGTTCCGCTTTCAAAAGGTATTTCAGCGATTTTCTATGTTCTTGCTTTAGCGAATACAAAATACCCAAATTACTCAAAGCATTCAAGCTGGTCGAATCAAACCGAAGAGCATCATGATAAAATTGTAGTGCCTCCGGGAAATCATCTCTGGCAAAGGCTTTACCGCCTTTTTCAAGATAATAATGCAAACTGTCATCGCCAAAAACCGGGGAGACAATAACGACTAAAAGTATTATCAGGGATAAATACAATAACATATTCTTCATAGTTCAACTCTCCTGAGAAGTATATACAAATTATACTATCGAGACTATTATACGTTGCCAATCTTGTTTAATCTATCCCGAATAACTCCTAAAAAATCGACGCCCGCAATCCAGGCGGGCGCCGTTCCAGCTGCAACTCCAAGATGAAACCATAGAGAGGTAATACTACTTCATCCTTGAAGCAGCCTTTTTATCTCCTACGAAATCCCCTTTTCATCCATTTCCGAAGGATTCATAAAATTCCTTAATGCGAATGAAAGATACTCCAGTTCCATAGACATATTTTCATTACGCAGAAATACGTCCCCCGGTACCTTCAAATTCACCGGCGCAAAATTTAATATTCCCTTGATACCGGCCTTAACTACATCATCTACTATATACTGTGCCACCGTCGCCGGAACCGCCACAATAACTATCTCTATATTATTAGCCTTTAAATCGCTCTCAAGATTTTTAATATCGGAGACTTTAATTCCCTTATGATTGGAACCTATCTTCCGCTGGTCGTTATCAAAAATAACTTTGATATTAAAATTCTGTCTCTGAAACTCTTTATATCCAACCAACGCCGATCCAATATTACCGACTCCAATCAGCGCTACATTCCAAATTTTATTTAATCCCAAAATTTGCGCTATACGGTCTTTCAATTCCGAGACCGGATACCCCAAACCTCGTGTACCGAATGAACCAAAAAATGAAAGGTCCTTACGAACCTGCGCCGGGGTCAGCTTCTCGCGACGAGCCAGTTCTTTCGAGGAAACTGTTTCATAATTTTCTTTTTCAAGGATGGAAAGAACTCGATAATATATCGACAGACGACGTATCGTCGATTCGGAGATTTTCCTTTTACCACCGTACGCAACCACTTTAAACCTCGTCTTGCGGCCGAACTTCCCCCTGTCAATCGTTCGGTAAATCGCAATATCTCGAGTATGTGAATCAATTCACAAGAGATATATTAGCGCCGGTACAATACCTTGTCAAGTGAAAAATATCACGAGTAAAAATAATACGACTACTTCTATGCAAGATATGTGGTATGGTTGAAGTTTGTGAATACAAGATATGGCGGCGGGTGATATATTCTTCGGCCGCGCTGTCTTTAATTATACAATATCTTTGTGTATATTGCCGTTTATACGACTGGTTATTTCATAGTTAACTGTGTTTGCCCACAGGGCCAATTGATCGGCCGATACCGACTCCCTGCTATCTTGCCCGAGAAGTACAACCGGTTCTTCCAGTTTGACACCCTTAATATCGGTAATATCGACCATCATCAAATTCATGCAGACCCGTCCCCGTACCGGGGCTCGTTTTCCCTTTATTAGTACATACGCCAGATTAGAAAGTCCCCGGTCATAGCCATCATAATAGCCGACCGGAAGAACCGCCAGTTTGGTTTTGGCCGTCGTCCGGTATGTACATCCATACCCAACAAAAGCATCGGCCGGCACATCCTTAATCTGTATGATCCTTGTTTTCCAGTTTAAAACAGGCGATAGAATATTGTTGGAGCCGCCTTGTAATCGATACGACAGGTATGTTTCCTTCGACGGCCACAATCCATAAATCGCGATACCGGGCCTAACCATTTCGAATCTTGTCTTCTCGAACAGTAAAAGCGCCGCCGAGCAAGCGGTATGACGGTATTGCGGTCGTAATCCCTGTTTTTTTATAGCGGTCACTATGCGGTTGAAAGTTTTAAGTTGATAATTGGCGTAGCTATGATCGGTCGTATCTTCGATGTTGGCAAAATGAGTCGAGACCCCTTTAAGATACACGCCTCGATGCTTTTTTAATACATCGATTACCCCGGCCAATTTATTTTCACCGACTCCCTGGCGGTTGGTTCCGGTTTCTACCTTCAAATGAATATCAACCCGGCACTGAAGCTTTTCGGTTAGACGGCCGAGTCTGTTTATGGTTTCTATATTATAAACTGACAGTTCCAGTTGATGAGTAAAGACCGCCTCCAGCTCTGACAGGGGAATATATCCAACCACAAGAATCTGACCCTGCCAGCCGTAATCCCGGGCCGCGGTTGCCTCTTCGAGCGAATGGACCGCGATATATTCGATGTGCTCTTTTTCCAGAAGGGTTAGTATTTCCTTTAATCCATGACCATACGCATTAGCCTTAACTGCCGCCGCTACCGCCCTGCCGCCGGCCAGTTCCCCGATAGTCTTGATATTTTGCCGGAACGCTTTAGAGTTAATTTCAATCCATGTCAAATGTTTTACTGTCATAGAGCCAATTAATATATTTATTGGCTTCGGGGCAAATAATTTTAATTACCTCAATTGGAATGACATTCGGCCGGGGCCGTTTTCCCCTCTAAAAATATCGAAATCTGCTTAAAAAGATGACACATTTTGTCGATTAATAAAAATAGAAAGAAGACTTTTTGAAGGCAGGAAATAGGGAACCCGCATGATAAGATTATTATAATCTTATCCCTACCAAATATATTCCCTGCCGGTATTACATGGATGGGCCTATACTGATGGAGCAACGAATACCGGAATAATGGATTACGAACTCGAAATAAAAAAAGAAGATACTTATTTGCATGTGCGGGCGGTCGGGCAACGAACCCGCCATACAATAGCGGCCATTGCTAGAGATGTGCTCGAGGCATGCCGGAAATATCGTATTTATTATATTGTGGCCGATATCCGGGAACTGTCCGGTGAGATGGGTATTTTCGATTCGATGCTGATAGTTACCAAAGAATTTCCAAAATTGAATGCGGATAATGTTGTAAAGCGGCTGGCTATAATTAATCCCCGGAACCGTCACGAACGCTCACGGTTTTTCGAACAGCTCGCCGTTAAGCGTGGTTATCCAGTCAAGCTTTTCGAAGATCTCGAACCGGCTATCGAATGGATAAAGGTAAAAGAGTCGGTTTCAAATAAAGTCTGACCCGGACGATAATAATTCCGGTCTGACAGTATAAATTCTTAATACCCTTAATCTCGTCTCAAATATTCCGATACCAAACGATTGAATATCGCGCTGTTTTCGGGCGTCATATTTTGAAGTTTAAAACCGGTATCGAAAAAGTCGGTATGAATGTTCCGTCGGCACCACAAACATCGGGCATCGAATAATATCCGATCATGCCCTTCCTTCTTTCGTGGCAGACCGATTTTTAATCTGACATCCCTGTCCGGTTCGAACGGTCGCTCACGAATAAGCATCAACCCTTGATCGGAAATATCAACCAGATTGCCGACAAATTTATCGGTATCGTAATCATAAACGCGCATAAAATACGCCACCCGTTTACGATCCGATTTCCGTCTGTCTTTTGTCATAAATCCCCCTTTAAGATTACATCTCAATCAAGAAAAAACACCGACGATTGTCAATAAAAAATATCCAATCGTTTATACAATCCAGTTTCTACTTGACTCGATAATGCGACATGTCGATAATATTCGCATGATATCACGCGCCAAACGAACCGTTCTTTTTATGTCCTTCACGATAGTTATAATATTCTTGGTTAACATGGCCTGGTGGCTGTTCTACTCACGAACCGAACAAAGTTTCGAAGCACAGCTGCGGAATCGTCTGGCTGCAATTACTTATCTGGGAAGCCTGAATATAACACCCGATCTGGCGAGTGATCTCGCTGACGGTTACCTGTCGGCCTATGATATTACTTTGGAAATACTTGATCGCATAAAGACAGCCGACTCGTTATCCGAAGTGTTTATAATTGATGAAAGTTACGGTTATCTGGCCACTACCCTTCCGGAAAGTGACTCGGTTTATTATCTGTCAGCATTAAATGGTATTTATATTGATTCGATATTTACTCGCAATATGACCGATAGATTCGAAATCGATTCTTATCCGATTGTCACCAAAAGTTATCGGGTTGGTGAAATAATTTTAAAATCAGCCTTCGCTCCGTTGTTTGATACGACCGGAATGACTATCGCCGTGCTGGGTGTTGAGGCCGATGTTGATTATACCGAAGTGCTTCTTGATTTAAAAAACAACCTGTATATCTCAACTCTTATATCGGTTTTGGGCGGACTGCTTTTTGGATTTTTCTTTTTTCTGATACAACGCCGAATCAACGCCGCCGAAAAATCTCTCTTTATGTCACAGTCGCAGGCTAATCTGGGGCGTATGGTGGCGGTTGTATCGCACGAGGTAAAAAATCCTCTGATGATTATCCGCGCTTCAGCCGAGCGGCTTCAAAAAAGCGGCGCGAAGGAGGCCGATTTTATAATCGAGGAAACCGACCGGCTCAATGATATTGTCACCGGCTATCTCGATTTCGCCTCCGGTCGCCGGGCACTCAAACTTCAACCGACAAATCTAAATGAATTTCTCGCCAAAATTGTCGAGCAGTTCAGTCTAAAATTGAAACAGAACAATGTCATATTAACCTTCCACTCGGACAAAACTGTCTCAGTAGTGAAAATTGATCCGGTCGCCTTGCGCCAGATTATAATAAATCTTATTTTAAATAGCGCCGATGCGGTCAAAGAAACGCAGAATAGTGAGGTCATCATTAATAGTAAGATCGATGGGCGTAATACAGTGGTTACGGTAACCGATAATGGATCCGGTTTGGACAGCAGGCAACAAAAAATGATTTTTGAACCGTTTTACACGACCAAAACAACCGGCTCCGGACTCGGTTTGTACTATTCGAAAAAACTTATCGCCGAAATGAAAGGCGAAATAAAACTGGAAAGTAAATCGGGCGGCCCGACTAAATTCAGTATAATATTGCCGTCGTCGGTCGAAAAATAAACTATGGCCAATATTCTTGTAATAGATGATGAAACCAAAATGACCTACCTGGTCGAGGGAGCCTTATCCGAGGCCGGCTTTACGGTCACAGCAGTTAATTCACCCGCCGAGGCGCTTAAACTTATTGATCAGCATTCATACGATATTATCATTACCGACCTGACCATGCCCGATGTTTCCGGGATGGATATTCTTGAAAAAGCGCGTCAAAAAGGTGATGCCGAAGTTGTATTAATGACCGCCTACGGGACGGTCGAGACGGCGGTCGAGGCGATGAAAAAGGGCGCCGCCGACTATATAATGAAACCGTTCCCAATGGACGAACTGGTGATTATCTGCCGGAAACTGGAACAAAGGTTAAAATTGCGCGGGTTGTCATCGCTTCTCGCCGGTGATTTAAAAAATGCCCTATATGATAAATTTATCGGGAAATCATCCGCCGCGAAAGAAATGCTCGAAATGATAACTAAAGTCGCCCCTACCGAAGCTACTGTCCTGCTGACCGGTAAATCCGGAACCGGTAAAGAACTGGCCGCGCATCTGATACATGAAAATTCCTCCCGAAAAGATCAACCGTTTATCCCGGTTAACTGCGCCGCCCTGACAGAGACATTACTTGAGTCGGAGCTATTCGGCCACGAGAAAGGGGCTTTCACCGGCGCCGACCGCCGTAAGCTGGGGCGGTTTGAGTTAGCCGATGGCGGAACGATTTTCCTCGACGAAATCGGCGAGACCTCTCCCGCGCTGCAGGCAAAACTGCTTCGTGTCCTTGAGGAGCGACAGTTTGTCCGGGTTGGCGGGATTGATAATGTCGAGGTTGATGTGCGCGTGATTGCCGCGACCAATAAAAACCTGAAAGACGAAATCGGAAAAAATAATTTCCGGGAAGACCTCTTTTTCCGGCTTAATGTTTTTCCGGTAAAAATTCCGACTCTGGCCGAGCGGGCCGATGATATCCCGGAGCTGGCCGAATATTTTCTCACCCGGAGTCAGTATAAGAATAAACAGCTATCGGCGGATGTTGTCGATCTGCTAAGGTCTTATGACTGGCCGGGAAATATTCGTGAATTGAAGAACATAATTGAACGGGCGAAAATCCTCGCCGGGGGAGAGCCGATAGAAATCGAGCACATCGGTATTGAAGACGAAACCGAGTCCGTCCCTTTGGGCCGGACCGATAATATCTCAGTTGAAAGCGGCTTGGAAGCGACCGAGAAAGAAATGATAATTAAAGCATTGGAAAAAAGCGGCGGCAATAAAACTGATGCGGCCAAATCGCTTAAAATAACCCGGCGACGACTGTATTCAAGGATGAAATACCATAATATATAATGAGCCGGAGCGTCCAAAACGTACCTGACGGTACTTTTAACCGTGTGGATAACTATGTTGATAAATGTTATCACGTTGTATAATAATAGCTTAGCAAATCGAATAAGTTGGCACATTAATTGAGACATTATCCTTTCGTAGCGTAAGAAAGGAGACAGGGAATGAATAGACATATAAAGTCTTTTATAATATTTTTGGTCGTTATGGTACTTTTCGGCTCGACGGCGACCGCCCAGTCTGACCATAGCCGTATCCGTAACGGTTTCGCCGAGGAGCTTCAGAAAACCGACCGGGTCATTGAGCAAGCCCGGATTGCTATCAATCGTAACAATAACGCCTACGACAGCTATTATTTAAGAATAGCCAACCAACAGGCTGAGAAACTGGTATTAAATGCAATCGCCCTGCAGAATCAGGCAAAGATATTTGACAATGTGACCAGTTCTGTGGCCGATATTATCGTTGGCGAAAAAAAGACCCTGGCCGCCCGTGGTTTGGCAATAAAGGCGATTACGATTAAGAAACGGGCCGAAGGCAAGGTTGAGGAAAACGAGCATACTATTTTACGCCAGCTCGAGAAGACCGATCGACTGATCGAACGGTTGCGCGAAAACGCTCCGGCCAATGTCCCCGACCGCCTGAAATCTGCCTTTGATACAGCTCTTGAAAACCAGCGCCGGGCCTGGGAACTTTTCCGTGAGCGGGCACTGAGAGCTTCTTTGAAACTCTCCCGTCAGACAGAAAAAACGCTTGAAAAGCTGGGTGAACATATTCGCGCCGGTAATACCGAAAACCGTCGTCTGGAAAACCAGATCGCGAGGGCCGAACAAAAATTGGAGCAGACACGGCTTGAAATCAAGGAATGTAATTCCGACGAAGCCCGTGAATTAATAAGCCGCGCCGATCAGGAGATGAGTTCATGCCATCGGTATTTAAGCGAGAATGAAAACGAAATGGCCAGGAATTCTCTTAAGAACGCCCAGCGACTGATGCAGCGGGCGGCCCGGCTTTGTTCCGATAATCAATCGGTAAACCGAGCGGTAGCACGATTAGAGGCCGATATCAAGATATATTCCGGGCAGATAATTGCCGGCGGCGATCCTAATGCCATCGGTTTATTGGAATCGGCCGGACAGCATTTAAGAGACGCTAAAAGATTGTGCGAAAGCGGTGAGAACGAAGCTTGTGCCGCCAGTGTCAAAGCGGCCCAGATGAATCTGAGAAAGGCCCTTAGGTTGACCGGGAATTAACGGTTGCGAATTAATAAATTATCTTCGGTAGTAATAATTTTTGTTTTTGTACTGGCTGGCGGCAAATTCTCAGTTGCCAACTCCACGGCTTTGACCGTCAGGGCCGGGATAGGGTACGATTTTGTCTCACAGCAATATTTTATCGATTCTGTCCGGTTTAGCGGAAGCGATTCTCTTACGGAATTAAGCCTTCTTGAAAAAGACTATCTGGACGATAAAAAGGCACTTCTTTCTGTCAGCTTCAATCCTGATTCGAAGGGGCATTATAGTCTCGAAGGAAGCTGGGAGCAGACCTCCGAATTATTCCGGGCTGGGGGGAGAGGCTTCTTATCCTTTGGTGATTTTTACAATCAACTACAGGCTGAATTGAATGTCGATATCAAAGAGCGATATCGGGGCGATATTATCGAGGGCGAGGAAATGACTATTCTGGATGGGACCATCAGACTGAAAAAACAGCTGGCTGACAATTTTAACGGCAAAATAAGTCTGTCCGGCGAGAGTGTCATTTATGACACAGTTGGAACTTATATTTACAATTACTCCCGTTTGCGAAGCTATATAGAATTGAATTATATCACTGAAAACTATAATTCTATCTATCTTACTTTTGGTGCCGAAAAGCGGTATGTCCCCGATACCTCCCACCTCGATTATAACCTTTTTCGCGGCGGGATGGGATATACCGGCTCGGTTATGGACGGCTCCACCTCGGCCGAAGTCAGTTTTGAAAGCAAGGATTACAACCAAATAGACGATCCCGATGACTATTTTCTGACTATGCTACACGCCGATTTGCGATTTTCGATATCGGATCGGCTCGATTTGATAACCGATTTTGAGATGGAACATTACAATTTCAGCGAAGAAAATTACATAAATGAAGACTATTATCAGACTCATTTGGGACTTTATACGGTCTGGGAAATGGGTGATTTTTCGTTTTCGCTGGGTCCGGAAATCGAGTTTTTGACGATTGATTCGAAGTCGGAAAATGATGATGACTATTTCGAATTACTCGGTTTTGCCGGTTTCGACTATTTTCAAGGCTTCGTTTTTTTATTTTTGGATAATCAATTTGGCCACCGACGCTATCTCAACAACCCGATTCTATACTCCGATTTTGTCTTTGACCGGGTCAGTATTATCGGCAGTCTGTCGATTTTTTGGAATTTGAATCTTGATGTGCTTCTCTCGGCCGAGTGGGAATGGCATCAGAATGAAAGCGACGATAGTCGGCTGTATCTTCTTTCATCAAGTTTGACCTACTCGTTTTAGGTCTTAAGACTGCAGAATAGCGACAGTATTTTACGGGCCGCCTTGTGATTTATTTCACAATATTTGTCTCCCGTATTTAGAACAAGTGGTCGAATAGAGATTGCGGTTTGTGACATATTTCACAAACATGGAACTGGCTTGGCTGTTTATAGCGGCAGGACTCATGTGAAATAATTCACAATATATGTTGAATCTTTGGGGATTGGGTGTGGATAAATCGAAAGGTTTTCGAGGCTGTCAATCTGGAGTGATTTTAAGACGCCGATCGGTTGATCGGGCTGTCTGATTTTTACATTTTGGGGGTAATCGGATTTGGATTTTGGTTTTTGGGTTGGTTTTTTATCTTTTAGAGGAGATGTCGATTTTTCTTTGCTATTGGCTGATATTGTTACTACGCATTATAGTATTATAGTTATTTTGTAAAAAAGTTCTTGACAAGGTGTATATTTTGGTTATTTTGGTGATGTCCAGGGAATAGTTGTGT
>Ga0272443_10003434_pt1 | contig 18654 bp, 18 predicted proteins | sample SSMAcet12_FD_193581 | JGI IMG/M metagenome (GOLD analysis project Ga0272443, IMG submission 193581) | Marine sediment archaeal communities from Little Sippewissett salt marsh, Falmouth, MA, United States - SSM-Acet-12 | ecosystem: Environmental > Aquatic > Marine > Wetlands > Sediment ... | reverse complement strand
ACGTACCCACTTCTGCCGAGATTCTGGCGGCAGCCGAGGAGGCTCAGGTGCGCGTGATCCCTGTCGATGACCCGCGGGAAATCCTGCCCGGTGTTTATTCGACCGGAACGATGGATGGGGGCATTCCGGAGCAGGGGTTGGTTATTTCCACGGATGAGGGGAGCGTCGTGATCACCGGCTGTGCACACCCGGGCATTGTCAACATCGTCCATCGAGCCGTCGACATCCTTCCCATGGAGCCGGCGCTTGTGATGGGCGGCTTCCATCTGGGCGGATATGGCTCCGGCACGCTGCGCGCCATAATTGACGAATTCAGGGCCATAGGCGTCCGTCAGGTGACACCGACGCACTGCACAGGCGACGATGCCATTGCTGCATTTGCAGAAGCGTACGGCGCGGATTATTTGCCGGGCGGGGCTGGCGCCGTGTTTACATTTGGGGAACGCTGATTCAGGTTCCCGAAATCCCGCGCCCGGTTGAGCGGGCATTTCTGCCAGCTATTTGACAGCTTCCCATCAGGCGAATTGCCGTGCCGCCGGCTACACTGGTACCATCAACAAACGTCCCACATATGAGGAGTATGCGATGGCGAGAATTGAGGAACAACTGGCGAACGCGTTTCAGTGCCCTAAATGTCAGCACAGCGGGGCGCGGGTGGAAAAGTTGGCCATGGCCGGTACGGGGCTTTCACGTTTCATGGAAATCCAGGCTCACCGCTATGCGTTTGTTTCGTGCACGAACTGCGGCTACACAGAGGTGTACGATCTCAAGACGCTCAAAGGCAGCGACAATCTGGGCACCCTGCTTGAGATTCTATTCCACGACTGACCCGTGGAAGGATACCCTGCGATGAGTGCTCCCGTAGCTGTTGAGCTGCGGGGCGCTCTTATTTTAATCCTCCGTCATCCCCGGCAGTCGGCCGCGCTGGAGTGTGCAGTCCAGGAAGATGAAGATGAGCACGACCGGGATGCTCATCAGGAATACCATCGCGGAAGAGGGTAATGTTGCTGCGACTGACTGGCGCTATAAAGCCGGAGGCAATGATGGCGCTGCAGAGAAGGCCGGGCAACACAGGCGCCGGTGATGAGTTTTCCCAGGAATTCTGGAAGGATAGGAATGAGAAATCCTGAGTGCATCCATCAGTGAAATATCCTGCATCGAAGAATCCTGATATGATAGTCTGCATCAGCAGCAAAGGTATATGTCTGGAGAGCGTCGCTAAATGAATGACCCCACCATCATTCGTGTATTGATCGCAGATGACCACAGCGTGGTTTCGGATGGGCTCACGCTGGGATTGGAAAAGCAGGATGATTTCCTGGTCCTCGGTTCAACACGAAGCGGGTTGGCGACCCTGCAGAAAGTGCGGGAACTCCGGCCAGATCTTCTGCTCCTGGACCTGAACATGCCCGATCTGGATGGATTTCATGTCCTTTCAGAGCTGGGCCGTGCGGCGTATAAGCCGTTTATCTTGGTGCTGACCTCCTATCACAATCCGGATTATTTAATCAGGGCAATGGCGCTCGGCGCAGACGGTTATTTCTCCAAGGATGTTAATCTCGCAACATTAATCGATGCGCTCAGACGGGTCGCTCGAGGCGAAAAAGCGATCGACCCGATCCTCCCTGCTGCACATGAAGAGGATATACAGCGATCACAGGAGCGTGGCGGTACCCTCACCGTACAGGAAAAGCACATCCTGCGGTTGCTTGCTGAGGGGAAGCGCAATGATGACATCAGCGGGGAGCTGTCGATCAGCGGCAATACACTCAAGACCCATCTGCGGCACATCTATCGAAAACTGAATGTAGAGGATCGAACCCAGGCGGCGGTTTGGGTCTGGAGACATCGACTCCTGGATGACGATTAGCCCCTCTGTTTTCGTTGCAAAGCCCGTGCTTATGCAAGCACGGGCTTTTAACATTTTTAAGGACGGGAAGGAATTTCCGAACTTACTTCCGACTGAAAAGCTTTACCAATTCTGCTCGCGTCGGTTTACTGCCCGATAACAACGTATCGGCCCGGAAGAAACGGGAAGCGAGCAGAACGATCAAGAAAGTCGTTCCGGCCAGGAATGCGAGACTGGTCAGCGTTTGCCAGAGAGGCACCGTAGCGACAACCATACGAGTCATCATGGAGGTTGGCGATGTCAGCGGAAACAGACTCAAGAAGGTCGCCAATCCGCCATTGGGGTTCTCCATAAAGGTTGAAATCAGCATGAGTGGAATCATCATCGGCATCAGGATAATGAAGGTGAACTGCGAACCCTCTTTGACGTTTGGCACCATTGCCCCCAGTGCGCCCTGCATTGAAGCATACAGGAAGAAGCCCAGCAGCAGGAAAATGAGTCCCCAGAGCATCAAGGTGGGATCAAGACTGCCGAGAATGGCTTGTAGACTCTCGCGTGCGCTCTGGCGTGCCAGGAGAATCCCCCCTCCCCAGCAGATCACCTGAAACAACGCGATCGTCCCGATGCCAAGCAGTTTCCCCATCATCAGTTCTCGCGGCCGCAGGCTGGAGAGAAGAACTTCCATTGTGCGGTTCTCCTTTTCCTTGGTGACGCTCGAAAGCATCATCGCACCCGGGACAACGATCAGCATGTAGAGGATCAGCATGACGGCGTATGGGAGGAGAAAGTTATTGCCACCGTCTACAGCCGTTACTTCAGGCGGAGTGGGGTCCATGCGCCGGTAATCAGTTTCAGGGCTGGGATTATGGATAATTTGAGCCAGTTCTGTATCGCCGAGAAGATTCACTCTAAGGAGGAAGTTTAGCAGGTGATTGGTGCCAGAACTTTCGAAGAGCGAGAACTCCTCAACGATCACATTCACTTCGCCGGTTTCCAGAAAATCTTCTGGGATAATGTAGTATTGTGATATCTCGCCTCCGGCAAGCGCGAGATCTGCATCCGCCCGGTTTGTGTACAGGGCCACCAGGCCAGCAGGGATGTCGGCCGGGATCTCTTCAAGGAAACCAAACTCGTCCACAATCGCGAGGATATTTCCTTCCTGCCCGGGTTGGGAATCTTCGGCCGCTTCGACCGTTTCCTGCGCAAATAACTGTGATCCCAGCGAGAGACCGATAACCACAAGCGGGAAGATGAAGGTCATGATCCAGAACGATGGTTTACTCAACGTCGTCACAATTTCGTGGCGGATGACTTTAAGCGTGTTAGACATGTCAGCTTACCTCCCCGGTACTGGATGGAACCTCGAGCCCGTTGGAAGCGCCCAGAAACCCGCGGAAGACATCTATGAGTTTCAAGCGCTGACCGTAGCGCAGCATACCCATGCGGAAGATTCTGGCGGATAACCAGACGCTGAGTGCGGCTGTGCCCACCAGGGTTGACCAGCTGATGGCAAGCTGCCAAAAAGGAATCGATGTAAACGTATACCGCATGGTCATGGCCATGAACGCTGTGAAGGGAATCATGGACATCGTTGTAAGTACGGGATTATTCGGCTGGGAAAGGACCACGGTCAACATAAACCATGGTGACATGAACACCATATTCAGCAATCCCGAGATTTGCTGGCCCTGACTTAGTTCGGTGACCATGCTGCCGATGGCGGTCATGATGCCTGCAATCAAAACAAATGTTGGCAGCAGGAATGCGCCAACAATAAGCAGATAGTCCCACGGGGCCCTGAGTGCCTGCAGGAACGGAAGAGAATTCCGGCCGACCAGGACGATGATGACGATGGAGAACAGCCAGAGCAGGATCTGTGTAAGCGCCACACTTAGCAGTCCAATCGTTTTTCCACCAATCAACTGATCGGGGGTTAGCGAGGTGCTCAGGATTTCCATTGTCCTGTTTTCCTTCTCGTCGGTGACAGCTTGAAGGAGGTATCCCCCGGAGGACATGACAGCCATGAAGAAGAAAAAGCTGGCGAAAACCGGCAGGATCCAATTGATCAAATCAGCGCCTTCCCGGAATTCGCGCTGCCCCTCATTCGCCAAAACGACGAGTTCAGGGCCGTTAATGGCAATTTCCCGTATTTGGGCGGGTTGATCCCCAATATAGTTCAGACGGATAAAATCATTAAAGGCCGCCCAGGCATTATTGCTGATAGGCTCATCCCAGAAGTAGAGATCAACTTTAAGCGGCTCGGGGTATCCCTCAGGAAGTACGAAGAATCCCTGGATTGCATCTTGTTCCAACGCATCCTGCGCAGCCCCAACTTCTTCAAACGCAACGATGGGGATCTCATCCTCGCCCAACGCTTGTGCCCAAGACGAATCGATCAGACCGGTCTGATCAACGTAGCCGACGGGCCGCGTATCTTCACTGGAAATAGCGATATAGATTGCCAGTCCAGTCACCAGGGCGATTCCAATTGGAATGCCGAGTGTGGCAAGCAAAAAGGATTTTCGTCGAACCTGTTTAAGATATGTGTATTTAACGACAAGCCAGAACTTAGACATTACTCTTCCCCTTGTCTCCTCGGACGACGCTGATGAAGATGTCGTCCAGCGAAGGCTCGGCGATCTCGAACCGCTCGATTTTTACTCCTTCGCGTGCGGCAAGCTGAGAGAAGATGGTCTGTGGATCGACGCCGGTATCAAGGGCAAAGTGCATCTCGCCGTTATGCTGGCGCATTTGAAGAACGCCATCCAGATTTTGGAAGTTGCCATGCCCCTCGACAATAACAGCATTCCCGGCAAAGTTACGGCGGATTTCCTCGAGACCTCCGTAGAGCACACCAGTACCTTTGTTAATCAGAAGGATGCGGTTGCAGAGGGCTTCCACCTGGTACATCTGGTGGGTGGACATGATAATGGTCTTGCCAGCCTGACGCTGCTCCTCAATAAACTCTTTAATCAGGAGCGTATTCACGGGGTCAAGGCCGGCAAATGGTTCATCAATTACGATGAGATCCGGGTCATGCAAAAACGTGGCGATGATCTGAGCCTTTTGCTGCATGCCTTTGCTCAACTCGGAAACTTTTTTCTCACGATGATCGTAGAGGTCGAAGCGTTTGAGCCAGTCATCTAATTGAGCCCTGGCGTTCTCGGCAGACATGCCTTTCAGCGTGGCCAGGTAGACGATGACAGAAACGAGTTTTTCATCTTTATACAATCCACGCTCTTCCGGCATGTAGCCGATCCGGTTTTTCTTGTCCTCGTCCAGTCGCCCGCCCAGGATGGTGACTTCGCCCCGGTCAGCTCGGAAAATATCCAGCATGATACGTATCGTGGTTGTTTTTCCGGCCCCGTTTGGCCCCAGCAGCCCAAAAATTTCTCCGGGTTCTACCGTGAAAGAGACATCTTCAACTGCGCGGGAGGCCCCGAAATATTTGCGTATATGATCAACCACTACAGTAGACATAGGTGTTTTCTCCTCTATAACATGGTCGGAGCAGCGCAAGTTAACAGGCCGCTCCGCAAAGGAACGTCTATCTAACGGAATCGGCAGCTTGTATTATGCCATGGACAACTGCGGTTGGTCATCAATAAGCCCCCGATTTACTGACAGTTTGCAGATGGGCATGTCAGCTTGGGGGGTTATCTAATACACAGCGCCCTATCCAAAATACTGCGGAGGGGAATTAAAGGATTAATTGGCGCGGCGGCTCCTGGGGATTTTCAACTTTGCGGCGATGAACTGCTTATGTGTCAGGCGCAGACCGCGGGCAATATTGCGGATTTCTTCAATTTCATGATGGGAAACACCGCCGTCAGCATCCGCAATGGTGAAGAGCACATCCAGAAAGCTAAGGCGCTCCTTCTCTGAGGTTGATTCGAAATATTCGCGAGTCAGACGGTAATAATCCATCTTTGCGCTGATTTCTGAGACAGCGACACCGACGATGATGGCGGCTTCGTTGCGCGCGATGCCTAAATGTCTGCTGAGGGCTGCAATCATCGCCTCTTCCTCCGCCTGAGTTACACCCGCATCGACATGTGCGACACGCGCCATGAGGCCCCCTGCGAGCGAGAGGAGACGCAAGCGTTCATCGGGGATCTCTAGAGCGGTTTCGCCGGCGTCGAGCATGCGTTGAACGCTGTAGTACACCCTGTTTTTAATAAAATCCTCGAAATGTTCCTCACGGTTGGGCGCATCAAAAAGGGCATTCTGGCGGCGGTGTATGGATGCAGAGATGGCTCGCCCGAACAGCCCCGGGAGTCCGACTTGTCCCGATCCGATTTCTGCTTTAATGGCCTCAATGACAGTGCGCTCTTCTTCTCCGATAGAAGGGTCGAGTTCGCTGATGTGGTCGAGGGCCTGGATGGCGAGCTTTTTGTCGGCAAGGGACTGGAGCTGATTGAGGAACTGCTGTAGTAGACGATCGCGTTCGTCTGCTCCGACTGGTGAATGGATATACATCTCAAGCGATGCCCACTCCCGTCCGGTGATTTCAGGAAGATGAAAAAGAAGATCTTTGAGGCTGTTGATCTCCTCGTTCGATATGGACTGATCGGACCACGCCGCTGCGATAAGCAGCTTCCCCAGTGCGAGAATAAGATTAGATTTTGGCATGCTGCCTCCATTAAGTCATACAGATTATAACCATACAGGCTGGTTGATTTTGGTGTAGTGTATACTTTGCGCCATGAAACTCATCGACATTATCGTTCAGGAAACAGGCATCAGTCTGGAACAAGTCTCTGCAGTCATCTCCCTGCTGGATGAGGGAAATACCATCCCGTTTGTGGCGCGTTACCGTAAAGAGGCCACCAACGGACTGGATGAAATCCAGCTTCGGGCAGTGCAGAAACAGATGCAAACCCAACGGAATCTTCAGGATCGAAGAAAGACCATCCTCTCCTCTATTGAACAACAAGGGAAACTAACGGCTGATCTGCGTAAACAGATTGAAGCCGCACGGAACCGTACGGCTCTCGAAGATTTATATCAAGCGTATAAGCCCCGCCGGCGCACGCGCGCACAGATCGCGCGCGAATCGGGGCTGGAACCCCTGGCGGAACTTCTGCTCAAGCAAGATCCCCAATCACCTCCAGCGGAGATCCTCGCGCGCCCGTTCCTCTCCGACGATGTGGCCGACCTGAGCGCTGCGTGGGATGGCGCGGTAGATATTGCTGCGGAGAGGATTAGTGACAACGCTGATGTACGCCGAATCGTGCGCCAAAAGGCTGCTCAATGGGGAGCGTTGCAGTGTAAAAAGAGGGCAAAGGCGGAGGATGAGGGCGGCGTCTACCAGACTTATTATGCTTTCGAATATCGGATTGGCAGGCTAAAACCACATCAAGTGCTGGCCATTAATCGTGGAGAGCGGGAGAAAGTGCTGTCCGTTTCGATCGATATTGCCGAGCGGGACTGGAAGACCGTCGTTGATCAATTCTTTCCACTGCAACCGCGATCGCCACTGGCAGAACTATTCGAACGCGCCCGGAAGGACGCGGGGGAGCGCTTGCTCCTCCCCGCAATTTGTCGTGATCTGCGCCGCACGTTGACGGAGCAGGCGGAATCCCATGCAATCAAGGTCTTCACAGATAATCTCGAAGCACTCCTTTCTCAGCCGCCGGTACCGGGGGTGGTCCTCGGCATCGACCCGGGATTCCGCACTGGATCAAAACTGGCTGTTGTGGACGAGACCGCCCGACTGCTGGAGACCGGCACAATATACCCGCACCCTCCCCAGTCCAAGGGAGAGGAGGCTGAAGCAACGCTCGCGGCGTTGATTGCACGATGGCAAGTGACGCTTATAGCCATTGGAAACGGAACAGCATCCCGTGAGACAGAGCAGCTTGTCGCGCGAGTTATCAAATCAAAGGATCAGGTGCACTATCTTATCGTCAGCGAAGCCGGCGCGAGCGTATACAGCGCAAGTCCACTGGCAGCGCAGGAGTTTCCGGATCTGGACGTGAGTATCCGCGGGGCTGTGTCAATTGCCCGTCGGCTTCAGGATCCGCTGGCCGAGTTGGTTAAGATTGACCCGCGTTCGATAGGGGTTGGGCTCTACCAGCATGATGTTAATCAAGCAGAACTCCGACAGGCGCTGCACGACGTTGTTGAAAGCGTTGTAAACAGGGTCGGCGTGGATTTGAATACGGCCTCTCCTGCGCTGCTGTCCTATGTCGCCGGCATTGGTCCGACGCTGGCTTCCAAGATCGTGAGCTATCGGGATGAACATGGACGTTTTCCGAGTCGGCAGACACTGTATAACGTCAAGGGGCTTGGCGCAGCGGCTTTTCAGCAAGCTGCGGGGTTCCTGCGTATACACAATGGGCGCGAGCCATTGGATGAAAGCGCAATCCATCCGGAAAGTTACCCGGTCGCTAAAGCGCTGCTTGAACGGATTGGGGAAGACGACGGCGGAGCGGCACCGAAACGGGCTGCGGCATTGGAAGCCCTGCTCGGGTCTACACGGTTGGAACAGTTGTCTGCAGAGATGCAGGTCGGGATGGCGACGCTCAAGGATATCTGCGACCAGCTCCTACGTCCCGGCCTCGACCCGCGAAGAGAATCGCCGGGCCCGATCCTTCGGAGGGACATCCTCGCGTTAGAAGACTTATCTCCTGGTCAGGTGTTGAAGGGGACCGTACGAAATGTTGTCGATTTCGGCGTTTTCGTGGACATCGGCGTCAAGCAGGACGGCCTGCTTCATCGCAGCAAATGGCTGCCGGGTGAGACGTACAGCGTAGGCCAGATCATCGATGTTATCGTGCTTGACATGGATGCGGTTCGCAAACGGATCGCCCTGGGAAGGTCAAAGACACCACTTTCTTGATAGACCATTCCTATGGCAGGAGACTTGCATACAATTCTCCCAGAACCGGAGGCGGAGGATATTGACTTCATGAGGGACGGCGCAGATACCGGTGAGATGATTCCTGTGGAAAATCCCGAAAAACCGGCACGCAGATGGAAAACCGCAGCTGTGCGGGTTTTCGGTGCGCTCGTTTCAATTGCATTGATCCCTGTTTTCCTCTTCATCGCTTTATATATCTACCTGCTGGTGTTTGGACTGATCTTCCCCGGGGTGAGCGTTGCCGGAGCACCCGTTGATGGTCTTACGATCCTGGAGGCGGAGACAGAACTACAACGGATCTGGAATGAGGAATATCTAATCTCCGCGGTGGATACGCTGACGCCTGAGAATGCCTGGCTTATTGACCCGGGTGATTTCGGGCTGGTAGTCGATGCAGAGCAAACCGCAGCGCAAGCCTTTGCGGTCGGCAGGGGCGGTGGATTGGTGCGCAATCTGCAGCAGCTCGCGGCGGCGCTGTCTTCTGGGTGGGAGCTATCTCCGATCGTCATCTTGAATGAGGAGGTGGCCCGGGAAGAATTGGCTGCCTGGTCGGAGACTCTCGACGAATCTCCCATTGAAGGAAACGTCATCTTTGAGGGGGGAGATGCCCTTCCGGTCCATGCGCAGGCCGGAAAAAGGCTCGATATCGATGCGACGTTGGAGCTTCTTTCCGGAGATCCCCGGGCAATTCTTGTCGAATATCGCTTTCTGCCGTTCCTGACCATGACGGTGGAGCCGACCGTGACGAATGTGGATGATGCTGCCGAGCAGGCCCGCCAGTACCTTCGCTCCGATTTTTGCCTGGCAGGATTCGACCCCGTGACAGGCGAACATTTTAACTGGACACCATCACCGGATACTCTGACAGAATGGTTGGTTGTTCAACGGGAAGGGGATGACCTCTCTATTTCCATTGGCGAAGCTACTGTCGCTGCCTATATGGCAGCAATCAACGCTGAGCTGGGGAGCGAGCGGGCTGTCGATATTGATCACGCCCGCGAACAGGTCCTCAACGGGCTTGAAACGGGCAGCGCGGTATCACTGGTTGTACACTATTTGCCCACCCAGCATGTCGTTCGGGGCACGGACAGTATTCTCTCGATTGCCTTCGACGTGGGAATGCCCTACTGGCGGATACAGGAAGCGAACCCTATGATTGCGGTGCATGGTTTGACGGTTGGCGAAACGATTATCATCCCTCCGAGGGATGTGAACCTGGTCGTCCCCGCGGTGGAGAACAAGCGCATAGTCGTCAGTATTTCAGACCAGCATATGTGGACCTATGAGGATGGCGAAGTGCGCAGTGAGCATGTCATCAGTACGGGCATGTCAACTTCCCCCACCATGCCTGGAGTCTTTCAAGTTCAGATCCACATTCTGAACGCCTACGGAGAAAACTGGGATTTATACATGCCGCACTTTCTCGGCATCTACGAAGCTGTTCCCGGCTTTATGAACGGGATTCATGGACTTCCGCTGCTTTCAAACGGCGTTCGTCTCTGGGCGAATGTGCTGGGAAGCCCCGCATCGTACGGTTGCATCATCCTGGATCTACAGGCGGCGGAGGACGTCTACAATTGGGCCGAGAACGGCGTGGTGGTTGAAATTCTCCCCTGAGGGGTGCCAGTCTGTCTGGCGTGATGTCAATTGGCTTATGGGGAAATCGGGTAGATTGTATTTTCTTCGCTGTGGATCACCACCGGCGCACAGGCTCCCCGGGTGAGTTCCTGCAAGGCTCTTTCGAATGCCGGCAGGCTGGATTGAGGGAACCGCAGGGTAAAAGTCACATCTCCGGCGAAATCCTTCTCAAGAACCTGGCCGCGATATTCTGCAGCCAGGATTTCCAGGCGTTCATATGCATTGTAGGGCACCGACAGCAGGACTGTATGGGTCGGGATTTTTTCCGCCAGAGGTGTTATTTCAAGCACCGCGCGGACGGCGTGGCTGTAGGCGCGTACGAGTCCGCCCGTTCCGAGTTTGGTGCCCCCGAAATATCGTGTTATGACAACCGCAGCATCGCCGAGGCCGCTTCCCTGCAGAACGGCCAGCGCCGGACGCCCGGCAGTCCCGGAGGGTTCACCGTCGTCGCTGCTGTGGGCAGTAATTGATGCGCCATGACCAACGATATAGAGGGGGACATTGTGGGTGGCATCCCTGAATTCTGTACGGATGTCCTCAATAAAGTTACGCGCTTCCTCAACCCTGAAAACGGGGGCGAGCGTTGCGATAAATCGGGAATTAACGACGCGGATTTCTGCGCGTGTGCGGCCAGCCGGTATGAGTTGTCGAGCTGTCAAAGCTATTTCCTTCCAAGTTCTCTGCTCATCATGTTGTGCGTCAGTCGTTCGAACCTTCGTCCAGAAGAATATCGATCGTCTCGACTGCATGGCGCAGGTGGGGGATGACAATACTGCCGCCGACAACGAGGGAGACATTGAGGGCATCATAAAGCTCCTCGACTGGGCATCCCGCACGGAGGCATTGTTCTAGATGATAATCGATGCAGTCGTTGCAGCGGAGAACCATCGAGGCGACCAATCCCAGCAATTCCTTTGTTCGGGCATCGAGCGCGCCATCACGGTAGGCGGCTGCATCGAGGTTGAAGAAGCGTTTGATGCCACGATGCTCGATTTCGTTAATGCGTTCGTTCATGCTCTCCCGGTGCGCACGGAATCGTTCCATTCGATTTGCCATATGTCCTCCCTACGGGATAATAGCATGAAAGCCTTCCATAAACGCGCATGAAGGGGAAGCTGGATGCGGGAACAAATCGTCGGGATTGGTCGTCTACGAGGTGCGTGATGAACATGGCTGCCGCAGCGTTTCTGCTGCAGAGGATAGGCTCTCGCACAGCTATCATGAAGGAGTATGAAATGAACCAAATTATTTTCCGTCGCATCGTGATGCTGGTCGTCAGCATGGCGGTCTTAACAGGCCTTCTGGGTTGTGCGCCAGGGACGGCGCAGGATAACGAGCAGGCGGCCGTGGTGCAATCGAACATACCCAGAGAGGAATCCGTAGAAGTCCCCGAAGGACAGCTTCAAGAACTGTCTCAGGGGAATCTGGGCTTTGCTGTCGACCTTTACCATCAGCTAAGCGGAGATGAGGGAAATTTATTTTTCTCGCCTTACAGCATCTCGCTCGCATTGGCGATGACCTATGCGGGCGCACGCGGTGAGACCGAGGTTCAGATGGCAGATGTGCTCCATTTTAACCTCCCTCAAGAACAACTCCATCCTGTGTTCAATGGACTGGACCAGATCCTGGAATCCCGCAGCGAGATAGAACTCCCGGAGCAGGGTGATCCCTTAAGGTTGAATATCGCCAACTCGATCTGGGGGCAGAGCGGTTATACGTTTCTGCAGCCTTTCCTGGACACCCTTGCGGAAAGTTATGGGGCGGGAATGCGGCTTGTGGATTACATCGGCGATGCAGAACAAGCCCGCCAGGATATCAATGCGTGGGTGAGCGAAGAGACTGAAGGAAAGATTGAAGACCTAATACCCCCAGGCACGCTGAATTCAGTGACGCGGCTTGTGCTGGCAAATGCCATCTACTTCAACGCCTCCTGGCTGCATCCTTTCGAAGAGAAAGCGACAGGAGAAGGTGCGTTTCATCTATTGGATGGAAGTGAAGTTGTGATCCCCTTGATGTATCAGAGCGAGATGTTTGGGTACGCTCGTGGTGACGGGTTTCAGGCTGTTGAACTGCCTTATGTCGGCGGCGATACATCCATGGTCCTTTTCATCCCCGATGAAGGCAACTTCTCGGCGTTTGAGTCAGAGATCGACAGCGAATTACTTTCTACTGGGATCGACATGATGGGCGTTCAGAATGTGATGCTGACCATGCCGCGATTCGAATACACGTCGGAAATGAATCTCTCCGATAAACTCATGGCAATGGGTATGGAACGGGCTTTTATAGAGGCAGATTTTTCGGGCATGGATGGCTCCTTCGATCTTGCGATCAGCGATGTACTCCACAAAGCATTTGTATCCGTGGACGAAGAGGGGACAGAGGCTGCTGCCGCCACGGCGGTTGTCATGCGGGCGACAGCGATGCTCGACCCAGGAGTGGAACTGACCATCGATCGTCCTTTCATCTATGTCATCCGCGACCGTGAAACCGGTACAATTCTTTTCATGGGGCGGGTCCTTAATCCGGCTTCTGAGTAAGGACGACCTGCAGACAAGAGATCAGCAGCGCTGCTGATCTCTTCCCATTTCTGGAGGTGAATGTGTGGATGTACAATGAATGCATCTGAGAAGGGTGCTGTTGATGATCGAGCGTAGACCTCTCCTGGCTTTCTCCTTCGGATGGGTGCTTTTTCTTTTATTGAGCGCGGCATGTGTTCCAACGGCTGATCCCATCAGCCCGACGATTACCTCGCCCATCATAGAACCTTCGCTTGCGCAGACGACAGCGGTTGTTCCCTCTCCGCTACCGCCGACGGATGAATCCAACACGCCACTTGAAGTGCCCGCCGAGATTCCCTCGCCGGCAATGACGGAATCTCCCGACCTTATCACACGCCCAGGAGAGCCGATAGCGCGCCTGGCGCCCGGGACGAGGCTCGTCCTCGAATCGATCTGGATGATGGACGCGGCCACGGGATGGGCGGCTGGAGGGGTCAACGATGATCGAGCGCACATTCTGACTACATCCAATGGCGGGGAGACATGGCGGGATGTTACACCGCCCGAGCCAGTGACTGAGAATGCATCCATACTGGCTGTGGCTGCGTTCTTTCTCGACGCGGATACCGGCTGGGCGGCGTTTCAGCGGGCGCCAACAGCAGAAGGTTTTCTGGCGCCGATCGTCTGGAGAACAACGGACAGGGGGGAAACCTGGATGCAAGGCGAACCGCTCGATGTGAGCGGTTTCATGGGCTTTTATGGCCCTTCCCGGATCGGATTCTCCGACCCTGAACATGGATGGATCCTTCTGGATCTAGACTCCGCAATGATGCATCGCTATGTTGCTATCTATGCCACGGAAGATGCGGGATTGCATTGGACTCGTGTGGTTGATCCCGACACTGACGCGCCCATTCAAACCGGCGATAAAACCGGATTGGTGCTGGGTTCGGCCGGGATCGGTTTGCTCACGCGCGATCTGCATGGTCTTGTTGAAGGCGTTTCCGTGGAGATCACACGAGACGGCGGCGCGACATGGGAGTCGATTCCCCTGGCCCTGCCCGAAAATGTGGCTGTTTCTCAATTGTGTTGGTCGCATTCTCCGGTTGTGTTCTCGGAGACGACCTTGGCCGTCGGCGTTTCATGTCGGGAGTGGAACGAATCCGGTTCCGGGGAAGATAACTGGCTGGATGGGGCAGCCTATATATTTCTCACATATGATGGGGGACAGATTTGGGAACGCGTGGATGCGCCGGGGGGCATTCTGATGTACCTTCCCGGGGATGTAATACTCTCCCTTGGGCGCGATATTCACCGCAGCGAGGACGGTGGAAGGTCGTGGCGGTTCGTAAAGCATGTATCCTGGGATGCGAATTTTTCGTTTGTTTCTGTTCAACTGGGCTGGGCCGCTGCGCGAGCCGAAGATGAGCACGCATTGGTGCAGACGCTGGATGGCGGGCGAACCTGGATTGCCCTGGAGCCGTGTATTTCCCAGGAATAGCTCAGGGCAGCGATAGCTGCCGGAATAAGATGATTCCGGGCTGCGCGGAAGGTGGTGCGTCGCCGCCAGCCGGCAGGATGCCCAGTATGATCTGAACACCTTCGCGCTGTAGGGCGAAGCGCGCAAAACCAGGTTCTGAGGGCCCCGGGATTGGATCGTAGGCTGTGATCTGCCAGGCGGCTGCTGGAAGCTCACGCGCATAGAATGCCTGGAGCGCGCCTACGCTCGCTGCACCCTTAAACGCCTGCCAGACGGACGGGTCCTTGATGTCTTCAATGACGGAGAGGGGATCCGTCTGTTCATATTCCGGCGGAATCGGGAAAATCAGTTCAGGTTCCCGCTTTGCAGCAGGGGCATGGAAGCGAAGGCTCTTGATCAGCGCGGTGGCCAGGGGCTCAAATCGCTCGCGGTCCAGCTTGTGATGGGTGACCATGAAGTGAAGAATAATTCGTTCCCGCGTAAGGACGCCGGTCCACAAACGCATAGGATCTTGTTTGGGCATGACAAGTTCTGCCTCCATGCCTTTCATATCCCCCATATGCCAGGGGCCAGCCCCGATCCGTTTTGCGCCGAGCACGCCGGCAATTTTACCGATATGCAGGTTCCATAGCTTCTTGATATCGGTCTGCTCAGGATTCCACTCCAGGCGGAGCATCACCTTTCCCGTTTCAAAATCGCCATCGCTGGAGGGATCTGATTCGGGAGCAGAAAACAGGACAGCGTCGCCATCCAGGGCTTTCTGCCATGAATCTGGATAAGATAGGCTTATGCCCCATAGCAGGTTTTGATACTCAGCCAAAATGACTCCTTGGTGCGCTGGATAGATGCCGGTGACAGGTCGCAACAAGAAAGCAGCCCCGGTATATTCATGCCGGGGCTGCCGGGTTTCTACCCGCCTGCGACTGCCGGAATGTAGGCGATCCGATCTCCATCTTCTACAGAATCACATAGTTCAGCTTGCAGGTGGTTCCGCATCACAACCTTGACTTCCTCTGCGGGAAGGCCAAGGGTGTGCATGAGATCGGCGATCGTTGTTCCCGGCTGGACATCCATCTGCCGAGACCCGCCGATTGGCAGGCCCGGCAGATAGCGTCGCAGCGTTGCGAAAACGGTGACCTCAACCTGCATGCAAATCAGTCTGCGTGCACCCAGCCAAAGACGCCGTCGAGAACCTCGTCTGAGATGGTCCAGTTCACATTATGTGGCGGGAGCATCTCGTCGCGCATGAATTCGGGCGGGCGATCGTCTGCAGCAGTGAAGCCGGCGCTCTCATTGAAGAGGCGCTCCATCTTCAGGATTTCCTTGCCCAAGGGCACTACGTCGTCGCCGGTTATCTTCAAGCCGGTAACGCCGGCAACGGACTCAACCATGCCGCCAAATCCCTCGGCGATGTCGAGGATTGGGAAGGCGATGAAGAGGCAGTAGCCTGTGCTGTCGATGAAAGCGGTTGTCGCCTGGAATGCCAGGGAGAGATCGCCCTTGCCCTCGTCGGAAAGTGGATCCACTTTCCCGCCGACGCCCGCGATCTCGGGGGCGATGGTGTAGCCAGCAGTGTGATCTGCACCCATGGGTGTGGTAGCGTAGGTTACGCCGATTCCCTTGACCGCGCGCGGCTCATAGGCCGGCATGGACTGTCCCTTGACAGTGGGGACGCGGTACACACCGAACGCCTTGGCAGTCGCCTCTACGCCCTGTCCGAGGATTCGCCCGAGCGGTGTGCCCTTGCGGATCTCGTCAAAGAGTTTGAGGGCGCCCTTGGAATCGCCAAACTCGAGCAGCCCACCCTCCATGGCGATGGCGATGGTGTTGCCGCCCTCGATCGAGTCGAGGCCAATATCATTACACTCCTTGGTGGCGGCAGCGATATAGTCCAGGTCGTCAATGCCGCAGTTGGCACCGAGGGACCAGGTGGTCTCATATTCAATCTTGGATACCAATACGTTGCCGTCTTCATCCGGGAAGATATTCGAGCACTGGATGATGCAGCCGGGATGGCAGCCGTGTCCCATCATTCCGCCGCCACGCTTTTCAACGGCTTCGGCGATCGCCTCGCCGGAAGTCTTTGCTGCTGTATCGAAATGACCGGAACTGAAGTTGCGGGTTGGAAGCGCTCCCGCCTCATTGAGAATGTTTACGAGGACGGCCGTGCCGTATGCGTTCAAACCGCCGTCTTTCTTGGTGAGGGCATGCTCGCTGATCGCTGCGGCGAGCGCCTTCCGGCCTTTGGTGAACAGTTCTTTATCGGCGATTTCAACACCGGGGCCGCCGCTGTCATCGACGATAATCGCTTTGACATAGCGGGCACCCATCACGGCGCCCAACCCGCCGCGTCCAGCGTATCGGCCGGGGCTGTATTCAGGATCGTTAACAGATATGCCGGCGTTGGAAAGCTTCATCTCCCCAGCCTGACCGATACCGATCAGGGCGGTTTTGGGATATTTGGCTTCCATCGCCGCGGCGACATCGTACATGCCCTTGCCGACAAGTTTGTCCGCAGATTCGAAGGCAACCCCGTCTTTGGTGATGACCAGGGTGTACCATTTCTTGTCCGCAGGTTGGCCTTCAAGAATGATGGCCGCCAAGCCAAGCTTGGCGATTTTCTGCCCGCACATACCGCCGGAGTTGGATTCCTTGATGCCGCCGGTGAGGGGGCTCTTGCCGCCGAAGGAGCATCTTCCACTGCTTGGTGCTGCCGGTGATCCTGTGACCCAGCCGGGGGCGATCACGAGCTTATTATTCGGGCCGAGCGGATGGCAGGTTGGATCGACTTCATCAAAGACGATGCTTGATGTCAGCCCCCGGCCTGCCCAGCGCGCCCATTTTTCAGGAACTGCTTCATAGGTCGCTTTCAAATTGCTCATGTTGATGCGGAGTATCTTCTTGGCCATTTTTCTTCCTTTCATCAATCTTGTGGAGTAGTGCCGTAGGTGTGGTGCATGGCACCACGTTCTTGCATTACTTCACGAAGCGTATCCGACATCCGGATGCCGTCCCGGTATTGGTAAGGCCACATGTGATCCTTGGAAAAAACACCCACATGATCCCCTTGTTTCAGCGTCAGGCCTGCTGACGCGTTCAACCCCGGTGCATCACAGAGAACAGAATTTAGAAACACATACCCCTTTTCTTCCGACGGAATCCCCAACTCGGTCAAAACATCCCCCAGCAAGGAACCCTCCCCCAATTTCAGGTATAGATCAGCAATATGGGTTCCACCTCCGTATTCCGCAATTGAACCGTATAAGACAACATGAACAGTGATGGCGGCAGTTCCTTTCATAGAAGACGGCGTCGTCTGAATGTGCTGAAGGGTGCAGTGTTTCCATCGGTATGGCTTGCTGCGGTATCCCTTCGATGTTGGATCTGCCGCATACTCTGCTTGCAGGCTTTGCCCAGGGCCATCCTTGTGCCAGGCAGAACCACAGCAACCAACGCATCACGCACCGTTTCTTCTAGATCAACCCACAGCGCGACGGTAACAATACAGCGAACAACAGGTATTTTGTCGCCATGGTCCACCCCGTCGCCCTTTGAAGGATGTCAACGTGCCCTCATCGCTGTAGTTACCGGCGGGCTAATTTCTAAAATCATAGGATAAATAATATTGAGAATCCAGTAAAACCGTTATGCGGTTTATACATTGCGCTCTGCGGGATTCCAGGATCGAAGCTTTAAACCACCCAGCGGACCTGACCGCTATGTTCCAGATTGTATCCACCCATTGAATTAAGAACTTCGCGGACGGCATCGCTCTGCAGCCAGGCCTGGAGGCTTCCCCCTGCAGAATTAAAGACGCTTTCGGGGAGGACGAACTCGTAACGCTCCGTCGCGAGGGGGACGAAATCGAGATGATAGCTGCTTGCAGCAGCCTGGACGCCCAGGCCAACATCGACTCGGTTTTCAGCCACGGCTCGCGCGAGTTCAGAATGCGTGGTGATGGCGTTATCGTAGCCCTCAATATCAGAGCAGGAGAGGTTGTTTATTTTGAGCTGATGGTCGAGCCAGATTCGGGTTCCAGCACCTTCCTGACGGTTGGCGAAGCGCACTCCGGGTTTGGAGAGATCGCGCATGGTGAACAGCTGATGCGGGTTGCCCGGCTGAGTGATGAATCCAAGATGGCGGTGAGCGAGCGTGAGCAGGGCAATTTTTCTGCCGGGGAGGAGTCTTGTTACAAAGGGGGCATTATAGGTGTTGGTTTCGAGATCCCAGAGATGACAGCCGGCGATGTCGGCTTCGCCGTTGGCCAGCGCCATCAGGCCGCCCAAACTTCCGGCATAGGCAATTTCAAGTTGGAAATCGT